>Ga0129307_1001830_pt1 | contig 19992 bp, 13 predicted proteins | sample P1105metagenome_FD_94437 | JGI IMG/M metagenome (GOLD analysis project Ga0129307, IMG submission 94437) | Capybara group fecal microbial communities from Wisconsin, USA - P1105 metagenome | ecosystem: Host-associated > Mammals > Digestive system > Large intestine > Fecal | place: USA: Wisconsin... | reverse complement strand
TTCCGGGGTCAAGGGGGATGTTATCTCCCTTGCAGGGGGTGAATGAGGGGGACAGCGTCCCCCTGACAAAGTAGTAAAGCAAGAGTAGCGATGCTTTACGGATGGTTTGCAAGAATTATGAATTGCCCCATAAAGTAAATGCTGTTGCCCTGGGCAAAAGAAAAACCGCACCCATCCGAGCACGGCTTCCTCTGATTTGTTCCCTTACATTGAACAGGATAGCTGAAGAATTATTACATTTCTGACATGGGCTATCCACCATATCAAAAATTTATTATGAACCTGAGCGGCGACGAAGATGTCTGCGTTCCGTGCAAGTTCTTAACCCGGTGCGGCAAAAAAATTGTGCAGATATCTTCGCCGTTTGAGAGGGTTATCATAATTAATAAAATCTAAGTGTATATTTTTAATATTGTTACATAAAAGATGCGGTAACTTGATGCGATGTATATAAATGAGGGAAAAGGTCTTGTAACAAACGATATAAGAATACGCTGTTTGTACGGAGCTGAGCAGAGAGGGGAGGGACTCAGCTCCGTAATGCATTGCGTATATGCGCCGTACTGAGTACGGAATAACATCGGAGTTTTTTACCCCTTTGTTATATCTTAATTATAAACAATATGTTAATTACATTCAACTCACAAAACAAATAATTGGTGGACAAAATGAGGAAATTTGTGCGTACAATTAGAAATGTTTGTCTGTACTTTAACATTCTTGTATTTATAAGCTGATAATGAATTTTTTTGATCGTGGATACATTATTTGGCTATTATGTACTTTTTATTAAAATTTCCATACTTTCCCTTGACTTTTTACAATGAATTTGATATAATTATTTTATCATGTTTTGCGAAGCGGACGGATCTTAACTATTTCAGATTTGTTATTATGTCTGCTTTATTAAGATGTATGCCGGTGTGATGGAATTGGCAGACGTGACGGATTCAAAATCCGTTGGTGGCAACACCGTGCGGGTTCGACCCCCGCCACCGGCACTATAAAAATAATATGTATCTTTTAAACTTCGTCTCAGACAAAACTGAACGGAGTTTTATTTTTTCAGTATTACAATGCTGCTGCGAAAGGAGTGCGGAGAGTATGGTAGAATTTATTACGGGACAGGCAGGAAGCGGAAAAACCACTCTCATGTTTGAAAAGATCAGAAATGACAGCCGCCCGAAGTGTATTATAGTTCCCGAGCAGTTTTCACACGATTTCGATAAGAAGCTTTATTATTTTCTGGGAGCTGAAAAGTTCAATGAGCTGTTTTCTCTTACCTTCACAAGCCTTGCCCGTCAGCTTTTCCAGCTTTACGGTGATCCCTCAAGGAGCGGAGATTACGCTGACGAAATGGCAAAGATGATCCTCATTTATCAGGCTGTGAACAACATTCAGAGTATGCCGGGAGGTCTGAACTTCTTCAGGTCCGGTCACAGCGGATTTGCCGAGGATGTGCTGAAGCTTATAGGCGAGATGAAACGTGCAGGTCTTACTCCCGAAGCGCTGATGGAGAGATCGCAGATGTTCGACGACCGCCTCAGATTCAAAACGTCCGATATTGCTATGATATATATGGAGTATCAGCGCCTGATGAATGAGTACGGCTTCAAGGATTCTATTGAGAATATCAAGGTTGCAGCCGAAATTGCTGAGCTTCAGGGATATTTCCGTGGAAGAAGCGTATATCTGGACGAATTTGAAAGTTTTACCGCCGATCAGATCGCTATGCTTCGGGTGATGATAAGCTCAGCTGAAAATGTATGTATTGCTCTTAGAACCGATGACGTGACCGCAGGCAGATTCACGCTTTTCGAGACGGTCAACAAGACATACGAGGACATCAAAAGCATATGCACTGAATTCCGCAAGGAAACGGTGCTGACTGAGTGCTCTGAGAGTTATCGTTTCATTTCGCCTGATATCGCATATCTCAGTTCCCGTGTACTGCGTAACAAGAAGTATTCGCCGGAGGAAGCTCCGAAGCCTGACAATATCAGGATTTTTGAAGCGAGGGATATGTACAGTGAAGTGGAGTATGTCAGTGCATCTATAAAGCGTCTCATCCACAGCAGAAAAGACCTGAGATACAGGGATATAGCTGTGATTTCCAATGACATAACGGCGTATGCAGGCATCATCAAGGCAGCATTCAAGCGCTACGATATCCCGTATTTTCTCAGTGTGGAAAAACCTGTTACACATACGGCTGTCATGGTATACTTCACATCGCTGCTTGATCTTCTTTGTTCGAGAAAATTCAGGAGCGAGCTTATCTTCAGGATGTTGAAAAGCGGACTTACCGATGTTTCGCTGACGGATATATCAGCACTTGAGAATTACTGCTATAAATGGACAGTTGACGGCGAGATATGGGAGAGTGAATTTACCGCTCCCGATGATGCTCTTGACAGCCTTGAAGCCATCAGGAAAACAGTGATAGAGCCTGTATTTGCACTGAGAAAGAAGCTTTCAAAAAAGTGTACGGCAAAAAAGATATGCACTCTTATATATGAGCATCTTGTCAGCGGCGGCATAGAAAAAAATGTAGGCAGAATGATGAGCGGACTTATCAACAGTGACCGTGCATATGAAGCTGCTGAGATAAAAAGGCTGTGGGGATGCCTCATCGATATCCTTGACAGTATATGCGAGACCCTTGATGGAAATGAGATGTCTTTCAGCGAAGCTGCAAAGCTGATGAAGTCAATGATCGGCAGGATCAATTATTCAGTTCCTCCCCAGACTCTTGACGCTGTTATGACAGCTTCCGCACGTACAGCACGACTTAACGCTCCGAAAGCAGTTTTCATCATGGGAGCGAACGACGGTGATTTTCCGAATCAGGTAACTGTCCACGGCCTTTTTTCCGAGCCTGACAGGCAGAAGCTTGCGGAAAAAGACCTTCTCGTTTCTACGCCTCTTGCCGATCTTATCGCAGCTGAAAGGCTTGTGGTGTATAAATCTGTATCTGCACCGTCGGAAAAGCTGTTCATCAGCTATCCGCTTTCTGATCTTTCGGGACAGACGAAATATCCTGCACAGATCATCGACAGCATTATAAAAATGTTCGGTACTGACAGGATCAGACTTACCGAAGATGATATCCCCGTGCATTACTATGCGGCTACTCTTCATTCAGCATTCTATCATTATATGCAGAACAGGGAGAGCAATACTCCCTCTGCGGCAGCCGTTGAACAGCTGCTCATGAGTCGTCCCGACTACAAACGCAGGCTTATCTATGTCCTGAGCAGATCGGGGCATGAGCAGGAATATCTGATCGAAAGCGAGATCATGGAGAAGCTGAAAAGTTTCTCGCCGCTGCGGCTTTCGTCTACGGGACTTGAGGAATATGACCTTTGCCATTTCAAGTTTTTCTGTGACAAGTGTCTGGGGCTTCATCCCCGTGAAAAGATAGAGCTTGATGCACGTATTGCAGGTGAGCTTACACATGAATGCTTTTTCGGACTTCTCAGTTCACGCAGCAAGCAGGAATTCATAAGCATGAGCTATGAGGATATGCGTGAGGAGATAGGGCGAAAAGCTGAGGAATACCGCAATAACAAGCTTGCAGGCGATTTTGGAAAGGACGCTAAATTCGGACTGATATTCTCAAAGCTGACTGACAGGCTTTCAGAGGTGTTTATCCACACTCAGCAGTCACTTATGGCCTCGGATTTTGTTCCGCATAAATTTGAACTTGATCTTCGTGAATCACACAGCGTTGTACTTCCGTTCGGAAATGGCAAGCAGCTGAGTTTCGGCGGTATCGTCGACAGAGCGGATATCTGCAAGATCAATGGTAAGGATTATGTCCGCATAGTGGACTACAAGAGCAGTAGAAAGAATATTACCGCTGAAACTCTCGGCTGCGGTATCAATATGCAGATGCTGCTGTATCTGTTTGCTTCGGCTGATAAAGGCGGTATCTATGAGGGATGCGAGCCGGCAGGAGTTCTGTATTCACCTGTGCAGGTATCGGAGGTAAAGCTTGAATCCCACAGAGTGGACAGCTTTAACTCGTCAGCAGTTGAATCATCTCTCAAAACCAGCGGACTTGTCCTCGGCGATATGGATGTGCTGAATGCCATGGAAAAAGATATCGCAGGAAGATATATTCCGGTCAAGCTGACGAAGAGCGGCGAGATCGACGCAAGATCGGGCTGTATCAGCGGAGAGGGCATGGAGAAGCTGAAGGAGTACACCTACGGCAAACTCACGGCTATGGCTGAATCCCTGTACAGCGGAGATGTGGCGGCTGAACCTCTTCTTATTGGAGGCGCTTTGCCGTGTGCTTACTGCGACTACATTAATATATGTGATAATTCCAAGCTTGAACGGTTCAGGCTTCCCGATGAGGCGGAAGTCAGCAGAGCTGAGCACATACTTAGTATGAAATTCCCGGGAAAGGAGAGCGGAGACAATGGCATGGACTGAACAACAGCAGAACGCTATATCAACAAGAGGTTCATCCGTTATAGTATCAGCAGCGGCAGGAAGCGGTAAAACTGCGGTCCTGACAGAGCGCCTTGTGCAGCTTATGGCTGACCCTGAGTCAGGAGTGCGGGCTGACAGGATAGTTGTGGTTACTTTCACAAATGACGCTGCATCGGAACTGAAAAAGCGTCTTGATATGAAACTGCGAGCGCTGATAAGCGAAGATCCGTCAAACGGTCATCTTCTCAGACAGCAGACACTTCTGCAAAGTGCGAAGATCTCCACTATCAACTCTTTCTGCTTCGACCTTATCAGGGATAACATATCAGATCAGGGAATAACTACGGGTTTCGGAGTTCTTGACGAGTCGGACAATACGGTGCTTAAAGCAAGGGCGATGGATGAGCTTCTTGAAGAGATGAGCAGGGATGAATACGATAAGATATCCTTCCTTTACGACAAATTCTGTATCAGAAACGAGAAGAGGCTGAGAGAGGTAATATCCCTTATGGATGGTTTCCTTGCGTCGGTTTCACTGAGAGAAAAATGGCTGGATACCCTGACATCGGAATATGAAAAGCCCCTTGAGGATTCGGTATACTATGAAAAGCTGAGGGTATCGGTAGCTTCGGTTCTGGAAAAAGCGCTCAGGACCGCCGACAGCTGTATGGCTTTGATAGGGCGGATCTTCCCCGATATGTCTGCGGCTGCCGCTGTTAAATCAGCAGCACAGGCAGAGGAGGACTACGATAAGGTTTCGGATCTTCTTGCGATAATCAGAAAAGGAAGGATACCTGACAGCGAAGAATGTGAACGTGCATCGTCTTTCTCCGACCTTGTCCGTGTGGGAAAAACGGCTCATGATAAGCCTCTGCGTGAGATGTACAAGAAAAAGCGTGAAAGCGTGAAGAAACTGGTACTGAAAGCGATTGACAGCATACGTTCGGTTGAAAGCGATTATGCCGAATCTGCTGAGGTGTCGAAGATACTTGCCGAGGTTATGAGGAAGTATCAGGATATAGTGTGGGCTATGAAGTGCGAGAAAAACTCCATAAGCTTTGACGACGGAGAAAGACTTGCACTTGAACTCCTTGCTGATACTGACGAGAACGGCAACATCATTCAGTCGGAAGCGGCGCTGAAAACGTCGGAATACTATGATATCATCATGATCGACGAGTATCAGGATTCCAACAATAAACAGGACCTCATCTTCAAGCTGCTGTCGAAAAACTACCGAACAGACGAAAACGGTCAGCCGCTTTACGGCGATAACGTATTCCTTGTGGGAGATGTGAAGCAGTCGATATATCGTTTCAGACTGGCTAATCCCCGCAATTTTATCGGAACTCTGAAAAGCGCTGAGCCATATTCCGTGGAAAGCGATGCGCCGATAAAGTCGATACTTCTCAACAGAAACTTCAGAAGCTCCGAGAATGTCATCGACTTCGTAAACTATGTGTTCTCCGAAGTAATGTCTGAAAAATGCGGAGATATCGATTACAGCGACGATGAAAAACTGTATTTCGGTGCGGAGTATTACAAAGGCATAGCAGAAGAAAAAAGCAGGACGGTCATAAACTTTATCAATGATGACGCTGATGAAGAAGAGGAAGAAGGCAGCATCAACAAAGAAGCGGTATTTACCGCTCAGACCATTGCGGAGATGCTTCATAAGGGAACAGAAGTAGTCGGAAATGACGGCAGCACAAGACCGTGCAGACCTTCTGATTTCTGCATACTTGTACGTAACAATGTACATATAAACAAATACGCCGAACAGCTGTCACTTCTGGGGATACCTGCAAAGGGCAGCGAGGAGAGCGGCTATCTCCGTTCAAGGGAAATAGCTGTGCTTATCGATCTGCTGAGAGTGGTCAGCAATCCGCTGCTGGATATTCCCATGGCGGCAGTCATGACCTCGCCTATGTATATGTTCAGCATCCGGGAGCTTGCATATATCCGCTCCCTTGAAAAAGGCAGACCGCTGTATTCGGTGCTTCGTGGACTTGCAGACGGTGAGTATGAGGAGTGCTTTGATATGTTCCTTCGTGAAAGGTGCAGAGACTTCCTTGATTCGCTTGATTCATTCAGGATGGACTCGGTAACTATGACGATAGGCGAGCTTATAAGTTCGATCTATGACACTACCGACTTCATTTCGGTTATGCAGCTTTACAGTGACGGCGAGAAGAAACGTGCGAATCTGAGAGCACTTATTCAGTACGCTCAGAGTTATGAGGAATCAGCTGCATTTGAAGGCTCGGGCGGTCTGGGAGGATTTCTGCGGCATCTGGACAAGGTAATGGAAAACGGTGATTATGCACAGGGAAAAGTTGCGGCATCATCGGGAGATTATGTTTCCGTTCTCACTCTCCACCGCTCAAAGGGACTTGAGTTCCCCTTTGTTTTTATTGCTGAAACTTCAACAAAGTTCCAGTATGATTCAGATATCGTGATGTGTTCATCAGACGGCAGAGCAGGCTATATTCTTTATGACCCTAAGATCTACCGCAAGTACCGGACTTTTCAACAGTCCATACTTGCTTCCGAAGAAGAGCGTGATACAAGAAGCGAGGAAATGCGTCTGCTTTACGTTGGACTTACAAGAGCAAAGCAGAAGCTGTTCGTAGATCTGAAATGCGGAGAAAAGGCGATGAAACGTGTTCGTTCAAAGCTGGAAAGCTGTATCATAAATGACGGAGATATCAGCGAAATAGTGGCTGAGGCCGATTACTTCTCGGACTGGATATGGGCTGCTCTTATGCATCACAGCGATTTCTCAGCCATTGCTGAGAAGCTTGGGCTTACAGAAGCAGGGGAGTCTGTCCCTGATGTGAGATGCGAAGAGAAGCTGTTTGACTGCGTGTTTGCGGAGAATATCTCGCCGGTATATATTGATCGGGATGAGGCTGCTGAAAAAACGACGGTTGATGAAGCAGTGTACACAGAGCTTGAAGAACTCGTTTCTGACAGCTACGACAGAACTCTTTCGGAAACTCCTGCTAAACTCAGCGTTACCGAAATAACGAAAAAGCTCAAGCAGGAGAGTGATAACTTTGACTATAAGCTGAAGCGTCCGAGGTTTATCACCGGAAGCGGAAAGCTTACGGGCTCTGAGAGAGGTACGGCAATCCATACCTTCTTTCAGTACTGCGATTTCGATAGTGCTCAGGCTGATGTTTCTGCTGAGATCGAAGCTGTTGCAAAGCGTGGGTTTATAACCTCTGCTCAGGCCGATGTGATATCTCCCGATAAGGCGTCTGCGTTCTTTGCGAGCGGACTGTATAAGCGTATCAGAGCGGCAGGCGATAAGGTATGGCGAGAGAAGAAATTCATGGTAGCTGTAGCTGATCTTGATATAGGCAGTGATGCTCTTGACCAGCTGAAGAAGTCTGACGGTATGATAAAGGGTATCATGGATCTGGTGTTTGAAGAGGATGACGGACTTATTATCGTTGACTATAAATCAGACAGGGGAGCGTCTGCAAAGGCGCTCAGCGAACGCTACAGAATGCAGCTCACACTCTATAAAGCTGCGGCTGAACTCACTATGCATAAAAAGGTGAAAGCCGCTTATCTCTACTCCTTTGAACTCGAGAAGGAGATCGAGGTATCTCTGAACTAAAAAATAGATTTGTACAATTTAGTGGTGCTATGGCGGTTTGCCATGGTGCCGCTTTTTTGTTTTATGCACATCAGATTTGGGTGTGCATATTTTATTTTGCCATTTCCAGCCGATTACAGAGCTGTAAATGATGCATTCATCAACAAATAACACAGAAAATCCGTGAAATCAGCAGTTTACAGAGTGTATATTTCTCGATTCACATGAAAACAGAATAAATATTCATTATGCACGCTTTGATGTATAAATATTCATAAAACCGGCTTTTTATTCTTAGAACAAATATTCGGTGTTGGAAATTGCACAAACCTATCGAAAATATTTGTGCAATACGGAAAATTTAAAAAAATTGTTGACTTGATAGTTTTTTTATATTATAATTATGTTTGTAGAGATATTCAGCGAGGTGTAGAATGAACAAGGATAGGAAACGTTCAAAAGGGCTTAACCTGTTAAGAGCAGGAGCGGCAGCTTCCTTATTAGTTCTGATATCATTCGGTGTTGTTCTCGCTGCCCTCAGGTTCAATGAGGAGCGAAGAGAAGGTTCGGTACAGACTACAGTCGGTACTACGATCACAGCAGAAATCACAACAGATACCTCGACAAAAGAGGCTGAGTTGCTTTCCGAACCGGTTACAGAACGATCGGAAAACGCTGCGGAGCCCTTTTTGGTATATCCTGCAAAGACTGAAAAGTCTGTCGAGTTTGCAAAAGAATTCGACGCCAGAAATGCAATACTTATTAATGCGGATCGGAACGAGATCATAGCTTACAACGGTGAGAGGTACAGGATGTACCCTGCGTCACTTACTAAGGTGATGACTCTTATCGTGGCTGTTGAGAATGCTGAAGATCTGCACGATACAGTTCTTATAACCGATAAAATGGTAACGCCTTATATAGAGCAGGACGCTTCAAGAGCGGGCTTCCTTCCCGGAGAGACACCTTCGGTGGAGGCCCTTCTCTACGGCATGATTCTCAACTCGGGTGCGGACGCAGCATCTGCGGTTGCGAAGTATGTTGCAGGCTCTGAAAAGAAGTTCGTTGAGCTCATGAATAAAAAGGCTGAAGAAATGGGCCTGTACGCTACACACTTTACTAATGTAGTGGGGCTCCATGATCCACAGCATTACAGTACTGCCGAGGACATGGCAATGATACTGAAATATGCTATCGGAAATAAGACGTGTAAAAAGATTCTTTCTGCATACGAGTATAAATTCCCCGAGACTGAACAGAATCCCGAGGGCCTGACTTTCACCAGTACTCTTTTTACAAGGATGTATGGTGACGAGATTGACGGTGTAAAAATACTCGGCGGAAAAACAGGCTTCACTGATAAAGCTGGCAATTGTATTGAAAGCTTTGCGGTGATTAACGGTGAAACGTACATACTGGTGCTCTGTGGAGGTACGACAAACTGGAACATGGTTTACGATACGCTCAGTGCATACAGCGTTTACTGCGTTGGAGGGGAGCCTTATAAATCCTCACGATCAATCAGATGAAAACATAAAAAGATCATCAACAAGCGGAGACTTGCTCCGCAAATCGTAGAACAAAATCGGAGGAAAGGGAAATGGCTGACAGAGCGAGAAAGGTTAAATTCAAACCACGCCGGTTCGTCGGTGCGGTTGCGGTGATTTTATTGGTTACGTTCGGTGCTGATACAGTTTGGCGCAGTTTGTCAAACGATGAGCACCACAATCTTGTTATAGACGGGGATTTTGCAGAATACCCGACTATGCCCGAAACTCCTCAACAAGAAAATGCTGTTACTCTTGCTAACGACGACAGCACATCGACCGAGACTGTCGGTGTCGAAAACGTCGGACAGCATCAGCTGATATTGTCTGAAGCTAAGGTGGCAGAGGGTAAATTGGCAGTGTATGCTCCAGATCGTCCTGTAAAATCCGGATACGCAGGCGATATGGTCAATCTGCTTAGTGTTAAAAATGAGTACTATTCGCTTTATTCCGAGTCGATACAGCTTGAATCAGACGCTGCGGAAGCGTTCAATCAGCTTATGGAGGACTACAATAACGACACAGGTCTCTCTGACTTTGTTGTTTATGGCACAAACGATACTTACACAGGTGAGGATTCGTGCTGTCCTGAGTCTTTCACGGAATCGGCTCTCGGAACATCAGTAGATCTTGCGCTTAAAGCATATGGTGAGGTCATTGAATATGACGGCCTTGACGACGAAAGCTGGGTGGTGGAAAACTGCTGGAAGTATGGCTTTATCGTAAGATATCCCGAGGGCAAAAACGATACAACAGGTCATAGCTATTGTCCTTGGCATTTAAGGTACGTGGGAAAGGTACATTCAGTTATCATGCACGAGAAGGATATGTGTCTGGAAGACTATATCAGATTCCTGGCAGATTTCACTCTGGATAAGCCGTATCAGTATAAGTACGATGATGTGGATTATACCATCTTTAGTGTGAAGTCAACAGGCGAGAGCACAGTGACATATGTGCCGCTCTCAAGTTCCTACAGTGTATCGGGTAATAATAAGGACGGTTTTATTATTAATACTCCGAAAAGCTGAAAATCAAAAGAAAGATGCTTTTTGAGGCGATATTGCGTACATTTGCAGTATCGCCTTGAAGTCGTGTCCCGATGTTTCCTGCATCGGGACTTGTTATATTCTGCCCTTGCATGGAATATAATGCTGACAGAAACATTATTCTCGGAGGGCTTTATGAAAAAACACATCATTACAATAAGTGTGCTTGTTCTTGCATCGTTTATGTTAGTTATCGGTGCCGGAACAGAAAACAGTGATACGAAATACAGAGCGAGCGTACTGATGGAAGTCAGGACAGGCATGGTGCTTGCTGAGCATAACAGCAGCGAGAGGATGAATGCGGGCTACCTCAGCAAGCTGATGTCGCTCCTTCTCATTGCTGAGGATATTGAAACGGGGAAGTATTCAACATCAGATGTGCTGACTGCTTCTGACAGTGTGAAAGGAACGAAAGGGGCTGTGGTGTGGCTTGAACCCGGTGACAGTATGACGGTGGATGAACTGCTGAAAAGTGTCATTGTCGGAAATGCGAACGATGCTCTGACTGTGCTTGCCGAAAAGTCTGAGAGGTCAGCGGAGGAATTTGTAAAGCGTATGAATTCGGAAGCTTTTGATCTCGGACTGCGGGATACGGCCTTTTATTCGCCGTATGGCTATCATGATGATCGTGAATACACAACTGCTCATGATATTGCTGTCATCTGCACTAAGCTGGCAGAATATGATTTCCTGGCTCCGTATTTTTCAACATGGCGTGATTTTGTCGGAGAGGGCAGAACTGAGCTTGTCAACGAAAACAAGCTGTCACGAACTTACGATCAGCATATCGGATTCAAGGCTGTTCATTCTGATTATACGGGATACTGCATAGCTGAGGGCGGAGATAACGGCAAAGGCATGAGATGTGTTGCTGTTGTGCTCGGTGCTGAGGATGCGGATACAATGTATGACACCGCAAAGCTTCTGCTGAAAAAAGGTTATACCGAATATAAGGTCACATCCACCATGTTTCCCGAGGAAATGGTGAAGCCGCTTCAGATCCGCAACGGCGAAGAATCTGCTGTGGAACTGATGATCAGCTCGCAGAACAGTCTTGCAGTTCCGAAGGGGACGGCGCATCTTGACACTGTAGTGGTGATCCCTGAATATTTGCAGGCGCCTGTGAAAAGGGGACAGCAGGTGGGGACAGCTGCATTCTATAACGGCTCATCACTTGTCTGTGAGATCCCATTAATAGTAAAATCAGATGTAAAAAGGTTGAGTTTTGGTTATGTATTAAAGAATATGTTGTTGAAAATGATTAAAAAACATTGTTGAAAATGTCTCTGATGCACAAATGTTTCTTTTTTGGCCTTCATGTACTTGAAAAAAATCCGAAAATATAGTATCATAAAGATGGTAAATTATATTGTATGGAGTACCGTACATATTGGAGGTAATTTTCAATGTCATTAAAACTCAACACAAAATATCTCAAGGACTTCGTCAACGCTGACGAGCTCGCAGGCATCAAGGCACAGGTTGAAGCCGCAGCTGAGTCTCTTCACAACAAGACAGGTCTTGGCAATGATTTCTTAGGTTGGGTGGATCTCCCTACTGCTTACGATAAGGACGAATTCGCAAGGATCAAGGCTGCTGCCGAGAAGATCAAGAAGAATTCCGATATCCTCATCGTTATCGGTATCGGCGGTTCATACCTTGGCGCAAGAGCAGCTATAGAGCTCCTCAAGTCGCCCCTTTACAATAATATCAAGAAGGATACACCCGACATCTACTATGTCGGCAACAGCATCAACCCTGCTTACCTTAACGAGATCATCGCACTCTGCGAAGGCAAGGATTTCTCTGTCAACGTAATCTCAAAGTCGGGCACAACCACTGAGCCTGCGCTGGCATTCCGTATCTTCAAGAAGATGGTCGAGGATAAGTACGGCAAGGAAGAAGCTAAGAACAGGATCTTCGCTACTACCGACAAGGCAAGAGGAACTCTCAAGAACCTCTCAGATGCTGAGGGCTATGAGACTTTCGTTATCCCTGACGATGTAGGAGGACGTTTCTCAGTTCTTACTGCTGTTGGTCTTCTCCCTATCGCTGTTGCAGGCTGCGATATCGACGCACTCATGAAGGGCGCTGCAAAGGCTCAGAAGGATTTCTGTGCTGATTTCGATAACAATGACTGCTACAAGTATGCTGCTCTCAGAAACATCCTTTACAGAAAGGGCAAGTCTGTTGAAATGCTCGTTTCTTACGATCCAAGCTTCGTAATGATGAGCGAGTGGTACAAGCAGCTCTTCGGCGAGAGCGAAGGCAAGGACAACAAGGGTATCTTCCCGTCAGCTGCCGTATTCTCAACTGATCTTCACTCTATGGGTCAGTACATCCAGGACGGCGCACGTATCCTCTTCGAGACAGTTGTGGATATCAAGAAGCCAAAGACAGATCTCTTCCTTGAGCCTGACGCTGAGAACCTTGACGGCCTCAACTTCCTGACTAACCAGAATATGTCAGTTGTTAACAGAAAGGCTTTCGAGGGTACTGTTCTTGCTCACACAGAGGGCGGAGTTCCTAACATGATCATCGAGCTTGACGACACAACAGAAGAGAGTGTCGGCTACATGATCTATTTCTTCGAGAAGGCTTGCGCTATCTCAGGTTATGTTCTCGGTGTAAATCCGTTCAACCAGCACGGTGTTGAGAGCTATAAGTCAAATATGTTCGCCCTCCTCGGCAAGCCCGGTTACGAAGGCGCAAAGGCTGAACTGGAAGCTAAGCTCGGCTGATAAAGTCATTTATGGCCTGCCGCACATATCCCGTGCGGTCAGGCTATGATATATTAAATCCTTTTGCCGTATGAAGGGGATTCCGTATTCATGGTCACGGCAGAAGGTGCAAAATACGTCATAGATGCCGCAAGGCACGGAAGGAGTAAATTATGATTAAACTTATCACAGGAAAAAAGGGTACAGGTAAGACCAAGATACTCATAGATCAGATCAACGACGCAGTAAGATCTACAAACGGAAACCTCGTATGTATCGAAAAAGGCGACAACATCAGACGTTCTATCAGCTTCAGAGTAAGATGGTGCGATACTGAGAGCTTCAACATCGAAGGCTTCGATGCTTTCTACGGCTTCGTAGCAGGTATCATGGCTGGTAACTACGATATCAAGGATATCTTCGTTGACGGCATCCTCAAGATCGGTGGCCGTGACTATGCTGCTTTCGGCACACTTCTTGAAAAGCTGGACAAGCTCACAGGCGAAGAGGCTACTGTTGTATTCACAGTTTCTGCTGATGATTCAGAGCTTCCTGAGAATGTAAAGCAGTTCATCAAGTAATTTTACTGCCTGATAACATTATTTAAGATTTTTTCACGCTGAACCCTTGACATATCTCGGGATTTGGTGTATAATGTAATTTGTGGTGCTCTGAAGGATTATTATTATGAAAATTAATTTAAAGCAGCTTTTCAATATTGTCGGAGAATCAAAGGATATTGATTATTCCATTACTCAGGACGAGCTCTCGGATATCCGTGGCTTCAGCTTTGCTTCACCTGTCCATATAACAGGCAGGCTTTACAACAGAGCGGGAGTTGTGTATCTTGAGTATTCGGCTGATGTGATCATGTCAGTGACCTGCGACAGATGTCTCAGGCTTCTCGAGAGGGAATATCATTTCGATTTCGACCATATTGTTGTTCCTTCCATCAGCGGAGATAACGATGATTACGTCGTTGCCGATGGTGAGAGCATTGAAATGAATGAAATTGCAGTGACGGATCTTCTGCTCCAGCTGCCTACGAAAAATCTCTGTAAGGATGACTGTAAGGGATTATGTATGGTTTGCGGCTGTGATCTTAACGAGACTCAGTGCAATTGTCTTAATAACTGAGCTGTGAAGCTCTGTCTGTAAGGAGGTGCCGAAATGGCTGTACCAAAGAGAAAAACTTCCAAGGCAAGACGTGATAAGAGACGTTCTGCAGTATGGAAGCTCGAAACACCCGCAATGTCCAAGTGCGACAACTGTGGCGCATTTAAGGCTCCGCACAAGGTTTGCAAAAACTGCGGTTTCTATAAGGGCGTTGAGGTCCTTAAAGTGGACGCTGAATAATCGGGTAACACCGATAAATGAGAAGGAGAGGAGGAGTGATCCTTCTCTCCTTTTTGACTTAATGGAGCGATGGAGCTGTCAACATGGTAAAGATCAACAGTGTTATCCCTGAAAGCCCTGCATTCAGGCATGGTATCGTTTCAGGCGATATTCTGGATAAAATCAATGGCCACAATGTCAAAGACGTGCTTGACTATATGTATTACGCCGCAGATACTTCCATAGATCTGGTTATTATCCGTGAAGGTGAAAGTATGGATATACATATAGAAAAGGACGAGTACGACGACCTCGGCCTGGAATTTGAGACTTTCCTTATGGATAACAAGCAGTCATGCAACAATAAATGCGTCTTCTGCTTTATCGATCAGATGCCTAAGGGAATGCGTGAAACTCTGTACTTCAAGGACGATGACGCAAGACTGTCTTTTTTACAGGGCAACTATGTTACTCTCACCAATCTGAAGCAGTCAGATATCGACAGAATCATTGAAATGAAGCTGAATATCAACGTTTCAGTCCATACAACCAATCCCGAGCTGAGAGTAAAAATGATGCATAACCGTTTTGCAGGCGAGAAGCTGAAATTCATCTGGCAGCTTGCAGAAAACGGTATCAAGCTCAATTGTCAGATCGTATGCTGTCCGGGACTCAATGACGGCGATGAGCTGAGACGTTCACTGACAGATCTGGGCAGTCTTATGCCTAATATAACCAGTATGGCGGTGGTTCCCGTCGGAGTTACCAAATTCCGTGAGGGACTGTTTCCGCTTACCACTTTTACAAAGGAAACAGCAGGCGATGCACTTGATATAATCGAGGAATTCCAGCAGGTATTTCTCGAAAAATTCGGCACAAGAACTGTGTTTCCATCGGATGAGTTCTACCTTATAGCCGAGCGTGAGCTTCCTCCGCTTGAGGCTTATGAGGACTTTTCACAATACGAAAACGGCGTCGGTATGCTCCGTTCACTCATAGATGAGTTTGAAAAAGCCCTTGATATGGCTGAATGGGAAGGCGGAGAGCGTCATGTTTCTATTGCTACGGGAGCTTCGCCCTATAAAGTCATTGCTGATCTTGCAAGGCAGGCTGAGGAGAAATTCCCGCTGCTGAAATGTGATGTTTACCGTATCCGCAACGATTTCTTCGGCGAGACCATTACCGTAACGGGGCTTATTACCGCTCAGGACCTTATTGCTCAGCTGAAAGGCAAGGATCTCGGCGACAATCTCTTGCTGTCAAATGCGATGGTAATGCGTGATTCTGATATCTTCCTCGATGACCTTACCATAGGCGACGTGGAGAGAGAACTCAATGTAAAAATACGTACCACCCCCAGTGATGGCTATGAACTGCTGGATGCCATTATGGGAATAGAGTGGTGATACAATAAAAGAAAGGAGTGTTGGAAATGTCATTACCAATAGTTGCAGTTGTGGGACGTCCTAATGTAGGTAAATCCACACTGTTCAATAAACTGATCGGTCAGCGCCTTTCCATAGTTGAGGATACTCCGGGCGTTACCCGTGACCGTATCTACTCCAAATGTGAATGGAGAGGCAAGGAATTCATGGTAGTTGATACAGGCGGTATTGAGCCTGACAGCGATGACGTTATCCTTTCACAGATGAGAAGGCAGTCTGAACTTGCCATAGAAAAAGCAGATGTTATCGTCTTTGTTACTGATATCAGATGCGGTGTAACTGCCGATGATTATACAGTTGCTCAGATGCTCCTGAAAAGCGGCAAGCCTATAGTTCTTGCCGTAAATAAGGTCGATAATCTGGGAGAGCCTCCTCTGGAGCTTTACGAATTCTACAATCTCGGACTGGGCGATCCCTTTCCTATTTCTTCTGTACACGGCCACGGCACGGGCGATATGCTGGACAAAGTATACGAATACCTGCCTGCAAGTGATGAGGAGGAGTATGATGATGACTGCATAAAGGTAGCTGTCATAGGTAAACCTAACGCCGGTAAATCTTCGCTTATCAACAAGATAGCAGGCGAGGAGAGAGTTATCGTTTCAGATATCGCAGGTACTACCCGTGACTCAACGGATACTGTCATAGAAAATGAACAGGGTAAGTTCGTGTTCATCGATACAGCAGGCATCAGAAAGAAGTCCAAAGTCACTGAGAAAATAGAGCATTACAGTGTTCTGAGAGCCTATATGGCTGTTGACAGGGCAGATGTATGTGTTATCATGCTCGATGCTACAGAGGGCTTTACAGAACAGGATTCAAAGGTGGCAGGCTATGCTCATGAACAGGGCAAGGCTTGTGTTGTCGCTGTGAACAAGTGGGACCTCATCGAAAAGGATGACAAGACTATGCAGGAATTCCGCACAAAGCTTGAAAATGACTTCAGCTTTATGTCCTATGTTCCGTTCGTGTTCATATCTGCAAAAACAGGACAGCGTATCAATAAGCTCTATGAGCTTATCAAGTACACCTACGAGCAGAACAGCATGAGAATATCAACAGGTATGCTCAATGATGTCCTTGCTTACGCCACAACAAGAGTTCAGCCTCCGTCTGACAAGGGACGCAGACTGAAGATTTACTACATGACTCAGCCATCCACCAAACCACCTACATTCGTAACATTTGTAAACCGTGCTGATCTCTTCCATTTCTCATACAGACGTTATATCGAGAATCAGATACGTTCAACATTCGGTCTCGAGGGAACGCCTGTCAGATTTATCGTAAGAGAAAGAGGAGGAAATGATAAATGAGATTTCTGGCAATACTTATCGCTGCGGCTCTGGGATATTTTCTGGGAAGTGTCAATTTCTCCATTCCCGTTGTAAAAATGATGACAGGCAAGGATATCCGTACTCTCGGAAGTCATAATGCAGGTCTTACAAATACCTACAGATGTGCAGGAAAGAAGTGTGCAGCTATCACACTGGCAGGCGATCTGCTGAAAGGTGTGATCGCAGTAGCACTTGCAAGGTGGATATGCGGCACAATGGGTGCAGGTCTTGCACCTGATAATGACACACATTTTATCGGCTATATTGCAGGCCTGTTTGCTGTTTTAGGTCATGTATTCCCTTTGTATTACGGATTCAAGGGAGGCAAAGGAGTGCTGGTAGGCATAGCTTCATTCCTTATCGTTGACCCGAAGGTGTTTATAGCGCTTCTGGCTATCTTTATAGTGATCCTTGCCATCACAAAGTATGTTTCCGCAGCTTCCATTATGGGCGCAGCTTTCTGTCCGCTGGCGACTTTGCTTATGTCATGGGTAGTTGAAGGCAATACCTTCGGAAGAAGCTTCCTGTATATGCTTCTTTCTATCCCTATGGCAGCTATGGTAATCATCATGCACCGCAGCAATATACAGCGCCTTATGGCAGGAAATGAGAACAGATTCTCTTTCAAGACATCGGGAACAGCATTATAAATCACAGCATAAATTATAAAAAGCGGCGTATCCGATGAAAGAGGCTGCGCCGATCTCAGCATTCTTTATTTAGAGGTGAACTTCAATGTTTGAATTACGTGACTACAGAGGCCATATCCGCAACTGGAGAGAGCTTTGCAGTGAGCTTGGCATAGATGCCTCACTCAGCCGTGAAGAGCGTGAAAAGGCTATCATTATCAAGGCATATGAGAAGTGGGGACATGATATGGCTGACCATTTCTACGGTATGTTTGCATTTGCTATTTATGATACCGACAATGACAGCTGGTTCTGTCTCCGTGACCAGTTCGGAACAAAGCCTTTCTACTATTACATAACAGCTGACAACAAGCTTCTCTGCGGCACTATGATAAGAGATATCATGGCCCAGGACGGCTTTGTCAAGGAGCTCAACATCGATATGCTCCAGATATACATGACTCTCACATACGTTGCAGGAGAGGATACATTCTTCAAGGGCGTGAAGAAGCTTATGCCAGGCCACTGGATGGAGTTCAAAGGCGGCAAGCTTACCATCAAGCGCTACTGGACACCTACATTCAAACCTGATGAGAGCAAGTCACTGGAGGACTGGGCTGACGAGATACACACTACACTGACCAATATCTTCCCACAGGTAAAGGACGAGGACGAAGTTGCAGAATCGTTCCTTTCGGGTGGTGTTGATTCCTCTTATGTGCTGGCTATGAGCGACGCTAAGAGAGCAGACTCATGCGGTTACGATGAGGAGAGATTCGATGAATCGAGAGTTGCTGCAAAGACAGCAGAGCTTCTCAATGTGGAGCACAGCGTGGCAAATATCCAGCCTGAGCAGTTCTTCGAGGTAGTTCCTTACGTAATGTACAATATGGAGCAGCCCCTGGGCGATGCTTCAGCTATCGTGTTCACACTTGGCTGCAACGCAACAGCCGAGCATACAAAGCTTTGCTACTCAGGTGAGGGCGCAGACGAATTCTTCGGCGGATACAATATGTACCGCAATGCCGAGCGTTACGGTGACAACCTCAAGACCTTCTATGTTGGCAATACCAACATCATGAAGGAGGAGGAAAAGCAGAAGATACTGAAGAGTTATAATCCCGATGTACTGCCTATCAACCTTGTAAAGTATATCTACGACGAGACAGAGGGACTTGATCCGCTGACAAAGATGAGTGACGTTGACATTCAGATATGGCTTGAGGGCGACATCTATCTCAACGTAGACAAGATGAGTACAGCCGCCGGACTTGAAATAAGAATGCCGCTGACCGACAGAAGAATATTCGACATTGCATCACGTATGCCTTCAAAGTACAAGGTCAACGAGGAGCAGAACAAGGTAGCATTCAGAACCGCAGCAGCAAAGGTTCTGCCGGAGGAGATAGCATTCCGCAAGAAGCTGGGCTTCATCGTTCCTATCAGAATATGGCTTGCTGACGAGCGCTACAACGCAGATGTAAGAGCTAAGTTCAAGAGTGACATGGCTGCAAAGTTCTTCGACCTGGACGCTATAAACGAGATCTGGGAAGAATATGTAGGCGGAAACTCCGACAACTGGCGTAAGATCTGGACTATTTATACTTTCCTTGTATGGTATGAGGAGTATTTTGTAAAGAGATAAAAACGGCGTACAGCTGATAAAAATACGAGCCATAGTATTTCTGATTTGTGGTCAGAGGTACTATGGCTTTTCTGTTGACAGCACTTCAATGCTGTGATATAATTATTCTTACTTAAGGCAACACCGCACAAAGCCCGCCTGACGGCTTTGCACTGAGAACCTGTCCACATAGGGATTCATGCACGTCTTTTCGTCAAATTTTGCCGGTGACTGCGTTAAAAATCCTTGAAGGGCG
>Ga0129307_1001828_pt1 | contig 20032 bp, 16 predicted proteins | sample P1105metagenome_FD_94437 | JGI IMG/M metagenome (GOLD analysis project Ga0129307, IMG submission 94437) | Capybara group fecal microbial communities from Wisconsin, USA - P1105 metagenome | ecosystem: Host-associated > Mammals > Digestive system > Large intestine > Fecal | place: USA: Wisconsin... | reverse complement strand
CGTCCCTCAAGGGGCATCATGATTTCGAGTCATGTCCGTTATGACCACTTCGATACCACTGCGTATTTAATTTAACTATAAAACTGCGAGAAAACTGCGAGAAAGCCAATTGCAAACGCAACTGCGAACACCGCTGAAACCACGCAGAACAGGGATAAATCAAAGTGCGGCAAGCTCAGAAACGACTATGTTTCGAGTCATGTCCGTTATGACCACTTCGATACCACTGCATTATTTTGCTTATCTATTATAACATAAACGGATGAAAAAATCAATAAGAAATAATAAAATTTTTATTATAACTAAAAGGAGATCCAAAATGATTCTGTTTTTCTGAATAATATACAAATAAATCCTGGTACATCACCAAGGTTTATCATTATTATCATTAAAGATGATGGAAGAGTGAAATGTGAATGATAGAATCGTGTCGCTTTTCGGAATGATTGATTAGAATTTCTATCAAGCCTTGACAAAGTTTTTGGTTTTGTGTATAATAATAAATGAAAACGGGGGACACTGCTCCGTATGTGATGTTAGTTAATTACATAATGAAAGGACACGAAATAATGAAGAATATCAGAAAAAGACTGATCGCCGTTGCGATCATAGCTTCTATGGCATTAACTTCTGTTGCTGGATGCAGCAGCGACTCCGTAGGAAAAGGCGGTTCAGCATCAAGCAGTTCATCTGCCGAGTCAGTTGACGATAATTTGGATCACGTTGAGAACGAAGAGGGAAATGTAGTTATCACACCTTTCCAGACAGGAAGTGCTGATGATCTGGCAATCAACGATCCTAATGCTCCGACTGATGATGATACAACAACAGCTGCTAACGCTAATGCAAAGGCTACAACAGCTATAGGCACAGTCACAGTTACTGATGCCAAGGGTAAGACAGTTACCGATGCTGAGGGTCAGAAGGTGACAGAAACCTATATTGCTACTGCTGCAAACAATGGCAACAGCAATAATAACAATAATAACAACAATAGCAATAATTCAGGTAACAGCGATTATAAGAGCAGTATAGACAGTATGTACTGCCTCTGGATCGATATTTCAAAGGATGAGAACTATGTATTCAACGATCAGTTCATCAGGATCCAGTTCAAGATCAAGGAAGGTATCCCTGAGAAAGATTATCCTATAAGATTCAATCCTGATTTCTCAAGTGTAGCAGGTGTATCCGTTCACCCCGACAAGGTAGCACAGGGTACGATCCGTGTAGGCAGTGGCAGCATTGAACCAATGGATGTTTCATCTGAAAACGGCTTTGTTGCATACGGTGATAACGTTGCTTGTAAGCCTGGCGATACAATAGATTATTACCTTAACCTTAAAGATAACCCGGGTCTTGCTGCAATTCTTGTATGGTTCTACTACGACAAGAACGCTATGGAAGTTGTTGAAGTTGAGCCTGCCGGCGAATTCCTCGATATTTCTGATGGCGTTGCACAGGTTGGTACAAGACCAAGCGACAACTAAAAAAGCCAAAGGCTGCTGTAGATCACAGCAGCCTTTTTTATTTAATAAAGCCTTTACGCATTGTCGGAATAAAAATTCCTCCTAAAGCATTACCAAGTGACATAACGATCAGATAACCGAACGATCTCGCTGTCCACGCTTCAGCGAGTGAAAAATAGAACATATTAGCAATACAATGCTCAAATCCGCTCAATATGAATACAACAACCGGGAGAAAAATAGTAAGAGCCTTTCCGGCACTATTGGAAATGATCTTGTAGCCATCAGCTGCAATAAACATCAGCATTCCGCAGAAAAACGCCAGAATCAGAATACTGACAGGGGTGTCGTTGGTTTTTGTCTCACAAAGAGCAGCGGCCTTCTCACTTATCCCCGAGATCCTCGTACACAGCACAAGAATCGCAGAGATTACAGTTCCCGCAAAATTGCCCAGCCAGATAATCAGAAGATCAAACAGGTATTTCGGCTTATTCTCTACAGCATACCCCACTTTTCCTGTAAACAAGGCAAGGTTGAAATTCAGTATCACAAACAGACCTGTACCGAAAAGAAAAGCACCGATGTATTTATTATCACAAGACAGATAGGCGATTCCTCCAACCGCTATCAATGTACCCGTTATAAAAGCTCTCAGAAAGAGATCGATATATTTTTTCATAAAGAGATTTCCTTTAATTAGAATTTGCTAACATTAATTATAGCATAAGGAGTCTGAATTGTAAAGATAATTCTTTAACAAAGTGTGTTATGAATTTCACAAACTTTGTGATAAAAATGACTAATCAATAGCCGCACTATCGTCCGTAAAATATAACAGGCAGGCGAATAAAAACGCCTGCCTGTAAATTAATATTATTTACTTAGTTTGATAACAAGCTTTCTCATAAAGATAACATCGAAGACATCGGTCTGCTTGTCGTTATTAGCATCACACGAGTGTTCGGGATCTATCTTTCCAAGAACAGTATTTGCACAATACACCAGATCAGCCACATTCACCTCGCCGTCGCAGTTCAGATCACCAATAAGCGGCTCAGGAACCTTAGTGGTTGTAGTCGTTGCCTGAGTGGTAGTTGTTGTAGGCTTTGACGTTGTAGTTGTTGGCTTGGACGTTGTAGTCGTTGCCTTAGTGGTGGTTGTTGTTGGCTTGGACGTCGTAGTAGTTGCCTGAGTGGTGGTTGTTGTAGGCTTAGACGTCGTAGTAGTTGCCTTAGTGGTGGTTGTTGTTGGCTTAGACGTCGTAGTAGTTGCCTTAGTGGTGGTTGTTGTTGGCTTAGACGTTGTAGTCGTTGCCTTAGTGGTGGTTGTTGTTGGCTTAGACGTCGTAGTAGTTGCCTTAGTGGTGGTTGTTGTAGGCCTGGACGTTGTAGTAGTTGCCTTAGTAGTTGTTGTTGTAGCCTTGGACGTCGTAGTAGTTACTATCTCGGTTGAAGCTGAATCAGAAGAAGTAGTCAATGTAGTTGTCTCAGGTGCAGTAGTTGTAACAGTAGTGGTCGTAGTTGCGGCAGAAGTGGTAGTAGTCACTGACGGAGTGAACTTATAATCGCTTTCAGATATCTCAGGATAGGTAAGATATGTGATATTGTAATCAGACTCAGCCGTATGGTTGGTATTAAAACGCTTCGAGCCTCTGATGAAATAATCATATTTTATCTCCTGACCATTTTCACCGTCAAGATCATCCCATGTAACATCGATAGCGTACCATTTTCCATCATCCATCTGGAGATAATTCCACATATGTGCAGCATCTTCCAGCGGATCATAATTTCCGAAAACAACAACACAAGGAATATTCACAGAATCACAAATAATCTTGAATGCCTTGGCATAACCTTCACAGACAACGCCCGGCTCAACGAGAGCGCCTAATGCAGAACCTCTGAATTTAGCTTCAAGGTCATAAAAAGTATTCAAAGCGATCTGATCATGAATGCTCTTGATCTGTTCATATCGTGTATCGCCTTCGATCTTAAAATCATCAACGACCTCATAAAGTTCGCTAAGGTAATCATCAATAACATCAAAATCCGAGAATCCGTCGTAATAATCAGGAGTGACAACGACAGAATATATTTTAATTGTATACGTACCTTTACGGGCACTTCTTGAAATATAAGTATCGTTTCCGGGTCTGACGGCTATCTTTGTCACATCAAGCCAGCAGAGCTCGGGGTAATCGAAAGTCAGAGAGTCTATGCCGGGCTTGCAGCTGCCGAACAAAGCGTTCTGATATGCCTCAAGCTCTTCTTCGGAAATATCAGGAGAAGAGGGAAGAGTAGACAAGATAATACTTACCGGATTTTTTAGCTTGACTGTTATGGGAGTCAATGACGGCTCAGACACCAGCGGCTTCAAAGCATTATAGACAAGTTTGTTGTTATCATCGAGAAACTGCGAATAATTATATGTGCCATCCGCAAAATTGGACGCAACATCAGGTAAATCAGGATATGATAATTCCAGATCCGCAAGATCTCCTATACATATCTCCTCTGTAATCTCTGCGTCAACAGGGATCATATCAATAGCATCCGCATACGCTGAAATAGCGGCATTTGAAGGAATAATGGCCATAGCTGTCAGTAACGATAATGTCGATGAGAATAATTTTTTCATAACGAAACCTCCATTGAAGCAATTATTTCCCATCCCCTAATTATATATATCTATATTTATTATACAAAAAAGCGGCCGTTTTGTCAATAGTATCAAGCTAAAATTTACTAAATTACCGATAAAAACATAAAAAATAAATAATTTCTCAGAAACGAAATAATTATGCAATTTTCATCCGCACCAGGAAGACAGATGTTTTCGTGCCGAAAACAACAAAAAAACAACGTTTATTGCTGTAATATTTGTGGTTTTGTCTCTTGAAAATATTGCCGTGCTATGGTATACTTTTATGTGGATTATAGGCGGCTTCTAAAGATATGTTTTGCCTGAATGTAAAACGCATCTTCAGAGGTTGTCTGTATATGAGAAACATGAAACATAAATTCTGAAAGGTGTGTTCCGAATAATGTATTTATCAGAAATGTCTAAAGAAGAGCTTATGAGTTTCAAGAACGAAAACGTTAAGCTTTACGATGATTTCAAAGCTCAGGGGCTCTGTCTGAATATGGCAAGAGGTAACCCGTGCAAAGAGCAGTTAGACCTCAGCGTGGATATGCTCAAGGTTTTCGATGACGGCCAGTTTATAAGCAGCTGCGGTTCTGATGTCCGTAACTATGGCCTTCTCGACGGTATACCGGAGGCTAAGAAGCTGTTTTCTGATATGATAGGTGTCAAGGAAGACGAGATAATCATTTTCGGCAACTCAAGCCTTAATGCTATGTTCTTTGCTGTTCAGACTGCATTCAATAAGGGCGTACTCGGCGGCAAGCCATGGTCACAGTGTGACAAAATCAAGTTTCTCTGTCCTGTTCCCGGATATGACAGACACTTCAAGGTTACTGAGTTCTTCGGAGTAGAAATGATCAATGTTCCTATGACTTCAACAGGCCCTGATATGGACATGATCGAGAAGCTTGTAGCAGAAGACGAGTCAATAAAGGGTATCTGGTGTGTACCTCAGTACTCAAACCCCGACGGTATCATATACAGTGACGAAACAGTCAAGCGTTTTGCCGCACTTAAACCAAAGGCTAAGGATTTCCGTATTTTCTGGGATAACGCTTACTGTATCCATCACCTTACAGATTCACCCAAATATATCCTTAACATCCTTGACGAAGCCAAGAAAGCCGGCAACGAGGATATCGTTTACATCTTCGGTTCAACTTCAAAGATAACTTTCCCGGGTGCAGGTGTTGCTGTAATGGGCGGAAGCAAGGCTAATATCGATGATCTGAAGAAGTACCTTGGCATCAGCATCATCAGCTACGATAAGATGAACCAGTTCCGTCATGTCAAGTATTTCGGCACATTTGAGAATATGCTCAAGCACATGAAGAAGCACATGGCTATCATCGCTCCAAAGTTCCAGCTGGTATGTGATAAACTGAAGGCAGAAATAGCACCTCTCGGTATCGGTTCATGGACTGAACCAAAGGGCGGCTACTTCGTATCTTTCAATGCTCCGAACGGCTGTGCTAAGAGAATAGTTCAGCTTTGTGCTGACGCCGGTGTAACACTTACAGGCGCAGGTGCAACTTTCCCTTATGGCAAGGACCCGGAGGATAAGAATATCCGTCTTGCTCCTACATACCCTCCGATAGATGACCTCGCAAAGGCAATGGAGCTGTTCACTATCTGCGTAAAGATCGCAGCAGCAGAAAAGCTTCTTGAAGCATAATCAAAGAATATAAATAATCCCCGAAGTGATATCGCATCGCTTCGGGGATTTGTTTTTATGAGGATCAATATCCCTGATCCTCATAGTATACTTCTTCTTGGGGGACATCTTCAGGAGCAGGAACACTTCTCATTGTTCCGAAAACATCATTTTTGAGCATATTATAATTCTGCTCAAAATCTACTTGCAGAACATTCAGGCAATCCTCTCCGATCCATACATCTTCGCTCCAGAACGTTCCGTCATAAGGCACCTGAATCTGTTTCCTCTCATATCCGAGCACAAATGGAAGTCTGAGGGAATAGAGATACATCTCAAAAGTGGACATATTCGTAGAAACATCCGGAATGACACGTGTGGCAATGTTGGCGAAAATACTCGGACGGAAAGTCTTGATCTTATTCATTATGAGCTCGATAACACGACGCTGTCTGCTTGTTCTTTCAAAGTCGCTGTTGCCGACATTACGTATTCTTGAATAAGCAAGAGCCTGTTTGCCGTTCAGATGGAGGAATCCGCCGCCTTCAAGAAGATCAGCGTATCTGTCATCACCCATAAGCTCATTTACTTCAGAAATAAGGATATTGTTAATCTCTTCTGCTTCTTCATCCGAAACATCCATATCAAGACCGCCGACTGAATCGACGATAGATGCAAATGAAAGGAAATCAATGCCTACATAGTCATCAATGCGGACGTGGAAATTGTTTTCGATAGTCTCCATAAGCAGATCAGGACCGCCGAAAGCATAAGCCGAATTCAGCTTATTCCAGCCATATCCCGGGATCTCCACATAGCAGTCACGCATAAAGGAAGTCATGATGAATTCGTGAGTTCTTGTATTCATCGATACAAGTATCATTGAGTCGGAACGTCCGACCTCATCAGAACCACGATTATCAGTTCCGAGAACAAGAATGCTCCTTACGTAGGATTCGTTCAATACTCCTACCGGATGATAATGTGAAGCGGATTCCTGTTTATCCACCTTGCTGATAAGGCTCAGCGATGTGCATGAGTAAAGGGCAAATATCACAAGAAATACTGAAAATACTGACCAGAATATCCTCTTTATGATTCTGCCAACGGGATTATGATGATGTCTCTTTGAGGTCTTTTTCGGTGAACTGTACGATTGCTTTCTCGGCGGCTGAGCGGCAGGACGTGGAACTTCACTGCGGTAGTCGTATCTCTGACGCTCATCATAGTTTCTGTCATCATAATAATGATAATTCGGCTGCGACGACTGCGGACGCTGCTGTCCGTAATTCTGCTGAGGGCGGCTGTACTGCTGCTGACCGTAATTCTGTTGTGGGCGGCTGTACTGCTGCTGTTCGTAGTTCTGCTGTGGGCGGCTGTATTGCTGCTGTCCGTAGTTCTGCTGCGGGCGGCTGTACTGCTGCTGACCGTAATTCTGCTGCGGGCGGCTGTACTGCTGCTGTCCATAATTCTGCTGACGGCCATTGTATTGCTGTGGTCTGACAGGACGTTTTCTTTTCAGCGGAGGCAGATCGTTTGCCGGATGCTGAGTGGTGTAGTTGTCCATATCATCAGGAAGAAGCATTGTATCTTCGTTATCTGAATTATTTCTCTCCTGCATAATAATTCCTTTCTGTTGTCTTATTTCTAATGGAAAACCTGCAAACGGATCTCACCGAATGCAGGTCTTTTGTTCTGTGCACTGCTTTCGCAGATAATTATGATTTTTTTATTTTAACAGCGATGTATGTTATAAGAGTCCAGAGGAGATTATACACCGTTATCGCTGTTGCTGTAAGATAAATGTAGCTTGAGGACTGAAATGCCTTTGACATTATCAGAGCCATACTCAGCACAAATGCAAGAAGTATAGATGCTGTCTGGAGTATTAATCCGATAATAGCCGAGAAATGTACATTTTTAGTACCGATTATAAGCTCAGCCAGTGAAGCGAATTTACCTGTTGTAGCCATTGAAGCACTGAGACGCACAGCTCTCTTTGTTTCTTCATTGAAGTCATCGTGCAGCTTCTCAGGCAGCACTCTTGACATACTCTCAGGGATATCAAAAAGGTGATAAAGTCTCTTTTCAGTGATACACGGGTCGATACTCTTTACAAATAAGCATATCTTATTCTTACAGAGTCTCTTTGCCCATTTCTTGACATATCTGTCAGCTACCAGTTCGACTACGAACATAGCAGCAAGATTTCCTGAGATGGATAAATAGAGGACTTCCTTTCTGCCGATGCTGAATTCAGCTTCCTTTGACTTAGTTGGCAGTCCCTCGATATTGTGACTGGTCATGAGTTCACGGTTTCCGAAAAGGATACGCTTATTGCTGATCCAGCCGCACATTCCCTTGCCTTCCTCATACGAGTAATTTTCGATCCTGTAGGGAGTTGTTTTTCCCTCATCGACGACGTCATCGAAAAGCTGGGACATGATGCTTCCACCGTGCCTTGTCAGGCTTGCAGCTTCCAGAAGGGCTTCATCCAGTTTGGTATTGGAGAATACCTTGATCCCGTCAAGACGGACAGTGCCCTTAGGGAAAAGTGTTTCAGCATCAATGAGGATGGAGTTTGTATCATAGAAATCATCCACACTCTGATATCCAAGCATTATGCCCTTATTCTGCAATACATTCCTTGAAGCATCCTCCAGTGGTATATTGCATACCAGCGGAACGGAAACACAGGATGCAGCACAGACGATCATACTGAATATAGAGAAACCGAAGCCCAGCGATTCAAGCGAAAGGTAAGTGCCTTTGCAGAAATACACAAGGAACATAGAGATAACAAATGATACGAACAGTACGATCGGAGCAGCTGTACGGCAGAACTGATCGGTCATATCAGATGAATATGTATATCTCAGGAAGTCCGTGAGAAAGTCGGTCTTTCTCATTGAAGCAAGGATAGGGAAGTCACCGAGAGTACCTCGGGTTATCCTTTCAGCACGCTCCTCATCCATAACGTAGGTAACACCGTGTCTGTCGAAATTCTTTGACACGAATTTGAAATTCCTTGCAGCTCTTCGCATTATAAGGTGTTTGCCCCATGCATTGAAGAAAAGTGAAAGGATACCTACGGGCATATAAATGTGGATATTCTCTCTTCCGATAAGATCGGGAGCGATAAATCCGGGGATCATGGCAACCATACAGGTAATGACCGTTGCAGCGGACATTGAGTCGCCGTCAGCCTTGAAGGTAAACAGTTTCTTCAGTCCGTTGGTCATTACAGGCCATGATGAAAACATGGATATGAGACCGAGAATAAAATGAACAAGCAGATATATCCTCATATTCTTTGCGGTGAGTATCTGCGCTATAGGCAGATGGAACTGATCGCAGAGAGTGATGTAAATGCTCATGAAAGCGGTCACAGCGAGTATGAACACCCTTGAAGTAATAATGCTTCTCAGGTCGTAAATATCACGTCCGACATCTTCAACATCACCATAGTAGTTGAAATCAACGATACGCTTTGTACGTTTTTTGTGAGTCTTAGCGGCTGCAAATTCGTCTTCACTGTCAATGTCAATGTTAACAGAGGTGTTAAGCGTCTGAGTTTTAGCTATTTCTGAAAGTTCCTGATCTGTATAAGCACCGAGAGGCTTTTTCGGATCGAGTCCTGCTGCGATCATGGCAGTAGGTGACGGGACGATATCCGTGATCTGTTTCTTCCCCTCGGGATTATCAAGCTCCGCTAAAATAGCGGCACGGGTTTTCTTCTTCTTTTTAAACGAAGGGGGAGTATACATATACTCGCCGTCAGGAGTTTCTCTGTCATAGGTATAATCATTTTTCTGCCCCCAGCGCTTTTTCTTTTTTCTCTTGGAGCTTTCAGCTTCCTTGGCACGTGTGGAATCCGACATACGCCTGATCTGCGGTGCTTCATTGGGAGCCGAATGGGGACTGTCATGGTCCAGAGGTTTAAGCGGTTTGCCTTGCGGGACTGATCTTATCTCGCCCACAGCATCCGAATCGACCATAGTCACTTTTTTGTTCTGCGAGATTATACCTTTATTTTTCTGTGCAGACTCAGCCATCTTTGACAGGTCGGGGAGATTCACAGTAGAATTCAGGATCTTCTGCGCATCCACACGGCCGACGCTAACATTTGAGGAATCGGGAGTGTATTCATCCAGTATTTCCTCAAGAGATGGTTTCTTTTCCGGCATATTATTCTCCTTATGAATTATTGCTGCGCTGGCGGAGTATCTCATACATAAAGATACCAGCCGCAACAGAAGCATTTAATGAATTGATTTTTCCAAGCATGGGAAGCTTTATCATAAAATCACATTTTTTCTGGATAAGCTTGCTGATACCGAAGCCTTCCGAGCCGATGACAAGCGCACAACTTCCCGTAAAATCGGTCAGAGTATACTCAGTTCCCGAAGCGTCAGTGCCATAGATCCACACACCGTTTTCCTTGAGCATATCAATGCATGAAGCAAGGTTAGAAACTCTTGCCACAGGAACATAATTAGCCGCACCTGCCGAAGTCTTGAAAACTGTAGCATTAAGTGAAGCACTTCTGCGCTTAGGTATAATGATACCGTCAGCACCAGAAGTTTCGGCTGTACGTATGATAGCGCCAAGGTTATGGGGATCTTCTATTTCATCGCATATGATAATGAAAGGTTTAGTGCCTTTATTTCTTGAAACAGCGAGAATATCCTCAACTGATACATATTCGCCGCAGGCGCCCACAGCAGCAACTCCCTGATGGGAAGCACCGCCGGAAAGCTGAGACAGCTTTTTCTCCTGGGCATCCTTTATGACTATGCCTTTATCTTTGGCAAGCTTACGGATGAGATTCAGACTTCCGCCGCTGCCGCATATATATATACAATCAAGATTTGCGTCCGATTTAAGCGCTTCGATAACGGGATTTCTTCCGAAGATTATATCCTCGCTGCGCTCATCAGAAAAATTTTTTTCTTTTTCCATACAAAAGCAAATATCCTCTCTATATAAATTGCTTAGACTATACTATTATAACATCAAAAGCGATAAAAAACAAGTACTTTTCTGTACTTTCAAAGAATTTTCATCCTTTATCATCGATCGTTCCCGTGAACATAAATGACTGACAGTTCAGGCCTGTTGAAGATACGGGGGATGAAGATCATACGGGGAGGCTTGGCAAGTCCACGGCTGATGATATGAACAGTATCTCCGTAGGTATACATACCTGTTGTATAATCGGGGAATAAGCCCTGATCCGGAGCATAAAGGCCCTGATCGAGGATATGAGGGATACGCCACTGACCGCCGTGAGCGTGACCGGAAAGTATGAGATCAAAGCTTTTGCGTTTGTCACCGAGAAGTTCATCTATCTGTTCGGGCTGATGAGCGAGAAGAATATTATAGTAACTCTCGTCAAGATCCTCATAGCATTCCTCAAGCTGAGCAGCATGGCTGCCATAGGCAAGGCTGTCAAGAACGCCGTATATTCTGACTTTTTCGCCATTCACATCGATCTCTTTGCATTTGCCGAGAAGCACATCAATGCCGAGAGCTTCCACATCGCTGTAAAATTTCTTCTTATCAGAACGCATATCCTCATGATTACCCGGAGCATAGGCGCAGGGATAATTATCGTGAACTCTTTTCATAATGTCAAGAGCATATTCCGTGCCGCTCCATGCGTCTATAACATCCCCTCCGAAAATAACAATATCGGGCCCGGAGGCAGTAATAGCCTCCCATAAGCCCGATTGATCGGTACCTCCGAAGAAGCAGTTGTGAAGATCTGATATAAAAACGATCTTCAGTTCCTTCTTCAGTTTATCAGTACTTATGTCATATCTGACGGGTTTCAGAAGATATCCCCATACGTAAACCACGAGGATGAAGACAGCGAGAACAAAGGCAAAGATGAGAAGCTTCTTCACCTTTTTTGACATTACTTTGTACCTCTATCGCAGATAATGTCGATCATTTCGCCAACATTTTTCATGCCTGATACTTCACGCATCTTGAAGCGGAGACCGAATTCCTGTTCAACAGCTTCCATCAGATTGATATGCTCGATACTGTCCCAGTCTTCAATATCAGCAGCAGTAGTTGAAGCGTTTACGCTGATGGAGTCATCACCGAAAACATCTCTGAAAACTTCGTTAAGTCTTGCGATTACATCATTCTTATTCATTGCAATTCTCCTTTACTTTGATCACATGGTTTTTGTTTGTGTATGTGTTTATATCCAGATGCCATACGGAATCACCGTTTTCACTCTTTTCATCCAGCTCGAAACCGAATGAACCGTAAAGCTCAGATACCATATTATTTTTGGCGGTCTTGTAATAATAACCATTTATGCGGGTGACTCCACGCTCTTTAGCCTGACGAACGAGTTCGTCCAGCATAGCCAGTTCCATGTCTCTCTTGAGAACACGGCAGCTCATGAGCCACAGGTCGATATCCAGCTGATCGCCTTTGATGTTTCCGATAACTACAGAAACTATACCGTTGTCGCCGAATTTATCGGAAAGCTGACCGCAGAGTCTGATATAGCTGTCATTATTGCTGATCTCCTCGATCTCGCTTTCGGTAAAGCGCCTTGTAGTGCAGTTGAACTGATTGCTCTTATTAGTGAGCTGAGTTATTCTCTGACGGTAAACCGGAAGAAAATCAGTTATTGCAGCGTTCATTTCCAGACTGAGAAGGTAGTCCGTGTAGCTTCCGAAGCTTTTCTGCTGTGCGGCACGCTGAGCATTTGCAGCGTACATCTCCGAACGTTTCAGATCATCAGCAGAAACGGAAGTGACCTCGAAGTATCCGCCTCTGCTTAGACAGTACATAGCCTGATCCACGGAAGTAAGCTCTACAGTGCTGACCTGCGGGAGCTGACCATTTACAATGGCTATCTCAGCAGGGTTATCATCCACGAAAACAAAGCTGTCGATACCCAGATTCAGTTCACTTGCGGAATCGGTAATATTTCTGTCCTTGGGATCCCAGTTAGCTTTAATAGAGACAAAGTCATCCTTGCGGAGAACACTGCTTGGGTGTTCCAGTCCGAGAAGAGCATTTTCTTCATCATTCTTGGAACACACCGCAAGAAGCACACCGTAATTCTTGTAGCCTTTGAGGAACTGCTGGAACTCGCTGAATGACTGTCCGACAGCAGTCTCAGGGCCTATCTCTATGCCCTCCTGACCATCATCACCAATTACGCCGCCCCAGAGTGTATTGTCCATATCAAGGTCGATGACCTTCTTGTTCTTGCCGTAAACTGACTTGATAATGGAAGCAACACTGAAAGCGAGATCTGGGATACAGCTCATTCTGACAGCGTGTTTATAGAGATACCAAGCCTCCGGATCATGCCATTCTGTAAGGCCGAGAACAGAGGAAAGGTAGTTGATATCATTAATGTAGAAGCCGTTATTGTTTCTTGCGTAATCCGAGAACATCACATTCAGACGGTTAATGAAAGCAGCAGTACCGCTGTATCCCCAGCCGTCGTAGCTGCCTGTTCTTCTGAAAAGAGGAAGCTCAAAGTTATTCTGGATTATCGGGCATGAGAATTTCTCCATAAGAGACACCCATATCTGCTTGAAGATACCGAACTGATCCTCCAACTTTGCCTGTATATCCTCAGGAGATTCAGCAGGGCTTTCAGGGAGCAGAGTCAGATTCCTTGAAGTAGTATGGATGAATATGATATCGGGAGAGAAGCTGTCAAGTTCCGGATTACCGAAAACAGCGTCCTCATAGAATTTATTGTATTCGGACTGATAGAACTCGGGTTCAATGCCGTTATTCAGCAGGAAAAGCTCCATCATTGAAATGATGTCATTAGTAGTAGAACCGCCGAGAACAGCAATTTTCTTGTGAATCCTTGCAGTTCCGTCAGCCAGCAGCTGTTTTTTCAGTCCCTTTCTTTTTCTCAGGAGTAGTTTACTGTCAAATGGGAATTCAAGTTCTTTCATAATTGCTCCTTTCTTTGTCTTTTACTTAGCAGTGAATTTATTGCCGTACTTTTCTGCAACTCTCTGAGCATCGGAACCTTCGGGAGCGATTATCTCAGTATCCACAGCAACAGGCGAGAGATCATCATCTCCGTCAAAGAAAATACATTCGGGATTTGTTACAGTGAGAGATTTCAGCTTGCAGTACGAGAATACATAATAATCTATCTCAGTGACGGGAAGGCCCTTGATTTGATCAGGGATAGTGAAATCGATCGGGATGAAGATATCCTTATATTCGGTTATACGGGCGTGGTGCTCATACAGAGTGTAGCTGAGTCCGTCGTCAGTATAACTTTTTTCCGTAACAGTCAGATCATCCGCATAGGGACTATCAGGATAAGCATTTATATTGAAGGGTTCAGTAGTTAACTGAATATCAGCGCTTTTTCTTTTATCGACAGTCCTGATAGCCGCTGCGGCACAAACAATTGCCAGCACGGAAACGCCGGCGATAACAATAGTTCTCATTACAGATGAATAATCAGTCTTTTTGTAATAGTCAAAATTAAGCGGTACAGAACTATCCTCACTTTTTTCTGAAAGATCGGTATAGCCCGGATTTACTTCTTTTTCGTTGTCTTTTTCGTTATTCTCGTTCATAATAAATACCTCAATTGTGGAGATTATTATAGATATAATCCCTGTTCGGACCAACAGCTGAATAAGTACACATAGCAAACAGCATATCGGTACACTTTACTTCCTTGGCAAAATCCACAGGATTGATATTGAAATATCTGATATCGCACATATAGATATTCTCGAATGAATTCGCAAGAACAGGGAGCAGAGCATTTCCGTAGCTGTCCTTGAAAATAACAAGATTTCTGCCGTTCTTGCATGATGGATTATTCACATGGGCAATTCTTTCATCAGAGCCGAATACCATATAATAGCTTGAAGTATCAAGAGTAGTAGGCTTGAGGAAAAGCTCGACTTCAGTAGGATTCTGGAAATAAGAATCATACTGGGTAACTTTAAGCGTATTCTTCGGCTTATAATATATGAACTTTTCCGGATTATTCAGCAGAGCAGCACTCTGTGTATAGCCGTAGAGAGTACCTACAAAACCGTAAAGTGTGACCTTCTGGTACTTGTCGATAGGATCAAAATCCACACCTGCGGCTTCAGCGAAAGCTTCAGCGGCATAATAAGCACCAAGAGGCTGCCAGTGGTGGTCTGTACGTGAGTATATATCCTCATTCTTGTGAGCGAGAAGGGGAGTATATGCGTCAACAGCAGTAACATTTTTCAGAGAACGCTTGATGCTGTCAAGATCTTTCTTTTCGCTCTCAAAGAGGTCCTTATAGTTTTCGGGAGTATAGAAAGAACAAGCAGTAGGAGCAACAAGAGAGTAAACGTTCACCTTAGGCAGAGCTTCCTTATACTCGTTTACATATTCAGCGTATTCCTTTTCATTTCCCCATGCACCGCCGTAGATCATGATGCCACGATTATTTGCAATGAGGATATTGTTAGCCATTTCGCCGTCTACAGCAGGATCAACAGCTGAGGGGAGAGTTGTAGTAGTCTCAGCAGCTGTAGTTTCTACAGCAGTACCGGTACCGGAAGTTGTAGTGACTGCGGCAGTTGTAGTCTGAGTATCTTTTTTCTCAAATGCGATACCATGGAGCTCAACTTCATCATCGCCGAATTTACGTCCTTTAAGAGGAGTGATGTAATTGGTGATAATCTTTTTAAAAGTATCTCTGTTCGGGACAGTATCATCATAGTAGTCAGCGATGCCCTCGGTATATTCGCCTTTGAAGTAGGATTCAGCAGTAAATTCAGGGAATTTTGCAAGATAGCGGTTCTCATCCTGAGAGATAGTCTCATGCTTGAAGAAGAGCATATAAACCGACCCGAATGCAAGAAGGCCTCCTACAGCAGCCACATTCACCCAGGCGATACCACGGGTGATCTTGTTGTGTCTGCGCTCACGCTTCTCCTGCTTTCTCTTTATTGCTCTCTGACGTGCAGCTTCCTTTTCAGCGGCTGACTTCTTCTTTTTCTTACCGACCGGTGCATCAGTCCTGCGTACAGTCTGTCCGGCAGGTCGTGCAGGCTTTGGGCCCTGAGCATTCTCAGCAGGTTTACGGACACGAGGTTTTTCTGTCTGAGAAGCTGATGATGTTGTACCTGCCTTTTTAAGCGGTTTGAGCGGCTTCAGCGGACGTGGATTTCCGCTTGATGCAGCAGGATTATCGGGACGCTTTTCATAACGTCCCACATATTCTACGTTTTCGGGAGAAGAATTATTCTTATTAATTTCACTCATTTATATGACCTCATTTATCAGAATCTGAAGTAAAGGAACGGATTTGTGGTAGCGTCGACCAGCATAACACTTGTGAGCAGCAGAAGAGCAGCCGAACAAACGGTAGTCACAAGCGAAGCAACGCTCTTTGTGAAGAAAGTTTTGTCTGTCAGCTTCTTTACCCATTCGATAAGCGGGAAGCAGCAAACTACAGCCAGTATCACCAGATAGATGTTATTCATGAAGGAGATCTTGTCCTGTATACCGATAAGTCCGTTTCCGCTGAATCCGAAAGCAGTCCTGAAGAAACTTCCGAGCTTACCAAGATCCTCAAAGTAGAATATTGCGAAGCCAACGATAATAACGATCTTGTTGTATATCTGACGGATAATGATCGGTATCTTCTTCATGTTCTTCTTGCCGATCTTCATTTCCAGGAACACGAATATGCCGTAGTAAACGCCCCAGAGAATAAAGTTCCAGCTTGCGCCGTGCCAGATACCAGTGCAGAGCCATACGAGGAAAAGTCCGCCGTACTTTCTTCTCTTGCCGAAGATCGGAACATAGAGGAGATAGTCTCTGAAGAATGTGCTGAGGGAGATATGCCATCTCTGCCAGAATTCAGTGATATCCTTACAGATGAACGGATGATTGAAGTTCTCATCAAAATGGAATCCGAAAACACGTCCCAGACCGATGGCGATGTCAGAATAGCCTGAGAAGTCAAAGTAGATCTGCATAGCGTATGCGATCGCACCGAACCATGCACCGAATACTGTAGTACTCTCAATATTGCCGAGAAAGTTATCAGCGATTATACTGAGCTGATTAGCGATCAGGACCTTCTTTGAAAGACCAAGGGCTACACGGTTAAGTCCGTATGAAATATCCGTAATAGAAGTTTTTCTGTCCTCGATCTCTTTTTCGATAGTGCTGTAACGAACGATAGGTCCTGCCACAAGCTGAGGGAACAGGGTCAGATACAGCAGGAAGTTCTTGAAGCTCTTCTGCGGTTTTACGTCCTCCCAGTGGCGGTCAATGATATATGACACCGTCTGGAAAGTGTAGAAGCTTATACCGATAGGGAGCTTGATATCGGGAACTGGAATGTCCGAAGAAAGCAGAGCATTGATGTTCTCGACTATGAATCCGCTGTACTTGAAGATACCCAGCATGAGGAAATCGTAGATAACAGCAAAATATGTAGCGATAGTATCTCCAGCCTTACCCTGATAGCGTCCTATCATTCGGCCGGCGCCGTAGTTAATGAGTGCTGTTATCATCATGAGGAACACATAAACAGGTTCACCCCACGCATAAAAGAGCAGCGAGAAAATTATGAGTACCCAGTTTTTTTGTTTGACATTACGTGCCAGTGCATAGAACAAAAGACAAATTGGCAAAAAGATGTAAATGAAGAAAAGTCTGGAGAAAACCATTGAACTACCGCCTTATATAGTATTTCCGAATCAACGGATAAAAATATTACTGATAAAATATCACGCACTTTTAATTATACAACAAATCATTATCAAATGCAAGCAAAAATGACAAGTATCGGCAAAATTTTTTTAATGGTGTATTCGGATCTTTATATTGCTCTGCGGCAGGTAAAACAAAAGCCCTCAGGAGAATTTCCCGAGGGCATTATTGTTATAATCAGTTAGCTGAATTATCGTTCTCAACCAGTGATTTCAAGCCTGTTGCAAGACCTGCGAGACCCTGTATCTCACTTGGAATGATGATCTTGGTAGCCTTGCCGTCAGCAGCCTTTGCAAAGGATTCAAGTGACTTGAGCTGGATAACTCTCTCGTTAGGATTAGCTTCGTTCAGCTTAACGATACTGTCAGCCAGAGCCTTCTGAACCATTTCGATAGCCTTAGCTTCACCTTCAGCCTCCAGCATCTTCTGCTCTCTTACAGCGTCAGCACGGAGGATCATTGCCTGCTTTTCAGCCTCAGCTTCGAGGATCTGAGCTTCCTTCTTAGCCTGAGCACGAAGGATCTGAGATTCCTTTTCACCTTCTGCAACAAGCACCTGAGACTTCTTGTCACCTTCAGCCTGAAGGATCTTCTCACGGCGCTCACGCTCAGCCTTCATCTGCTTTTCCATGGCATCCTGTATCTCTCTCGGAGGGAGGATGTTTTTCAGCTCGACACGGTTTACCTTGATACCCCAGCGGTCAGTAGCCTGATCGAGGATAGAAGTGATCTTTGTGTTGATAACGTCACGGGAAGTAAGAGTAGCATCAAGTTCCATTTCACCGATGATATTACGGAGAGTTGTAGCTGAAAGGTTCTCTATAGCTGCAAGAGGTCTTTCAACGCCGTATATGTACTGCTTGGCATCAGTAACCTGATAGAACACAACAGTATCGATCTGCATAGTAACATTATCCTTGGTGATAACAGGCTGAGGCTTGAAGTCAACGACTTTTTCCTTCAGTGATACCTTACCCGAGATCCTGTCAATGAAAGGAACGAGGATATGAAGTCCTGTTTCCCACTGTGCGTAGAAAGAACCGAGACGCTCAACGACAAAAACGTGAGCCTGCGGAACGACTTTAACGCAGCTTACGATAATAAAGAGAATGATAATTATAACAGCAAGTATAACTACAGATAAAAAATTCATGATAAAATTCCTCCTTAATGATTTTCATGAGTTTAAGTTTTTGAAGTAACAAAGAGTTTAGCTCCCTGCACTCTGACGACAGTAACGATAGTTCCGACAGGAATTATATCATTTCCGTCAACTGATACAGCAGACCAGTCTACCCCATTTAATTTAACTCGTCCCGTACCCTTGTCGCCATTGACTGTTTCTATCACAGAAGCTGTCTTACCGATCTCCAGTTCTGAATTAGTACCGACGTGCTTTACGTGCCGCCAGTTTTTCAGAAGCGGGTAAGTTATGATAAGCAGCAGGGCGGAAGACACTATAAATATTATAAGTTCCCCTACAAAACCGGGGCTTTTGAAATAAGCAAATATCATAGTGATAAATGCACCGGCCGCAAACCATATAGATACCAACTGAATGGTAATGACCTCTGCAATGATAAAAGCAAGAGTAGTCAGTGCCCAGAACAGAACCTCCACGGTGAATCCCCCTTTCAGAATATATTTGTAGAATCCCTACGCTTATATTCTATCACAATACAAAACAGAAATCAATAGACGATTCGTTAATTTTTTGTTAAAGTGAACAAAGAAGGGAAGTCGTGTTTCAAACAATGTTGTTTTTTATTGCAAACACAGCCAGCTGAGTTCTGTCTTTTAGTTCCAGTTTTTCGAGAAGACGGGAAATACCGTTTCTGACCGTACCTTCAGCAAGAAAAAGCTTTGCGGCTATCTCTTTGTTATCACAGCCGTCACAGATGAGACGTATGAATTCAGTCTCACGCTCGGTAAGTCCGAAGTTCTTTGCATCCTGCTGAACTACAACGTCCTTCTTAATGGAACGGAAAACGTTGTCACAGAAAACATTTATCCCGCCGGCCACGGCCTTGATGGAATTAATGATCTTGTCATTGTCCATCTCCTTGAGGATATAGCCGTCCGCACCGCTTGAAATAGCCTTATTCACAGTCTCCTTGTCATCGAAAGTGGTGAGCACCAGCACCTTTATGTCACTGAAATTATCTTTTATCTTACGTGTGCCGTAGCCTCCGTCATGGTCAGGCATACGCATATCCATAAGCACAACATCGGGGTGGAGACGAATGCAGAGTTCATATGCTTCCTTGCCATTGGATGCTTCACCTACAACTTTAATATCGGTGTCCTGTGAAAGAACAGCTTTCAGGCCTGATCTGAGGATCTGAACATCATCGGCAATAATGACTTTTATCATGGTCATACCTCCTTTTTCTGAAGAACATTATTGTTAAGGCAACACCGCACAAAACTTGTGCTGAATATGCGCCGACAGATTTTTCGTCAGATTGTATAGAAATTCCGCAGGCATACTGACGTATGTCAAGGGATTTCTGTGCAAGATGACGGAAAAT
>Ga0129307_1001827_pt1 | contig 20042 bp, 30 predicted proteins | sample P1105metagenome_FD_94437 | JGI IMG/M metagenome (GOLD analysis project Ga0129307, IMG submission 94437) | Capybara group fecal microbial communities from Wisconsin, USA - P1105 metagenome | ecosystem: Host-associated > Mammals > Digestive system > Large intestine > Fecal | place: USA: Wisconsin... | reverse complement strand
TGTAGTGTGCCTGCTTCCTCAAGCCTATTCTAACAATTTTTGACTTGCTGCGTTAGAGGCACTGTGTTTCATTCCCTTTGGTGCCTTGGAGCGCAGCGGAAAGGAATGGTCATAAAAATGAACACCCTGGTATGACGGATGCAGAGATCGCGGCAAAGTGATTTGTGTGCAGCTCGGCAATTTTTATGTGGAGAAAAAGGCACGGGCTGGTATCCCGTGTTAGGCGGAAAGGAGAGCTTGCGGATGTACATTGTGAGCGCGAATCAGTCCCAGGTGGTTGATTCGACTTTTGTGGAGCGTTTTGTCCTGGTCGAGAAGTCTGATGCGGTGATCTTAGCGGCAAGTTACAACGACACGCGCCTGCCTGTGACCCTGACCAAGTTCCGCACGATGAGCGAGGCACGCAATACCCTGTTAGACCTCGCAAACGCATTGGGCGGCGGCCAGACGGTATACCATCTGCAGGACTATCTGGCGGATGGGAGCATGACCTGGAATCGGGATGCGCGGGTCAAAAGGAGAGGAGGGTCCTGATGGACATTGATAAGCTGATTGAGGCCGTGAGACTGTGCGGCAGCTCGCCAACAATCTATCAGTGCGAGGCGTGTGCCTACTATACGGGCGGAGATATGGGGGCGTGTATACCGGAGATGACGGCACAGGTTGCCGAAGCCCTCTCCGCTCTCAGGGGCGAGCTAGAACAGGTGAAGAGACAGCGGGACGCGGCTGTGGCGGACATTGAGGGTCTACTCGACCGAGTAGAGCAAATCCGGCAGGGCTACGGCATTGAGGACGAGACCGCGGATAATAAGTTGGCCACGCTGTGCGAGGAATACTGCACCGGTACGGGAACTAATTGCTATAAGCCTGGCAGAAGATACGAGTGCAAGAGTTTCTGGTGGCGCGGACTGAAGGAGGGGCAGGAGAAGTGAAAAGACTGACAACGGACAATCAAGACCATATTTTTGCACCGCTTAACCTGTTTTACGCAAAGGGCAATGAGGTATGGGTGCGAGGCGGTGGCCCGGAGCCGAACTATGACGACACGACCCTTGTGGAGTTAATCCATCGGGCAGCCAGGGCTCATGGGTTAAATATTACGGTAGATGAGCCAGAGTCACTGGTTGATGAGATGTACGACGCCATGTTTGATGGCGTGGATACAGTAGAGGGGATCGTGGCCCTGCTGCATACTGCGGCAATCCAGGCAACAGAGATGAGGCACAGGCTTATGTCCATTGAGGACATCCTGGGCGATGAGTACGACCTGGACCGCCTCCGCGAACTGGCCCAGGCGGACAGGGATGGAAAACTTCCGAAGTACACCATAGGCGATATAATCTATGACCGCTTTGGAATGGCATGGACAGTAGACAGCCTTGAATATGTCCAATGTACTTATGAGAAAAAGTGGCTGTATCGTTGCGGGTACCCTGGAACAGACGATTATAGAGGCTTGTATCAGGATGAAGTTTTGACTCGCGCCGAGGCCGAGGCCGCACTACGGAGGGAGCAGGAATGAAGGAGTACATAGAGAGGACGGCGGCTCTTGATATCTGCCAGAAAGAATATGAAGATCGGCTTAGAATGGCAGACTATTGCGGCGATACCGTGGCTTGGGATATTGGCGGAGCAATCAAAGGCATCCCCGCCGCCGACGTAGCTCCTGTGAAGCACGGGGGATGGATTGTCTCTGAGGTGAATTTTGGGTATTGCGATATTATCCAAAAAGAATATACCGCCAAGAAATATACCTGCTCTGAATGTGGATACGAAACAGGCGATCAGGCAGAGAAATTTGCTTGTTGTCCAATCTGCATGGCTTGCATGGATAAGGAGGCCGCCGATGAAGACTAAACAATGCTGCGCCACCTGCGCATGGTACGAGGACTTTCAGGGTGTGTGCTATAACGGGCCCACACCGAACTGCGAATACTTTATGGAGCCGGACCAGTGGTGCAAAGAGTGGGAGAGAAAGGAGGATGAACATGAGCGAGTGGATTAGCGTCAAGGAGAGGCTGCCGGAGGATGACCCGGAGATAAAAAAACACATAGAGGGTGATTCGTTCAGCTTTTTGACCGTCCTTGTGTATAACGGAGTTGTAAAGCAGACTAACCGATTCTTTTGTAATGCGCCAAAATTTGGATTGCCAAAAACAAACGGATGGGAATGGGCATCCCTAAATGTCACCCACTGGATGCCGCTGCCGGACCCGCCCAAGGAGGAGCACACATGACCGAACGCCAGAGAGAGATTGTGCTGGGATACGCCGAGTGCAGCATGAATGCGGTGGAAACGGGGCGGAAGCTGTATTTAAGCTACGTGACCGTGGGGTATCACCTGAACCAGATCAAGAAAACGACCGGGATTGATCCGAGATCCTTTTATGGGCTGTGCAAGCTGGTGCAGATGGCCAAGCAGATCGGAGGGTAAACGTTGAATTGGAAATTTGAAGCAATAGACAAACTGAAAGGGTACGAAGCTCACAAACTGGCACTAGAGAATATACCACGTGAAATCAGGAGACTGGAGATTTCTGCGGAGAGTATTCGCAGTGCAATTACCGACGAAACGCCGGTGGCTGGCGGAGGCAGCACACGTGAAGACGTCATGCTGTCAAATATTGTACATCGGGATGAGCTGGAACGTACGCTGAAACAGGCACGGTCCTGGGTAAAACAGGTGGATGACAGCTTGGCTGTTCTGGACGATGAGGAGCGTTTGACATTGGAGCGATTTTATATCCACCGGACGAAGGGCGGCGTAGACAGGCTTTGCAGTGAGCTTGGATTGGAGAAAACGGCAGTGTATGGCCGCCGAGATAAAGCGCTGCGACACTTCACTCTTGCATTGTATGGGACAATGGAGACTTAAAAATGCGGAAAAAAACCGGAAGATTTTTTGCCGCAGATGTGTTATGCTGATACAAACGAGATTGTGGAGAGGCCCCGCCGGGCGAGAACTGGCGGGGTTTTCTCATGCCCAGGAGGAGGCGAGTGCGTGGGGCGGAAAAGAAAATTTAAGAGCGCAAAAGAGCTTGAAGAAGCTTGGAGCGGATACAAAAAGGACTGCAATGAGCGGTATGTTCTGACCCACGATTTCAGCTCGAAAAACAGTGAGTTCGTCAGTGCGGAATTAAAGCGCAGCGTCACATACACGATAGAGGGCTTTTGCGCATTCTCAGGAATTTCGCGGGCGGATTTCTATGCAAACTATGCGGAGAATGAAAAATATAGTGACACGGTTACGCGCATGCGCGAGGAGTGCGAGGTGGACACCCGTGAGAAGCTGGAGCTCGGGGTGATCCCTACGCAGTTGGCGGGGCTCTGGATGTCACGGTACGGTTATACCACCAAGACGGAAGCCAGCGTATCCGGCGGGATGCCGGTACAGATTGTGGATGATATTGATGACTAAGGTTTCGGAGCTGATCGCACCGGCCTTCCACTGCGTCCACCGTGATGTGGCGGCAGGGAGGCACACCCACTACTGGCTGCCCGGCGGGCGGGGTTCCTGCAAGTCCTCCTTCGTGGGGATAGAAATCCCCATGGGCCTCATGCGGGACGCCCAAAAGGGCGTGATGAGCCACGCCGTGGCCCTGCGGCGCTATGGCGTGACCCTGCGGGAGTCGGTCTATGCCCAGCTCCTGTGGGGCATCAACGCCCTGGGGGCGGCGGACTACTGGACGACCGGCGTGTCGCCCATGGCGCTCACCTACTCGCCCACCGGGCAGCGCATCCTGTTCCGGGGGGCCGACGACCCGATGAAGGTCAAATCCATCAAGGTGGACAGCGGATATATCAAATACGGCTGGTACGAAGAGGTCAACGAGTTCGAGGGCGAGGAGAAGCTGCGCAGCATCAACCAGTCGCTGATGCGGGGTGGAGCGGACTTCGCCTTTTTCTACACCTTCAACCCGCCCCGCAGCGCCCGGAGCTGGTGTAACCAGTACGTGGGAGCACCCCACCCGGACACGCTGGTACACCGGACGGACTACCGCACGGTGCCCCGGGCCTGGCTGGGAGAACAATTCCTGCTGGAGGCCGAGCACCTGCGGGAGGTTAACCCGATGGCCTATGCCCACGAGTACCTGGGAGAGGTGACGGGCACCGGCGGCGAGGTTTTTGACAATGTGACGCTGCGGGCGATCCCGGACGAGGAGATCGGGCGGTTCGACCACATCCGCCGGGGGCTGGACTGGGGCTACGCCACCGACCCGCTTGCCTACAACGAGGGACATTACGACAAGACGAGGCGGCGGCTCTATCTCTTCCGGGAGCTCCACCAGGTACGCCTATCCAACCGGGAGGCGGCCAGGCGCATCCTCCCATGGGCGGGGAGCAACGGGCGGATCGTCTGCGACTCCGCCGAGCCCAAAAGCATCGCCGAGGTCCGGGACTACGGCCTGCGGGTGGTGGGCGCGCGGAAAGGACCCGACTCGGTGGAATATGGGCTCAAATGGCTCCAGGACCTGGAGGAGATCGTCATCGACCCCGCCCGCTGCCCCGAGACGGCGAAGGAGTTCACCGGCTACGAGCTGGATCGGGACAGAGACGGCAACTTCAAGGCGGGGTTCCCCGACCACGACAACCACCACATCGACGCCGTGCGCTACGCATGTGAGGACGATATGACCGGCCCGGCGCTGAAGATTTTGAGGTGAGAATATGACCTATACACAGACCGAGCTGGTGAGCGCAGCCCTCTCCGGCCCGGCGAACGCGCCCATGACACTTGCCCAGATCGTGAGCGAGGAGATCCGGGAGTTCCTGCGCTCACCGCAGTATCGGGAGCTGCTGGAGGCCGACGCTTATTACCGCAACCGCTCCGACGTGCAGCGCAAGACCAACGACATCAAGGAGCGCTCCAATGCCAGGATCGAGCATCCCATTTACCGGAAGCTGGTGGACCAGAAGGTGCGCTACCTCCTGGCCCGCCCCTGGGCGGTGGAGACGGAGGACAAGGCATACGGGGAGGCGCTGGAGACGTTGTTCGACGCGACCTTCCGGCGCAAGGTTAAATCTCTGGGGCGGGGCGCGGTCAAGTGCGGTGTGGCCTGGCTCCAACCCTACATCGGCGAGGCCGGGGAGCTGTGCTTTCTGCGCATCCCCGCCCGGGAGCTGGTCCCGCTGTGGAAGGACACGGAGCGGAGCGAGCTGGACGGCTTTATCCGTTTTTACCCCCAGGTGGTCTACGTGGGCCGGGACAAGCGGGTGATCCACCGGGCGGAATATTGGTTCTCCGGCGGCGTGCGGTGGTTTCTATGCACCGACGGCTCGGGGGAGTATCGGGTGGACACCGGACACGGCACGGAGGCGGGGGGATGGACGGAGCCCCACTTCACCCTGGGGGGCAAGGGTTACAACTGGGAACGGCCTCCCCTGGTGTGGCTGCGCTATAACGAGGAGGAGCTGTCCCTGTGCCACTATGTCCGGGACCTCATCGACGACTACAACTGGCAGACCTCCGTCACCGCCGACGTGCTGCGGGATGTGGCCAAGTTCGTGTACATCCTGAAAAACTACGGCGGGGCCGATCTGGATGAGTTCGTGCGGGACCTGCGGCAGTGTCTGGCCGTGAAGGTAGAGGGCGACGGCGGCGTGGACAAGCTCCAGGCCGACCTGGACGTATCGGCGGTGATGAGCTTCCTGGACGCGGAGCGGCGAGACCTCTTCGACTTCGCCTCCGCCGTGGACACCAAGGACCCGGAGCTGGGCAACGCCTCCGGCTCGGCCATCGGCTTCCGGTACATGGATCTGGACGCCGACTGCGCCGACCTAGCCGACGAACTCCAGGACACATTCCGGCGGCTCAAGCCTTTCCTGGACACCTGGCTCCAGGCCACGGGCGCGGGGGACTTTTCAGACAGTACATTCTCCATCGCCTTCAATATGGACCTGCCGGTGAACGAGACCGATATCATCGCCAACGTCAACGCAAGCGCCGGACTACTGTCCCGGCGGACCCTGCTGGAAAACCATCCCTGGGTCAAGGATGTGGACGGGGAGCTGGAGGCCGTGGAGGCCGAAAAGCGACAGGAGCTGGAGCGCTACGGCGCGGGGCTGTTCGACGACCACGGCGGCGGGGGCGGGTTGAATGGCGGCGAATAAGGACTACTGGGCGGCCCGGGCCCTCCAGCGGGAGGCGGAGGCCTACGCCAGAGGGGCGGAGCTGTCCGCCAGGCTGTACGACGCCTACCAGACGGCCCTGCGGGACCTGCGCCGGCAGATCAACGACTTTTACGTGCGCTACGCCAGAGAGAACCGGCTGACCTACGCCGAGGCCGTAAAAGCCCTGACCCGGGCGGAGGCCAGAGAGTGGAAGGCCACGCTGGGAGAGTGGGTGGAACGGATCAACGCCGAGTCGGACCCGGAGATCAAGGCCCGGCTAAAGGCGGAGCTGGACGCGCTGTCCTACCGGAGCCGGATGGACCGGCTGGAGGCGCTGTGCGGCCAGATGGAGATGACGCTGGACGAGCTGTGTGCCCGGTGCATGCGGGAGACGACGGAGGAGTTCGGCGAGGCATACCGGGAGAGCTATTTCAAAAAGTCCTTCGACATCCAGCAGCGGGCGGGGCGCATCTGGGACGTGGCGGGCATCGACGCAGGTATGGTGGAGAACGTGCTGTCCTACCCGTGGAGCGGCGCCAACTTCTCGGACCGGCTGTGGCAGAATAAAACGGCCCTGCTTTTCCACCTCCGGCAGGACCTCACCCAGGGGCTGATCCGGGGGACGGGGATTGGCTCCCTCTCCAAGTCGCTCTCGGAGCGGATGGGGCAGAGCTATAAGGCCGCCGAGCGCGTGGTGCGCACCGAGCTCAATCACTTCCACAACGAGGCGGACAAGGCCGCCTACCAGGCGGCGGGCATCGAGTGGTATGAGTTCATGGCCACCCTGGACAGCCGGACCTGCGCCGTCTGCGGGGCGCTGGACGGGAAGCACTTCAGGGTGGCCGAGGCGCAGACCGGCGTGAACTATCCGCCCATGCACCCCAACGACCGGTGCACCACCGTAGAGTGGGACCCGGATGAGGCCGAGGACTGGGCCGCCGCCGGAGAGAAAATGCCGGAGCGCATGACCTATGAGGAGTGGGCGGCCCGGCAGGCGGAAGTGGGTAAGAGTGCCGGCGCAAGCAGCACAAAACCGGATAAGCCCGCAAAGCGGTACACTGATATCACTGGGGAATGGTATCCGGTAGCCATCCCAGGAAGCCATACCGTGCAAGACCTTTCCTCCTACACAGTCAAGGGCATTACATACGCCGTGGATGGCCACAACGTTGTGCTCGACTATTCCGCTCATGAAAAAGAAATCGCCGAGCTTCTCGAAAGAGAAGTCGGCGGGGAGATTTACATGGTTCCAAGGGTCAATAATCCGCAGGGTGTGTCTACTCCGGATTATTTGTTCCACGGCGAGGCTTACGATTTGAAAACGATTGGCAAAAACGCAGGGGTGAACACGATATTTAATCGAGTGAAAAAAGCAGCGGGGCAGGCCCGGGGGTTCATCATTGATGTGACCAGCTCTGGGCTTGACGACGACACAATTCATGAGCAGATTGAAAAATTGTTCAATCGTATCGATACGAATTGGGTGGAGGAAGTGGTCATAATACGCGCTGGGGCGATTGTTCGAGTCGTGAAAAGGGCATAAGAAAAAGCCGACACACCGTCTCGCCCTTCGGAGAAGGGGTCGTGGACAGCGACCGGCTCTTGTCTAATTATATATCACACTTCCGCAAAAAATGCAAGCGTAAACAGGTGATTTTAAAAAGGAGGCAAGGCATATGATTTGTCCATACAATCGAAAGGCAGAGAAGCAGGTCCTCCAAGTAACGAATGAATACGACGAGGACGGCAAGGCCGACAATACACAGCAGATTATGTCATGTGAATTTACAATGATGGAGTGCCCCCAAGAGGGATGCGCCGTCTGAGAGACGGACGCTGCCGCTATGCGGCGGTCAGCCTGGACAACTGTTGATGAAAGCACCTGAGAGGGTGCTTTTTTCATACCATTTTGGGCTCCCTGTCCCAGACCAACAGGGGCGGCAATGAGCGTGGAAGTCGCTATAGAAACAGCCAGAGAGGAGACACACATGATCATCGAGAGCGTTAAAACCCTCCTGGGGGAGGAACTGTCCGCACAGGTGGCGGAGGCCCTGAAGGGCAAGGGCAAGGACGGAAAGGACGTGGACCTGGTCGTCGGAAACGACGGGAGCTATGTCCCGGCGGAGAAGTACGACGGCGAAAAGCGCCGGGCGGCGTCTGCGGAGACTGCGCTGCGGGCTGCGGCCGACGCCGTGAAGGAGCTTGGCGGCTCCGGAGACCCCGCCAAGCTGGCGGATGACGCCAAAGCCGCCAAGAGTACCATTGATACCCTGAAAACCGACCACAGGAAGGAGCTCTCCCGCATCCAGAAGGACACCGCGGTGCGCATGGCTCTGGCCGGGCGGGTCCACGATCCCGCCGACGTGCTGGGCCTGCTGGACCTGGAGAAGATCCAGATCGGCGAGGACGGAGGGCTGAAAACCGATCTGGAGGGCCTGCTCAAGCCCATTCAGGAGGCCAAGCCCTACCTGTTCAAACTCGATCAGGAACCGGCGCAGCCGCCCCTGAAGGGGGCACAGCCCGCACAGCCCACGGGGGGAGAACCCCCCAAGGACTACACCATGGAGGAACTCGGGAAGCTCTCCATGGAGGAGTACGCGGCCTACCGCGAAAAGCAAACCGGATTCCCGAAAAACTGAAAGGAGATAACACAATATGGCAAACACATTTCTGACCCCCAGCGTCATCGCCCGGGAGTCCCTGATCGTCCTGGAGAACAACCTGATCGCCGCCAATCTGGTCCACCGGGACTACTCCGATGAGTTCGTACAGGTAGGCGACACCGTGACCATCCGCAAGCCCGCCAAGTTCACGGCCAAGAACTTTACCGGCTCCATCATCCGGCAGGACGCCTCCGAGGGGAGCGTAGCCGTGAAGATCGACCGGCACCGGGACGTGTCCTTTGAGGTGACCAGCAAGGAGATGACCCTGGACATCAAGGACTTTTCCACCCAGCTCATCGCCCCCGCCATGCGGGCCATCGCCCAGGCGGTGGACGAGGACATCCTCAACGAATGCGCCAACATCAGCGCGTCCGTGACCGCCACCGCGTCCCCCACCAATCTGGCGGACATCGCCAATCTGTCCAAGACCCTGGACATCGCCAAGGTCCCCCTGGATATGCGCCGGCTGGTGCTCAACCCCACCCACAAGTACCGCTACGCCCTCACCGACAACCTCTCGAAGGTGGCCTACGCGGGCAACGGAGAAACCCTGCGCAACGCCGAGCTGGGCCGTGTGTACACGCTGGACACCTACATGGACCAGAACTGCCCCGACACCCTGGCCTCCGCCGCAGGCTCCGCCACCGCCTTCAAGGTGAGCGGCACGAAGGGGGAGGCCAAGGTGTCGCTCTCCAGCGTCACCGCCGCCACGGCCACCGTGAAGAAGGGCGACTGCTTCATCCTGGACGGCTACCGCTACCACTTCACTGCCGACGCCACCGCAGCCTCCGGCGCAGTGGCCGAGGTGGGCATCGACGCCGAGCTGGTGAAGGATTACACCAACGCCGACGCCTATTTGGCCTCCAAGCCCCACTCCCTGGCCTTCCACCGCAACGCCATCGCCCTGGTCACCCGCCCCCTGGCTCTGCCCATGGGCGCGGCCAACGCCGCGATCATGAGCCACGACGGCCTGGGCGTCCGGGTGGTGTACGGCTATGACCAGGACACCAAGAAGGACACGGTCTCTCTGGACATCATCTACGGCGTCAAGACCCTGGACGAGACCATGGCGGTGAAACTGGTGGGCTGAGATGGACCGCCTGGATGAACGGCTGGCCCTGCTGAAGGCGCTGCTTGGGATCTCCGGGGCGGAAAAGGACACGCTGCTGGAGTTCGCCCTCCGGACGGTGGAGGACCGCGTACTCGGCTACATCCACTGGGATACCCTGCCCGAAGGGCTGGAGCGCCCCCTGGTGCTGATGACGGCCGCCTACTGGAAGGGGGCGGCGCTGGGCGGCGAACAGACCGCCGCGGGGCCGGTGGCCTCAGTGAAGCGGGGGGACGTGTCCACCTCCTTCGCGGTGAGCGGCGGGGCGTCCGCCACGGCGGGGACCTTTGACCTGGCGGAGGGCGGGACCTTCTTTGGCTGGCGGGAGACCCTGAATTGCTACAGAAAGCTGAGGCGGTGAGGCATGGGCTTCGGAAACCCGGGGGCGGAGCGCGCCGCCATTGAGGGCACCTATGAGGATACCGCGGTGATCTCCCGCATGGAGGCGGTACAAGACGGGGAGCTGACCCGGCCGAGGCCAACGGCGGTCTATACCGGCGTGGCATGCGCGCTGTCCCGGGACGGCGCGGACGGCAGCGGGCAGCGCACTCCGCAGAATGAGATCGACTATGACGCCACCCTCTTCCTGGCCCCCGAGCTGGACGTACAGCCCGGGGACCGGGTGGAGGTATCACGGTTCGGGCGGACGTACGCCTACGCCGTGGAGGGGCGCCCGGCGGTCTACGCCACCCACCAGGAGGCGCGGCTGAAGGAGCGTGGCCTGGTGTGAGCGTGGATAACCGTGAGCTGGAGGAGTTCCAGCGGAAGCTTGCTGACCTGAAGGAACAGGTTCCGGAGTTCCTGCGCGCGCTGGCCCTGGGGGAGGGGGTGCACGCCGCCTCGGAGGCCAGGCGCATCTGCAAGGCGGAAGGCATCGTGAACACCGGCAATTACCGGGAAAACTGGCATGCGGGGGACCGGAGGGTGGGGGCGCGCTCCAAGGGCGTCAGCGACGGCTGCAAGGCCCGGGCGCGGGGAAAGACCTACTCCATCGACATCTACAACAACGCCGAGTACGCCAAGCACCTGGAATATGGGTTCCGGTCCCACTTTGTACCGGGCCGGTGGGAGGGGAAAACCTTCGTCTATCAGCCCGGCTTCCCGGGCGGCATGTATGTGGGCCCGAAGGGGGGCTACGTCCGCGGGCATTTCGTGCTCAAACGCGCGGTGCGCCGGACGGAGCTCACCCAGCCCAACCGGCTCAGGCGAAAGCAGGACAAATTCCTGCGGGAGGGGCTGCAATGACACTGAACGAGCTGACCCGGGCGGCTGCGGCCCGCCTGCGGGCACTGTGGCCGGACCGGCCGGTCTATGTGGACGACATCCCGCGGGAGGCGGACGGCTGCCTGTACATCGGGCTGATCGACTCGGAGCAGGGACAGGAGCTGGACCGGCGCTTCAAGCGGTCCGTGAGCTTCCAGATCCTCTACTTTCGGGCCGACCAGGACGCGCTGGCCTACCAGGACTGGGCGGAGGCCCTGTACGACGGATTCCGCACCCTGGAGGCGGGCGGGCGCACCGTGCGGCTCAAAAACCGCAGCGCCCGGAAGAACGGCGAGCAGCGCTGCTATCTGTTCACCTTTGACGCGGACCTCCTCTTCTGGGAGGCCGTGAGCGGGGAGACGATGCAGACGCTGGCGCAAACGATCAACGACAAGGAAGGATAGGTGAGACAGAATGCCTATGGGAGGCGGCACCTTTACGGTGCAAAACAAGATCCTGCCCGGCAGCTATATCAACTTTGTAGGCTATGCCAACGCGGCCACGCTTGGAGCGCGGGGCGTGGCGGCCCTGCCCCTGGAGCTGGACTGGGGGCCGGAGGGCCAGATCTACACCCTGGAGGCGGGGGAGTTCAATCAGAAGGCGCTGGAGGTATTTGGCCACGACCCCGCAGCGGCGGAGCTGCTGCTCATCCGGGAGGCGCTGAAGCGGTGTTCGACCCTGCTGGTGTACCGGGTGAACGCCGGCGGGACCAAGGCCAGCGCCGCGGTGGGCGGCATGACCGTCACCGCCCGGTGGGGCGGCACCCGGGGCAACGACATCAAGGTGGCGCTGCTGGCCAACGGCTCCAGCGGCGTGGATGTGGTGACCTACCTGGACGGCGCGGAGGCGGACCGGCAGACCGTGGCCAAGTCCGGCGGCGCGGCGGAGCTGAAGGCCAACGACTTTGTGACCTTCGGTACGGCGGAGACCCTGACGGCGGCGGCGGCCGCGGCCCTCACCGGCGGAACCAACGGCACGGTGAACACCGCGGCGTACACCGCGTGGCTCACCGCCCTGGAGGTGGAGAGCTTCAACGCCGTGGGCTATCCCGGCACGGACGCTGCGGTCAAGGCGCTGGTGGACGCCTTCGTCAAGCGGCTGCGGGACGAGGACGGACGCAAGGTGGTGGGGGTGCTCTACCAGTACACCACCGCCGACAGCGTCGGGATGCTCAGTGTGAAAAACGGCGTCAAGCTCGCCGACGGCACCGTGCTCACCGGCGACAAGGCTGTGGCCTGGGTCACCGGCGCTACCGCAGGGGCGGAGGTGAACGAGTCCCTCACCAACACGGCCTACGACGGCGCGGTGGATGTGGACGTCAAGTACACCAAAGGGCAGTACGAGGCCGCCATCCAGGCGGGAGAGTTTGTCTTCTACGCCGACAGCGGCAAGGCCCGTGTCCTCTCCGACATCAATACCCGCACCACCTTCGGCGGCGGGGTGAGCGAGGACTGGACCTCCAACCGGGTGGTGCGGGTCATGGACGGCTGGGCCAACGACGTGGCCCGAATCTTCGGGGAACGCTACCTGGGGACCCAGACCAACAGCGACACCGGCCGGGCCCTCTTCAAGGCCGATCTGGTGGCTCTGGGCAAGGAGTACGAGGGCATCGACGCCATCAGCGGCTTTGTGCCCGACGACATCACCGTGCTCCAGGGGAGCGGCAAGCGGGATGTGTCCGTCTCCTGCGCCCTCACCCCCAACGACAGCATGGAAAAGCTGTACATGACCGTGACGGTCCGTTAAGAGAGGAGAACACGAATATGAAGGAACTCAACGGCTGGAATACCATCTCCGGCAAGGAGGGGCGGGCCTACGCCAAGATCGACGGGAACAACGAGGAGATGTTCTGCGCCAAGAGCGTAGAGGCGACCGTGGAGAAGTCCAAGGGGCAGGTGAAGGCCATCGGGAAGCGCATGGTGGGACACAAGACCACCGGCGCGGAGGGCACCGGCTCCATGACGCTCTACTATCTCTCGCCCCTCTTCCGCTCCAAACTGGACGAGTGGAAGCGGACGGGAGTGGACGCCTATTTCGATATGCTGATCGAGAACACCGACCCTGAGTCCTCGGCGGGGAACCAGCGGGTGCTGCTGCGGGGAGTCAACCTGGATTCCACCGTACTGGCCAAGCTGGACGGCGACTCCGACGACCCCCTGGAAGAGGACGCCGACTTCACCTTTGAGGATTTCGAGATCCTGGAGAGCTTCCAGAAGCTTTAAGAAAACCGGGCCTCCCCACCGTTCAGAGCGGGGAGGCTCTCATTTTAACGGAAAGGAGCATGCTCAATGGGCAAGCTGTATGATTTTCTGATGGAGGGCGAGGCGGCGGCCCAGGAGACCGCCGAGGTGCACATCGCCGGATTCCCCTATCCCTTCCTCATCCACTCTATCACCGAGGCCGAGAATAAGGCCATACGCAAGACCTGTCAGAAGGTGAGCTTTGATAAAAGAACCCGGCAGAGAAGCACCGAGACCGACCAGGAGCTGTGTTTGAGCCGGCTGGTGGCCGCCTGCTGCGCCGAGCCCAACTTCAAGGACGCCCAGCTCCAGGCCAGATATGGGGTTGTGGGGGAGATCGAGCTCATGGATAAGATCCTGAAGCCCGGGCAGTTCAACGAGCTGATGACCGCCGTTATGGAGCTCAACGGCTTCTCCGCCAATATGGACGAGCTGAGGGACGAGGCAAAAAACTGATTCGGGAGGGCGACGGCGAGGCGATGTACGCCCACTACGCCCTCCACAGACTGAAAATACTGCCCGGCGCGCTCATGGCCCTCCCCCTGCGGGAGCGGGCCTTTATCTACGCCTCCATCGACGAGCAGGTACAGAACGAAAAACGGGCCGCACGGCGGCGGAAAGGCAGGTGAGCCTGTGTCCATAGCGACCACAATGGTGATCCGGGATCAGATGACCCAGACGCTGAACCGGATGGAGCGGTATACCCGGCAATTGAACGCAGCCCTGCGGGAGACGGGCGTGATCACAGAGAGTGCAAACCCGGGCGGGGCGTATGACCGGGCGTCGGCGTCCATCCTGCGCGCCACCGATCAGGTGGACCGCTTCAACGATCAGCAGACCCAGGCGGAACGGCAGGCCCAGGCAGTGAGCGGGGCCTGGAGCAGAGTCGGCGGGTATGTCAAGTCGGCCGTAGCGGCATTCGGCGTGTCCAAGCTGGTGGGGCTGTCCGACACCGTCGCCGGAAACCGGGCGCGGCTGGAGCTGATCGTGGACGACGGCGGCAGCGTGGCGGAGCTGGAAAACAAAATATTTGCCTCCGCCATGCGTTCCAGGGCGGCTTATACGGATGTGGCTGAGTCGGTATCAAAATTGGGGCTCTTGGCGGGGAAAGCGTTTGGCAGTAATGACGAGATCATCGCGTTTACCGAACTTATGAATAAAAACTTTGCTTTGTCTGGGGCCGACCAAGCGACTAGGTCCGCGGCAATGCGCCAGCTCACGCAGGCCATGGGCAGCGGGCGTCTCCAAGGGGATGAGTATGTTTCCATCACCGAAAATGCGTCCCTGCTGGCCAACGCCATTGAGGACTATATGAGAAACGTGCAGGGGGCCAAGGGTTCCATGAAGGACTGGGCCTCCAAGGGGCTGCTGACAGCGGACGTGATCAAGGCGGCCATGTTCAACACCGCTGACGAGGTGGAGAAGCGATTTGAGAAAACGCCCATGACCTGGGCGCAGGTGGGGACGCTGGCGGCCAATCTTGCCATCAAGGCCCTGGACCCGCTCCTCTCCGCCATCAACTGGCTGGCCAACAACATCCGGATCATCGGTCCGCTGGTGCTGGGACTGGGGGGCGCGTTCGCGGTGTTCCAGATCGCCGCCCACTGGACCGCCATCGCGGGGGCCGTAACGGGGGCGTATCACTTTTGGGTGAACCTGCTGTCCATCGGCTTCGGCGTGCTGAGCGGGAGCTCGGCGGCGGCCTCCGCCGCGGTATTCACCTTCAACTCCGCGCTCCTGGCCTCCCCTATCACCTGGGTGGTGATGGGGGTGCTGCTGCTGGTGGGCGTTCTGTTTGCGGCGGTGGCCGCATTCAACAAGCTCACGGGCGCTTCCGTGTCGGCGGTGGGGATCATCGGGGCGATCTTCGGGGTACTGGGGGCCGTACTGGCCAATAGATTCCTGATCCCCGTATGGAACGGTTTCGCGGCGCTGAACAACTTCATTGCCAATGTCTTCCGCGAACCCGTCGCGGCAATCAAAGTCCTCTTTTACGATATGTGCCTGACGGTCCTGGGATATATCCGGAATCTGGCGGAGGGCATCGAGGGTCTCATCAACAAGATACCTGGCATGAGAGTAGACATCACCAGCGGGATGGATAGGCTTTACAGCAAGCTGGAGGACGCCTCGGCAAAGGTGAAGAGCGAGTCCGAGTGGGTGGAATACGTCAAAAGCAGGGATTTTATCGACTACGGAGACGCCGCCAAGGCCGGGTATGACTTCGGCGCAGGGCTCAGGGAAAAGGCGGCGGGGCTCTTTGGAGGAGACGACGCCGGCTTCGACTGGGACGCGCTCCAGCAGGGGGTTGACGCCACCGCCGCCAACACCGGCGCCATGGCCGACGAGGTGAACATCGCCGACGAGGACCTGAAGTTCATGAAGGACGTGGCGGAGATGCGGTATGTGCAGAACTTCGTCACCCTCACCCCCACCGTATCCATGGACGCCAGAATCAGCGAACGGGTGGACGTGAACGAGGTGGTATCCTCCATTGCCCAGGTGCTGGAGGAGGAGATCGCCATTTCGGCGGAGGGGGTGTACGCGTGAGCGGAGAAAAGTACAGCATCGTGCTGGAGTTTGCGGTGGGCAGTCTGACCCTGCCCGTCCTGCCGGAAAAGCTGGAGGTCAAGTGCGCCGGGGACAACGGCACAGCCAAGGTGCTCTCACTGGGGGAGGTCTCCCTCCTCCGGACGCGGAAACTGCGGGAGATCACCTTCTCCTCCGTATTCCCGGCGGCGGAGGCCCCCTGGGTTTCCGGCCCGGTCTCACAGCCCATGGCCTGCGTACGGGCCATCCAGGAACAGAGAGACGCGCAAAAACCCCTGCGGATGCTCCTGGAGGGCTTCGATCTGGACCTCAACGCCGCTTTTTCCATTGAGGACTTTACCTATACCGAGCAGTTCGGCACGGTGGGAGACCTCTCCTACACCCTCAAACTCAAGGAATACCGGGCGCCGGCGGCGCGGCGGGTCACCCTGCCCGACGATACCGGCGGCAAGGCCGTGGTGGAACAGGCGCCCAGGGCGGGGGAGCCGGAGACGGCCAAGACCTACACGGTGGTGTCCGGCGACTGCCTGTGGTCCATTTGCAGGCGGTGCTACGGTGACGGGAGCCGTTATCCGGAGCTCTACGAGAAGAACAAAGACGTGATCGACGCGGGCAACCGGGGGAAGAGCGTGCCCAAATACACCATCTATCCCGGACAGGTCTTTACGCTGTGAGGTGAGTGCATGGAGCTGTTGCATCAGAATCTGGACAGCGGAGAGACCCGTGAGCTCTCGGGGCTGGTCACGGCCTGCACAGTGAAGACCGTACGCCGGGGCGCGCCGGGGCAGATGGACCTCACCCTGCTGCGGGACGGGTCCGTCACCCTGGCCCACGGGGATATCCTGGCGCTGAAGGACGGGGACCGGAAGATCTTCTACGGATACCTCTTCAAGCTGGGCGGCAGCGAAAAGGAGGAGATCACGGTCACGGCCTATGACCAGCTCCGCTATTTGAAGAACAAGGACACCTATGTCTTTGAGGGACAACGGGCGGATCAAATCGCCGCCCAGATCGCCGCCGACTTCGAGCTGAAGACGGGGGAGATGGACAACACCGGATATGTCATCCCATCTATGACCATGGATGGAAAGACCCTGTTCGACATCATTCTGGAGGCCCTGGACCGCACGCTCATCAACACCGGGAAGATGTACGTGCTGTGGGACGACTACGGTGCGCTGCGCCTCTCCGACGTGGAGGGAGGCCGCTCCATCCTTGCGGTAGGGGACGGGAGTCTGGCTACCGGATACACCTGGGAAAGCAGCATCGACTCCGATACGGCAAACCAGGTCAAGCTGGTCCAGGACAACAAGAGCACCGGAAAACGGGATGTGTACATCGTCAAGGATTCGGCCCGGATGCGGCGCTGGGGCGTGCTTCAGCACTACGAAAAGGCGGACAAAGGGCTCAATGCCGGACAGCTCAAAGCGCAGGCCCAGCAGATGCTGGAGCTCTACAACCGGACCGCCGTGAGCTTGGAGCTCTCCGCCCTGGAGGGGGACCTGGACCTGCGGGCGGGGCGGTCCATCTACGTGGACATCGCGGACCGGGGGCTGAAAGGGTGGTACATTATCGACGAGTGCACCCACGACATCATAAAGGAGACGGTAAAAATGACGCTGTTGATGGCGGGATGCTGATCGAGCAGATCAAAAAGGCGGCCGGCGGCGCGGGACCGGACCCGGCGGCTTTATTTTTGGGCACGGTGGTCTCCGCCTCGCCTCTGCGAGTGAAGGTGGACGACCGCTTTGAACTGGGAGCGGCCCAACTGCTGACCTTCCGGGGAGCCTCCTTCGAGCCTGGAGACGGCCTGATCCTCCTGCGAGACCTAGGGGGACAGCGGTTCCTCGTGCTGGGGAGGTGCTGAGGCATGGCGCTGACACCGGCGGGGGCGGGGCTCTTACCGGAGATAGAGACCCGCGCAGGCAGGGAGGAGCCCTCCATGACCTACCGTATCGACTTTGACGCCGGGAGGGTGACCGGAAGTGTGGATGGGCTGGATGCCATGCGCCAGGCCGTCTATATGATCCTGAGCACGGAGCGGTTCCGCCACGTCATCTACTCCTGGGACTACGGCACGGAGCTGTCAAGGCTGCTGGGCCGGAGCAGCGGGGGGATGGAGAGCGAGGCGAAGCGGGTCATCTCCGAGGCCCTCCTGGCCGACGACCGGGTGACGGCGGTACGGGACTTCACATTCACCCGGAGTTCCCGGCGGACCCTGGCCGTGTCCTTCACGGCGGAGACCGCGCTGGGCGATATTGCGGTGGAGAGAGAGGTGGAAACCTGATGGATTACAGCGGACAGACATTTGAAGCTATCATGGCCCGGTGCCTGGCGCGAGTGGGCGCAGAGCTGGATAAACGGGAGGGATCGGTGATCTATGACGCCGTTGCGCCTTTGGCCGCGGAACTGGCGGAGTTCTATTCCCTCCAGTCGGCGGAGATGGACCGGGCATTCCCGGACACGGCTGCGGGAGCGGATCTCACCAACAAGGCCAAGGAGCGGGGGATATTCCGCCTTGCCGCCACCCAGGCGGTGCGCAAAGGTATTTTCACCGACGCGGAGGGCGCCGCCATGGAGATACCGGCCGGGAGCCGCTTTTCCGGCGGCGCGGTGAACTACGTCGCCGGGGAGAGGCTTGCCGACGGGGCCTACCGACTCACCTGCGAAACGACGGGTGAGATAGGCAACGCCTATACCGGAGTGCTGTTCCCCATTGACCACATCGACGGTCTGGGGAGCGCCACACTGGCCGACGTGCTCATCCACGGCGAGGATGAGGAGGATGATGACACGCTGCGGGCCCGGTACATAGCGTCCTTTGCGGGGATGGCCTTTGCGGGGAATGTGGCCGACTACAAGGCCAAGGTCTCCGCCCTGCCCGGCGTGGGCGGGGTGAAGGTCTACCGGGCCTGGAACGGAGGCGGTACAGTGAAGCTGGTCGTCACAACTTCCGCCGGAGGAGTGCCGTCCCAGGAACTGGTGGCCTCTGTACAGACCGCGATAGACCCCGAGGGATATCAGGGAGAGGGGAAGGGACTGGCGCCCATCGATCACTACGTGACCGTAGCGGGAGTGACTGGGTGCACCGTTGCGGTGTCCGCTAAGCTTACCTTCCAGGATGGGTACACCTGGGCGGGGCTGAAGAGCGCCGTGGAAGCGGCGATCCAGGGGTATCTGGACGAGGTAATCGCAGCGTGGGCGGACGACGCTGCCTCTGTAGTGCGGGTGGGTCACGTGGAGGCCCGCATCCTGGGCGTAAACGGCGTGCTGGACGCGGCGGAGACCAAGCTCAACGGTACAGCCGCCAACCTGACCCTTCAGGCCGACCAAATCCCTATTCTGGGGGAGGTGTCCAATGTCACTGCTTGACAAGTGGCCGGAGTTCCTGCAAGCCCTCGCTGAGTTCAGGGCGCTCTCCGACGCGCTCTCTCCGGAGGCGGATGCGGCCCGGGCCGCTGTGGAGGGCATGGCGAGAGAGTTCTCGGCCTATACCCTGTCTGAGTGGGGCGTGAAGCGCTGGGAGGATATTCTGGGACTCACAGGCAAAGACGCCGACGACCTAAATTCCCGCCGGGTGCGCATCATCACCAAGATCATCGAGCAGCCGCCCATTACCAAGCGGGTCCTCTACAACCAACTGCGGTCCTTGGCGGGAGATGGAAGGTTTACCATGGATATCGACTATGGCATCCATAAACTGGAGGTCAAGCTGGACCTGGGCTCTAAATCGGCCTTCGAGGACGTGAAGGCACTGGTAGAGCGAAGCGCGCCGGCGGATATGGTGCTGTCGGTGTCCCTGCTCTTCAACACCCATGCCATGCTGGGGGCCTATACCCACGCCGCGCTGGCGGCGTATACACACGAGGAACTGAGAAGCGAGGTGTTTTCCGATGGCGGCTGAGACCACCAACTACGGGCTGACCAAGCCAGCAGCAAACGAATCTTACGACATCACAGTATTTAACCAGAACGCCGACCTCATCGACGCGGCGCTGAAGGACCTGGAGGAGAGCAAGGCGGAGGGGGCGGCGCTGGCGGCGCACGAAGCGGACGGGGTGAAGCACGTCAGCGCGGCGGAGCGGACGGCCTGGAACGCCAAGGCGG
>Ga0129307_1001826_pt1 | contig 20062 bp, 12 predicted proteins | sample P1105metagenome_FD_94437 | JGI IMG/M metagenome (GOLD analysis project Ga0129307, IMG submission 94437) | Capybara group fecal microbial communities from Wisconsin, USA - P1105 metagenome | ecosystem: Host-associated > Mammals > Digestive system > Large intestine > Fecal | place: USA: Wisconsin... | reverse complement strand
GAAAGAAATGAAAAATTCTTACTTTACTTGTGTGCGCCCTATAATGGGCAAAAATTCTATTAAAAGTCTTTGGAAAGGGGTTCGGGGGAGAACCTTTCCTCAGAAAGGTTTCCCCCGATAAATGCGTATAAAGTTTCTATATGAGCACCACGGTAATGCAGTCCCTTTTATGTTATTATTCGCTTATTGCCGGCTTCTGACCTCGGCGCCGCCCCATTCCACAACTGAGAATCCTTTTCTTTCAAATGCGGAAAGCTGCTGCGGTTCGATATCCACAGCATTTTCAAGCGGTACATATGCCATGAATACACGGCACTCGCTGTCAGGTGTGGGAGTTATAGTCAGCTTCGCAGAGTTTGTGTAGGCTTCATCCTGGAAGGAGATGAGGTTGTACGCATTGTGCTCCATCAGCGGCAGCCAGTATACGATAAACTCGTTCATTTCCTGTTCGGTCAGTCCCATATATGTTAGCTTTTCTTTGAGGAAAGCCTCAGTGTCGCAGCCGGCTACACAGAAGCCCTTGGAGAAATCAAAGCGTGTGCGGCAGTTTACAGCGTCCCAGAACAGATACTTATGATGTGTGCCATCAACCTTGTTCAAGAGGGTGCCGTCAGGATATGCTGTCACGTCCCAGCCGTTGTTATACTTCGGATAAGTCGTATTCAGCTCGGATTCCGTCAGTTCAAGCTCCACATGAACGTCTGTCTCTTTTTCAGGGTAGAGATAGATAACAGGTTTCTTGGTTCCCTCTTCAAAATGGATCACCATTTTACCGTCTTTGTCTAATGTGTCGATCCAGCCGCATTGTCCATTGTATTCGGTAAACAGCCATGTATTGTTATTCTTCTTGACACCGGATTCAGTAAGGCGTGTATCTGCCGGAATAGAAGCGATGACGTCATAGCTTTCATCAGGACCGGAATACAGCTTCAGCCCATCCTTCACAACGTAGAAAGGTACGCCCCACTCAAACCGCTCATCAGGCTCAACGTAAGTTACGTCCACTTTCTTGATAAGCGCTTTTTTCATAAGGCAGAGGTCGAATATATCGAGTACATTATCCTCCACGAAGTCGCCGTTCTTCCAGTTTTTGAGGTTCGTTTTATAGTCTGACAGCAGCCATTTCTGAAGCAGTACAGCATCGGAAACATTAAATGTACCGTCAGAGTTAAGGTCACCCTTTGTTGATCCCTTTACAATGGCAGGATTTTCCGTTACAAGTACAGGAAGGCAGGCGATTTCCTCAGCAACACTGTCTTCGCCGTTATATACACGGATATCATAGTTTCCTGTTTCGGAAGGTGCTTTCAGAGCAACAGAACCGCCCTCTATATCTTTAAGACGTGCCCAGCTGCCGTTATGTTCATCGCCGTCTTTTTCGGTATGAGGAATATCCGACGGTACAAATGTTATCCATGCATCATCGGGGATAGTACCTGTTATATTTACCTTGATCTCCATTTCTTCTGACGGTTTTACCTGAGTATTATCCGTACTTACAACAACTGAAAGGTCAGGTGCGTTACTGAGATAAATGGTCTTGCAGGCAATTTCAGAAGCAAGTTCTGGGATTTCGCCATTGTAGACACGAATATCGTACGCTCCGACGGTTGCAGGTGTATTAATAGTAGCGATGCCGTTTTCGATATCCTTAAGAGCTTTCCAGTTGCCGTTATGCTCATCACCGTCCTTTTCGGTATGAGGAACATCTGTAGGAACAAAGGTTATCCATGCATCATCGGGAACATAACCTTTAATATCCACTTTGATGTCGAGAGGTGCTTTTGCCTTGACGGTCCTGCTGTCAACATCGATGCTGACTTCAAGGTCAGGGGCGTATTCGAGAATTATGGGCAGATAAGCAATTTCCTTTGCGTCATCGGATTTATCGGCATCAAAAACACGGATATCATAGTTTCCGACAGCCTTCGGGGCTTTCAGAATCACTTCTCCGTTCTTGATATCTTTCAGATATACCCAGTTGCCGTTAAATTCATCGCTGTCCTTTTCAGTGTGAGGAACATCTGACGGAACATAGGTCAGCCATGCATCATCAGGGATATCTCCCTTTATATCGACGTAAATTTTAAGATCTGAATCAGACCTTACTATATTGCTGTCAGTTCTGAGTTTTACCTGAAGGGGAGCGGGATCCTGTTCAGGGATCTCCAGAATAGTTGCAGGATCGCTGATAAAATCTGACTCAGCCGAACTTGTTACGGGAACGGTCAGACCTGTCATACAAAGAGCTAAAAAACCTGTTATTGCCTTTTTGAATCTCATATATACCTCCGATCTTTAAAGAGATGGTTGTGTAATTATAATTATATTATATATTAGTCCTGCATATAGTTCAATACTTTTTGGCGCACTTCACAAAAAATTTACATAGAAATATAACCACGATCATGTACAGCGCCCTTTTTCTCTGCCCGTATGTATCGGCATCACATCTGACTGTATTCTCGGTGATGTTGATGTGAACGTCATGTGCGTTCTGTTCAGATAGCCTTCGTTCATATCATAAATCTCTTTGCGGTTGTTTCCTGTAGGAATGAGAACTGAGGTGTTGACGTCACGTATTTCATTCACAGCAGATGCTGAATCAGCTTTGAAATTATTGCATATCAAATTAAAAAGCCATAGTAACGCTGAAAGGCGGTGCTATGGCTTTTTTACGGAATAGCCTCATTCGGCATTGAAATTTCTGATTCAATATTGTATAATTAAGGCAACACCGCACAAAACTTGTGCTGAATATGTAAGCAGATTCAGTGCAAAGCCGTCAGACGGGCTTTTTGCGGTGTTGCCTTGAAGATAACTACGGATTCTATGCGTTTACTTTTTCAGCCGCATTAATGGGAGAAGAAATACCGTCTGAACGAAAGGAACTCTATTATACAGATGTTAAAGGTGATGTAAACAACGATGGTGTATTTAATGTAAGCGATCTTGTGATGCTTAAAAAATTCTTATTAGGCAATGGAACGTTAACTAATTGGGAAAACGCCGATCTCTGCAAGGATGATCGAATAGACGTATTCGATATGATAGAGGCAAGAAAGGAATTTTTACGTTCGGGAAGTACATCTATTTTTTAACGATAAAAGGCGGAGAGCATTTTCTCCGCCTTTCGCTTTATAGAATAATATTCAGAGTTATTCATCATTTATACTGTTTTCTGTACTGAATAGCGGTCATACCGCATTTTACCTTGAACTGACGCATGAAATGGCTTTCGTTATTATATCCGCACTGTTCAGCTATCTCCTGTATACGCATATCGGTATTGGATAAAAGCTGCATAGCACGTTTTATTCTTGCCGAGATAACGTCATCCTTTATGGTCACACCGAAAATCTGCTTGTACAGCCTTTGCAGATGGCTTCTGCTTATTCCTATGGAGTGTGAAACCGAATCAATATCCCAGTCCTTCTGCGGCTGAGAGATGAGAGTTCTTCGCAGACGGTATATCTGCTCTTTATAGTCGATATAATTGCTTTCAGCGGCATTTTTCTTATCGCTGAGTGACTGCATTGTCTCGTAAACATTCTTTTCGATATCAGCATTTTCCGAAGAATCCATAGCAGTAATATCCGTGACAAACTCAGGAAGTCTGACATCGCCGAATCGTTCACGCAGTCCTGCTTCTATACCGGCAATAAGGTTTTCGGAATTGTTGACCATTTCATTGTTTTCATAATAGGGAAGAATAACAGCATAGGTATTATCGTTCACTCTTCCGCAAAGAGTATCGAAGCATAAACTCATCAGTACGGTGTCCACAGCGGCTTTCAAATCAATTGAATTTATCTTTTCGGGATAGTATGTCATAAGAAGCAGACAGCTTTTCTTCTGCTCTTTTTTTAAATTGTTGATCGTTTCCGCAGCACGTATCATAAAGCCACGTTTGTTGAAAATTCCTGTTACAGGATCGGTCTCTGATAATTTTTCAAGCTGACTTCTGTAATACTGTTCAAAGAGTTTTTTCTGAAGGCTTTTTACACCGTTAGCCACCGCATCGCACCAGCTTACAAAGTGTTCGTCAAGAGCGATCGAGCGTGTTTCGGTATAAGCCATAGCAAGATAGCCGAATATCTGCCCGCTGCAATGCAGAGAGGTAAGTACGATAAGATGAGGTTCATGAGGGAGGTTCAGCGCAGGGAGGATATCCGCAGTTCTGAAGTTATAGAATACCTTGTCATTGTGTCCCTTTCGCTTGGAAAGAAGCATATACATCTCATCGGGATAACCGTACTGACGGAAATCATCGGGATTATCCATATCGCCCTTCCAGTCGCTGCAAAGGCACACATCGAGCCATTCCACATTGCTGAAGATGTGTCCCACTTCATTTATACGCTCAGAAAGTTCCTGTTCATTTGTCGTACCGGAAGTATGATAGATATAATCGGTTGCGATAAACTGCCTTTTTTCTCTGCTTCTGAGAATCATATCAAATAATTGCGGATCGATCTCGGATTCCTTTGAACATCCGCAGCTTCTTCCGAAACGCATTCTCTGACTGAAAAGCTGCTGTTTGGGTGTGCTGCCGTTTATCATTCCGCAAAGCCTGCATACAGCGTCAGCTCCGAATTCTTTATCACGTCCTGTCATAGTTGTAAGAGAAGGCTTGCAGAAAAGAGAATCCACTTCTCCGTCAAAGCCTGTTACCTTTACGTCTTCCGGAACTTTTATGCCGTTTGCGGTTAGGGAATCGATAAGTGATATTGCCATAACGTCATTACAGCAAACCACCGCATCGGGACGCCTGATCTTTCCGTTTGCAATATCCTGTCCCAGTTTTGCGGGAACATCCTTCCAGAACCAGCCGTAGAATATATCTTCATCATTGATGCTGATACCGCAGTCAGCGCAGGCATCTCTGAAACCTCTGAGCCTTTCCTCAGAGGATCTATGGCCGGGAACACCTGCAAGGCAGTACAGCTTTCTGCATCCGTGTTCATCGGTCATATGCCTCGTTATCCTGTACATACTGCCGTATTCGTCAGCCTCCATAGACTGAGTTTTCGGAACTTCTCCGCCAAGCACCAGACAGGGAGTATCAGTCTGCGAAACGTAATCTGATATTTTATCTATTACTTCCTGAGTGTGATAGCGTTCGTATGCGTAAATTATACCGTCAAGCTCATTCATACAGACAAGGGTATAGACATTTTCAAGACCTGCGATATATGCGTCATACTGTATGCCTCGCATAGAATTGAACACGCCTGTATAAACGATAAGATCGTATCCCAGCATCTTTGCCTGAGTATATGCGCCATCAACAAAATCATAGTCAAGCAAACTGTTTATCTCAGGGACGATCAGACCGATCCTGCCTTTTGCTGTCATTTCGGCTCCTCCATTTCTATAAGCAATTTAATCTATAAGATTTAATTTTTTTATGATTTCAGTATTTTCCTTTTTTCTCTTTTCAATTTCATTTGATATCCATTCCATAAGCTAAAGTCAGTATATCATAATTTCCCGTAAAGGTCAATGGAGATCCGGAATTGAAAAGGGAAACAGCATTTACTTTTTTGCGTTAAATCATAGATATTGAGAAACGTCCGTAAAGCATCGCTGCGCTTGCTTTACTGCTTTTTCAGGGGGACGCTGTCCCCTTCATTCACCCCCTGCAAGGGAGATAACATCCCCCTTGACCCCGGAAATGCCGCCTTCGGCGGTTTCTATTATTTTAAAAAAGAAAATGCTGTTGCCGTGAGAATTGAAAAGGGAAAACATTTTTTTCCGAGAGCAAAAAAATAATCAGCTGCACAGATCATGTACAGCTGATATATCTGATTTGTCCCTTACAAATCAACCAAACTCTCCTAAGGCAATACCGTACAAAGACTACCTGTCTCATGGGCATTGAATTATTTTCAATCTTTATGCGGTGTTGCCTTAATGTGCAGATAGAGAGCAGAGGCAACACATTAATGAGATCAGTCAGTCTCACCGATCAGCAGTTTCTTCATCAGACAGAGATCGAATACATCAAGCTCGTCATCGTCACAAAGATCTCCTGCTTTCCAGTTTTCAAGATGGGTATCAGGAACAGCGATCAGCCATTTCTGAAGTACGACAGCATCTGATATATTGAACATATCATCTCCGTTGATGTCGCCTTTGACAATAACAGGAGCGGTATCGGTAGTGACCGGATCGGTGACAACAGGTTCAGTGACAACAGGGTCGGTATCAATGATAACGGGAGATGTTGAGTTTTCGTCCATAGTACCGCCGTCAACTTCAAAATTTGCCTTCAGCTTTGAAGTATCTGTTTCAAGAACGTAATTACCTGTTGGTATATATGAAAGTGATTCGTTTGTATCGAAGTCGGGGAATTTATTATTATTTGAAATTGCCTGCGTTTTTGATTCCACAACAGTACCTGTTGTCTGATGCTCACAGTTTACAAATGCGTCATTGAAACTCTTGATAGCGCCGCCTGACTTGATAACTGTGCAGTCATCGCAGTTTTCAAATAAGTTATACTCAGAGAAGAAGTACGAATTTGCACGGGAATCCTGACCAACGTCGGTCTGATGTTCGTAGATATTGTTGTAAATGTGGATATTTGCCTGTCTTGCCATAGGTCCTCTTGCAGCACAATCCTTCCAGTAATTGTGGTGGAAGCTGATATTATACTGTAAGTTGCTGTCGTTAGCGCCTACCAGATTGGTTTTATGATATCCCTCATAGTAATTATAGCTGTTGGTGAAATACTGACCACGCTTGAAATCGCAGGCGCCGTCACCCTGCTTTTTATCGGGCTCGGCAGGCTTTTCAATGTTCGGTACATAGAATTCGTTGTTGTGTATCCAGCATCTCTCAACTGAGGCAGTGACCACGCCGTTTACCTGAACGCCCTCCATACCAACAGCGTCTTCGGGGACATTTCTGAATGCTATATTTCTGACTTCAAAGCTTTTTCCGAACTCGGGAGCAGCTTCTTCGCATATGAAATGTATTCCCCAGCCGTTTATGCAGGCGTCAGTACCGATACCCTCGATAGTGATATCCTTACCCGATCTCATCCTTGCCATGAAGCCGTTATCGCCCTTGAGACCGCCGAAATCAGTTGTATTGTAAGCTGTCAGTCCGTAAGGGGCTGTGACGTTTCCGACAATACGTATAACAAGAGGAGTGCCATCCTCGGCCAGCTTTTTGATTATGCCGCTGTTGGTATTGGTAACAGTGCTGCCGTTGGAACAGGTACCGTCTCCTGTATCCTGACCAGCGGAATTGAGGATATTACCGATACCGCTTACTGTCGTGCCGTCCTTGGAAGTTACCGAAACAGTATCCTTGTTTTCATCTGTAACATAGATCACCTTTGCATCAGGCTTTAACTCTCCGCTGTCGGTATAAGCACCAACGCCGTCAGTATAATTGAAATGAGCATAACCGGAGCGGTCCTGAGCGCTTACTGAAATACCGCTTTCGGTAAACTCGCCCTTTGAGGTCGTAAGAGTTACTGTATAATTACCTGCTTTCAGCCCGGGAATATCTACTCTGAGACCGTTATCTGTATCTCTTACAAGGTATTTGAGATCTTCGGCGGAGAAGCTGCCGTTTGAAGCTCCGCTGTATGAAACACCTGTAACGTCAGAATGAGCAATACCCGAGACAACAAGGTAAAGCATCTCATTCCAGCCTCCTGCACTCTCAGTTTTTACGCCTTCGATCACCGTAGTTGTTTCTGCGTGTGCAGTATGTATGTAACTTAGCTTTGCCCCGTTACCGCCCACTGCTGTAAAAGCCGATGTGATAAGTGCAGCAGCTGCAATTGCAGAGCATTTTTTTATAATGTTTTTTCTCATGATCGGATACCTCTCTTTTTATTTCATCCTCATATTGCAGCTGCGGAAGAATAGTCAATGATTCATCGGCAGAAGCAATGAGTATCTGGAACTGATGGACATGATGCATCATCCCTGAATAAGCACCGCATAAAGTCCGGCTGATGGCTTTGCGGTGATGCATTATTACTGCTCCGGAAACTATGCCTTGCTAAGGAGCATTTTTCGGGCAATAACAATCGTTTTATATTTGTAGATTTATTATATCATAGCTTTGGAAAATGTAAATGATACTTTATGTTGATTTGCTGATACATTGTGCTGTATTTTTCGGGAAGTGTGCATAATATATCAATTTTAAACCGTTGGTGGAGAAATAGCGTTCCGAATAAAATCAATGCGGCTTACGGAAAAACATAAACAGGGTGTGCTAACACTAAGCCTGAAATGCAGCTTTGTGGAAGAATTATACGCATACTGCGCTGAGAATCCCTGCTGAAAAGCTGCATTTTTTAGTGCCAACACACCCTGATATACGTGTGAACTGACGGAAACAGTTTTTACTGTCAATACCGCAAGCCTGCCCGATCCGGAAATTACTGATCCTTTTTTTCGTGTTTTTCTTTATTCTGTGCAAGTGCTATAACGTTCAATGTATTACTGATAAAAACCAGACATATAATAAGCAGGATAATGACAATGCTTCTTGCCATATCCTCCTTGTTGAACGGAACAAGCCAAATCAATACCATAGCAATGATCGTTGAAACAGCCATTACAATCGTGAGCTTTTTTTCTCTTTGCTTGTATTCATTCTCGCTTAACCGGAGGGCTTCTGACAGATTTTCTTCCGCTTTATCATTGAATTCGCTTTGACTTAACCTCTGACCTGCGACTATCTCATTTATACTGACATCATATATATCCGACAGCATGACAAGACATTCCACGGGCGGCATATATGTTCCTGTTTCCCAGCGTGAAACAGTCTTGTTGGTCACACCGATTTTTTCGCCGAGTGTTTCCTGAGTGTATCCCTTTTCTTTACGAAGTTCCTTGAGAAATTTTCCGATCATTACTGTATCCATTATGGATACCTCCTTTCGTGTTTATGATCATATTATATATCACTTACTGAAAAAAGTCTTTACCACAAACAGCGAAAACGGCGTAATTTCGGAGATTCCGCATAAACAGCGATATGATTTTTTCACGTTTTTATGTGTTTCCGTGCCGCAAGCTCTGCGTGGAGCCTTTACTTTTCAGAACGGCATTTTTTCATGCATATTTTTTATTCTGCTGCTATTAGTATACAATAAAAACAAATAAAAATCAATATGCGGCCTCATCACTTGCTGACTGACACTTTTGGTAAAATAACGTAAGTCAGCAAAATATGAATACCTAAACAGCAATAATCGCCTTGCGATTTATCATGTATTGTAGTAAAATCATGACAGAGGGAATTGTAGGTTCGTTTTACGAGCTTGAAATTTACAGGAATTGGGGGCCTGATTAAGCCGAAAACGGCCTCTTGTCACAAACAAAAAAAGACAAATCGAAGCGATAGGAGGAATTAATCAAATGAGAAAAGCTAATCTCAAAAAAACCGTGGCAGGTGCGCTTGCAAGCCTTATGTGCGCATTGAGTGTTCCTGCTGTTCCGACGGCTGTATACAATACAGCTTATGCCGCTCAGTCATTCACAGTAAACAGCAGCCAGCAGCAGTTCCGAGACGATAACGTTGACGGATACAGCTACGAGATATGGCTCGACCGTACAGGCGGAAGCGGCTCAATGACACTGGGAAGCGGCGGCGCATTCGACACACAGTGGAGCGCTGAAGTTTCACAGGGTAACTTCCTTGCCCGCCGTGGCAAGAACTACGACCGTAAAAGGAAGGCTACAGACTGCGGTAATATCGTTATGGATTACGCAGCTCAGTATTCAGCAAGCGCAAAGGGCAATTCACGTCTTTGCGTATACGGATGGTTCGTTGATCCACTCGTAGAATACTACATCATCGAAGACTGGGTAAACTGGTGCCCGTCAGGTCAGAGCAAGACCGTTACAATCGACGGCGCTCAGTACGATATCTTCCAGACAACGCATACAGGTCCGACCATCCTCGGTGATACACGTACATTCCCGCAGTATTTCAGTGTCCGCAAGCAGAAGAGAACATCCGGTACGATTACAGTATCAGATCACTTCAAGGCATGGGCAAACGCCGGTATGCAGATAGGTAACCTGACAGAAGTTGCACTCAACGTTGAAGGTTGGGAGAGCAGCGGCCGTGCTAACGTAACAAAGCTGACTATCAGCGATAAGTTACCTGATCCTACTACAACAAGCGGCGATACTCCTGCAATTACTACGACTACAAAAGCAGTTGAACCTGACGCAAACGGCTACTATTTCAATGATACATTTGAATCGGGAAAGGGCAGCTGGAGAGGCCGAGGCGATGCTTCTGCTGCGATAGATAATGATAATTCCGCAGAAGGAAAGAGTTCACTCTTTGTAAGCGGAAGAACCGACAACTGGAACGGTGCGGAGATGGAACTTGATCCTGCTGCATTCATTCCCGGAAAAACATACAGTTTCGGTGCTGCTGTAATGCAGAACACAGAGTCTTCAACAGCAATGAAGATGACTCTCCAGTATACAGATGCTTCAGGCACAGAACAGTACGACGAAGTTGCAAGTGCTGCTGCTTCAAACGGCAAGTGGACAGCACTCGGCAATCCAAGCTATACTATTCCTGAAGGCGCTTCAAATATGTATCTTTATGTTGAAGCACCTGAAAGCCTTACAGATTTTTACATTGACAATGTTATGGCAGCTGTAAAGGGTAAGGAAGCTACATTCAAGAACACCACTACCACGACTACGACAACATCAAGTATTACTCCTTCCACAGATGTCACACTCTGGGGCGATGCCAATGAAGACAAGAATGTTGATATGTCGGATGCGGTTATGATAATGCAGTCACTTGCAAATCCCAGCAAATATAAAATGACAAAGCAGGGAAGTGCCAACGGTGATGTTAACGCAGCAGGCAACGGTATTACCAATGCAGATGCCCTTGCTGTACAGAAGTACCTTGTAGGCTCAATTGATAAACTGCCCGAAAGCTACTCAGACGACTGGTCTTCCCCTGATGCTTCAAGATCAAATTATCAGTATAATCAGGGCGGCGGACTTGTCAACTACACCCAGCGCACAATTCCTCCTGAGACCATAGTTTCAACAACAACAGCAGCTGCAACTACTGCAAAGGTAAATCCTTCAGAGATCAGCGGAAAGTCATACAAAGTCTTCAACGGTGAAAATCAGCATAAAGATGTTGAGAAAGACGGCTATTCCTACGAGATCTGGCTTGACAGAACAGGCGGAGAAGGTTCAATGGTAGTCGGCGATAATGGTACATTCACAACAGAATGGAATGCCGAGGTTGCACAGGGCAACTTCCTTGCCCGCCGTGGCAAAGACTTTGACCGCAGCAAAAAAGCTACTGATTACGGCAAAATTGAAATGGATTATGAAGCCGAGTACAGTGCAGGTACAAAAGGTAATTCACGCCTTTGTATTTACGGCTGGATGGTAGATCCTCTTGTAGAGTATTACATCATTGAAGACTGGGTAAACTGGCGACCTACTGCTAACGGCTATGCTAAGACCGTAACGATCGACGGCGCTCAGTATGAGATCTTCCCGCTTGATCACTCAGGTCCTACTATCCTCGGTGATACACGTACATTCAAGCAGTATTTCAGCGTTCGCCAGCAGAAGAGAACTTCGGGTACTGTCACAATTTCAGATCACTTCAAAGCCTGGGCAGACGCAGGCTGGGAAATCGGTAATCTGACAGAAGCTGCTCTCAACGTTGAAGGCTGGGAGAGCAGCGGTTCGGCTAAAGTTTCCAAGCTTCAGATCAGGATAGGCTCTCCGAGTGATACAGAAGAGAATAACAGCGTGAAAGTAACTTCTCCTGTTAATACAAATACTTCTGATAATTCGGATGAGTTCACACCTTTCAAGTATGAAGCAAACAAGCAGTATAAAGCTGCTCCCGATTATTATTACAATGCCTGCCGACAGCAGGGTAAGGTAACTAAGGAGACATATAACGGGATCAGAGGAAGCAAAACTCTGAATGTCTACACACCTTATAACTATGACCCGTCTAAGAAGTACAATATCTTCTATCTTATGCACGGCGGCGGAGAGAATGAGAATACTCTCTTCTACCAGAATGATACAATGATACAGAACCTCCTTGACAACATGATAATGAACGGCGAGCTTGAACCGCTTATCGTTGTAACTCCTACATTCAACGGCAGCGGAAGCGAAGCCGGAAACTTCTATGAAGAACTTCGTCAGAGCGTTATTCCCTTTGTTGAGGGCAAGTATTCTACATACGCCAAGTCAACAAGTGCTGCTGATATAGCAGCATCAAGAATGCACAGAGCATACGGCGGCTTCTCAATGGGCGCAGTTTCAACATGGGCAGTTATCCAGAATGATCTTGATATCGTCGGATACTTCATGCCTCTCAGCGGTGATCACTGGCAGGGACAGGGCGCTTACAACAAGGCTAAGTCAATAGCAGATGCAGTTGACAAGTCCGGTCTGAAGCCGAATCAGTATTTCATCTTTGCAGCAACAGGTTCAAATGATATCGCATACCCTAACGTTAACCCACAGATAGACGAGATGAAGAAGATGTCACAGTTCAAGTTCACATCCGACTTCTCACAGGGTAACTTCTACTTCATGGTCGCTCAGGGCAATGAACATTGGTGGGGACAGGTAAGAAACTACGTTTACGATGCCCTCCCATACTTCTTCCATGAATCAGGAAACTGATGACTTAGTTGATTCCCTTACATTATATAGAAAGAGCAGCAATTGATTTTGCTGCTCTTTTTATGTCAAAGTCAGAATGTGAGTTATCTGACAGCGTCCATTCTTATTGTCTCGATAAGGCTTTGTCCTTTCATTTTTCTGACCTCGATAAAAGTTATCATCAGTACAACTGCAAATACGATGCCGATGCTGAGAATAGCCATATACAGCGGCATATGGAACTTAACGGGGAAAGCGTTCCTGATGGAGAGGTTTATCAGCCATGGTATGAGAGTGCCGATGACAGTGCCTTTTAAAGCTGCTTCCATTGTACAGTACATACTTTCGCTGTAAAGCATTTTCCTGAGAGACCTGCCTGTCATCCCGACACTTTTGAGAACAGCAAACTCTTTGCTTCTTGCACGGATATTCGCTGTGATAGTGCTGATAAAGCCTGCAAATCCGATAAGAGAAAGCATGATAACGAAGCCGTAGAGCAAGACTTCACAAAGCACAAGCATAACGTTGACAGCCTTGACCATAGTATTTTCCCTGCTTATTCTTACAGAGAATCCCTGGTCTGCATATGAATCATCGGAGAGTATCGGATAATATTCATCCATGACCGAACGTGCATACTCAGTGAATTCGTTTTCCTTTTCTCCCGGTTCGCACAGCCACTGAAAACTTCTTGCCTCAGCGCCGGGGACAATTACCATAACTGCCGCCCTGTTGAGATAATCAAAGTACCATTCGTCAATATCCTCACGGTCAAGGAAACCGTTTATCTCAAGGGATGACTCCTTTCCGTCAGGGGTAACAAGGGTCAATTCGCCTGTCGTCACGGAGAAAGGAGTTATTTCTTTTTTCTTGCCATTCTCGTTGAATGTGTAGGTGTTAATGAGGATGTTTCCGCCTTCCCTGACACCGGCAGCCTTGCATATACTGCGGTAAAGCTCATCGGTAAGCGAGACCATATCGAATTCCATTTCTCCCATTTCGTTCAACATACCGGGGGCATCTTTTGCTCCGGGAGTAAAAGATACACTATCAGCCTTGACGAAATAAGAGTCCTTGTTTCCGCCTATGCCGTAAACCTTGAAATCGCCGAATTCATTCAGCTTGTCGTTGATTTCGTTGTATCTTTCGGCATCAATGGGGTGGAGGATGATATCCTCACGTCGTCCTGACTCTTTATTATAGCCTTCATTTCTCAGTGAAGTATAATCCACCATAAGGAGATCCTTGTCTGATCGCATATATTTTTCAATGTCCCTCAGCTGTGAAGCAAGACCAAATGTGGAAAGGAGGAGACATATTCCCATTGAAAGGGCACGTATAGCCGGCTTGAATGCTTTCTTATTCCTGCTGATATTTCGTGCCCCCAGTTCGCCCTCAATGCCCCAGAGCTTCTTCCGGAATTTGTTTCCGGATATTTTGCCTGTCTTTTCCTTTTGGGTATTTCCGAAGCTTACGCACTCAACAGCAGTTATTCGGCTCATCTGTTTTGCAGGCCTAAGAGCTGAGAGCAGCACAGTCATAAGAGAAAAAGCAGATGCCAGTACAAAGCTGTAAATCTTTACGGAGAATATAAGATCCAGGTCGAATCTGCGCATTACGATACTCCTGGTTATTTCCACTATATCATCGATATATCCGCCGGCTATTTTTACACCTGCATATCCGAGAGCTGCACCAATGATAAGTCCCGTAGGGATACCGGCGAGGCTGAGCCATAGCCCTTCGCTGATAACGGTTTTCTTTATCTGCCTGGAAGTGCCGCCTACGCATTTGAGTATACCCAGTTCCTTGATACGGTCAGCTGCCGAAGCCTGAAAGATATTTGATATTACGCTCACTGACATAGAACCGATCAGTATGGTCAGGATGAACGCAGGCACAAAGACCATTGCTTTGTAAACTCCGCCGTATTCATTGAAATCCTCTCCGAGAGCATTTTTCAGCATATCGATACCGCTTGCGGCGAAGCACATTACTGCCGTGATAAGTGCGGTTGAAAGAGCGATAGCAATAACTGTACCTGCTGTGCGCCTTCTGTTTCTTATGAGCTGATTCAGTGCAAGTCTTGAAGTTATCTTCATCTCTTTATCACCTCATCACTGATGATCTTTCCGTCACTCATGGTCATTATTCTGTCAGCCTGGAGAGCGATCTTTTCATCATGAGTTATGAGCAGTATAGTCTGGTTGAACATCTGATTGGAGTATTTCAGCAGGTCCATTATCTCCCCGCCTGTCTTGCTGTCAAGGTTGCCGGTAGGTTCGTCAGCAAGCACGAATGCAGGAGCGTTTATCAAAGCTCTGCCTATTGATACTCTTTGCTGCTGACCTCCGGACATCTCACCCGGGAGATGCCCGGCTCTTGCGGTAAGTCCCAGAGCTTTCATGATCTCGTCCAGTTTTTTTCTGTTTTCTTTTCTGCCGTCAAGCATCCATGGCAGAATGATATTTTCCTCGGCTGTAAGAGTAGGGATAAGGTTGTAGAACTGGTAGATCATGCCCACGTTTCTTCTTCTGAATATAGCGAGTTCATCTTCATCCATTTCTGTTATCTCCCTGCCGTCGATCCTTACCGAGCCTGATGTGGGGTGATCGATACCGCCTATCTGATTCATAAGAGTTGATTTCCCCGAACCCGATGCTCCGATAACTGCAACAAATTCGCCTTTCTCCACTGAGAATGAAACGTGATCGAGTGCAACTACCTCTGATTCACCTTCGCCATATATTTTTGTCAGCTCTTTTACTTCTAATACTGCCATAGTAAGTATGACCTCCTTTTGTTTCTGATAATATCCTACACAACGAAAATGACTTTAAAGTGACTGTGCCAAAAAAATAAGTGACTTTTCAGTCACTTTAGCCAACACCGCACAAAGTCTGCCTATCGGCTTTGCGCTGAATCTGTCAGCGCATCTTCAGCACAAGTTTTGTGCTTAAGGCAACACCGCACAAAGCCCGCCTGACGGCTTTGCACTGAATCTGCGGACATATTTTCCGTCATCTTGCACAGAAATTCCTTGACATACGTCAGTATGCCTGCGGAATTTCTATACAATCTGACGAAAAATCTGACTGCGCATCTTCAGCACAAGCTTTGTGCGGTGTTGCCTTAAAGAATTTCAGTATGAATACAGTGCCTTTTCCGTTTTGGGGAATATCTATGTCAATATCTCCGCCCTGTCCCTTCATTATAGATAGTGCAAGGGGCATACCAATGCCGAAGCCTGATTCGTTGGTAGAATAGCGGAAACGCTGGAACATTGAGGAATATGCAGCTCTGTCGAGGCCTTCGCCGAAGTCCCGCACAGAAATCCAGCTGTATATCGCATTTTCACCGCAGTCCATTTCTATTTTTGAGCCTCTGGGGGAATGTTCGACGGCGTTCTTGACGATATTGGTGAGCGCCTCTACAGTCCAGCGCTTGTCACATTCCAGCTCAGTATCGTTCAGCATTTCGATACTCTGTTCATTGATATCAAGGAGGATGCTAACCGAAGGGGTAACGTCATTCATAAGCTGAGAGAGAGTTATCTTTTTCTTTGCGAAGTCCACAGAGCCTGCATATATCTTAGCCATATCAAGAAGTGTTTTTACCAGCCAGTCCATCTTTCCGAGCATCAGCTTTATATTATGTATGAATTCAGCCTGCTTTTCGGGATCAGCGTCTTCAAGGAGGTCAGCCATTATCAGCATCGATGTAATTGGCGTTTTCAGCTGATGAGAGATATCCGACATATACTCAGCCAGGATATCACGCTGTTTCTGCGTATTTTTAAGCTGCTCCTTCTGCGATTCTACAAGGCTGTAGATGTCATTTTTCAGAATGGAGAAAGCGCCTTCTTTGTTGTCTCTGATATCAGTATCATCGCCTGTGGTATAGCCTTTAACGATATCCGAAAGAGCCTCTATTTCTTTTTTACTGATCCACACGATAGCCTATCCCCCTGACAGTTTCGATATTTATGCTGTCTCCGAGTTTTTCTCTCAGGCGCTTCACATAAACAGTCAGGGTATTATCTTCAACAAAATTTCCTGCTGAATCCCAGATCTTTTCCAGTATCTGATTTCTCGTGAGAAGCATTCCCTTATTGCCTGCGAATATGAGAAGAAGCCTGTACTCCAGCGCAGTCAGTTCGACCTGTTTTTCGCCGGTATAGACCTTGCCGGCAGACGTATCTATTCTCACTCTGCCGATCTTCACAAATTCATCTTTGCTGTCATTGATCCTGCCGATGGTTCGCTTTATGCGGGCGAGGAGTTCTCTTATCCTGAATGGCTTTACCACATAATCATCAGCACCCTCCTCAAAAGCCTTGACGATACCGTATTCATCGTCCTCTACTGTAAGGAATATAACAGGTACTCCGTTCTCTTTAAGGCTTTTTCCAATCTCCGTGCCTCTGCCGTCGGGAAGCTGCATATCAAGTATTCCGAGGTCAAAGACAATGCTGTTTATGAGTGACTTTGCCTCTTTCAGATTTTTAGCATGGAATGCCTCATAGCCTTCAGATTCGATAGCATATGTAAGCCCTGATGCGATCATTGCATCGTCCTCTAAAACCAAGATCTTATACATATAATTCCTCCATATGACCGTGGCGGATCATAAAACAAATTCTTATAGGCAACACCGCACAAAGCCCGCCTGACGGCTTTGTGTGGTGTTGCCTTTAATATTTTTCGGACAGGATCATGTCCTGATTTTATTCTCATGATATACTTAGTTGTCATTCGGATTGTTCCTGATATTATCAGTATACATCAAAAAAGGCGAAAAATCAATATGTGGAACAATATTATTACGTCAAGAATATTCGGTATTTGAAAATGCAAATGTTTTCATGGAGTACCCGATCATTAAACCGTTACTATTCGTAAACCATGAGACGAAATATACCTGCTGCAATTAATGCTTTTAGCAATGATAGCAATAATTGATGAAAAAATCAGAGACAATGGCAATAATTTACTTGATTATATACATAAATCGGTTATAATCAAATTAGAAATATAAAACCGGGGATTACTAAATCACATTCTTATTTTTACTGAAAAATCAGACTAATTTAAAGGAGTGGTTTTAGTGAGCAGATCATTATTCAGACGAACATTCATCAGTACCATCGCATCACTGGTGGTCACATCATCAGTTCCGGTTATCCCATCTGGTGTTTTTGATTCAGCCTATGCTGCTTCAGCAGGCCAGACTCTCAGTGTCGGCAACGGCCGTAACCAGTACAAGGAAGATAACGTTGACGGATACAGCTATGAGATATGGATTGATACCACCGGCGGAAGCGGTTCAATGACTCTCGGCAGCGGCGGTTCATTCAGCACAGAGTGGAGTGCACAGGTATCTGCCGGTAATTTCCTTGCCCGTCGTGGAAGGAACTATGATGCATCCAAGAAAGCTACACAGTACGGCGATATCGTAATGGACTACTCAGCTGAATATTCAGCAAGTGCTCAGGGTAATTCACGTCTATGCGTTTACGGATGGTTCAAGGATCCGCTGGTAGAGTACTATATCATTGAGGACTGGGTCAACTGGTGTCCGTCAGGACAGAGCAAGACAGTTACAGTTGACGGTGCTCAGTACGATATCTTCCAGACACCGCATACAGGTCCTACTATTCTTGGTGATACACGTACATTCCAGCAGTACTTCAGCGTTCGTAAGCAGAAGAGAACATCAGGTACGATCACTGTATCAGATCACTTCAAGGCTTGGGAGAATGCCGGATGGAATATCGGCAACCTTACAGAAGTTGCACTTAACGTTGAAGGCTGGGAGAGCAGCGGCAAGGCTAATGTTTCAAAGCTCACCATCGGTACAGAAAGCAGCGGACAGCAGAATGATACACCTGTAACAACACAGCCTGTGCAGCAGGGCGGCAACGATAACGGACAGGGCTGGACTATGCCGGGTAACGGCAATGGTCAGGGATTTGACTGGAGCAGTTTCGACTGGAGCAACTTCCAGCTGCCCGGAAACAGCGACAACGGACAGAACTGGACATTCCCGGGTATGGGAGACAACGGACAGAACTGGCAGATCCCGGGCAATAATAACCAGCAGACTACTGATACAAACAATAATACTACGACAACTCCGAATGTTTCGCAGAATTCAGACGTTATAAGGATCATGCCTGCCGGCGATTCGATAACTTTCGGTATGGGCGATACAGGCGGATACAGAAAATACCTCGATTATTTCCTTAAAGAAAAAGGCTATAACAATATAGATTTCGTAGGCCCCGAAGGTCAGAACAGCGCTAACTTCAGCTACAACGGCAAGAGCGTCACATACGATGACAATCACGCAGGCTACAGCGGCTACACTATCAAAAAGCAGCAGGGCGGCTACGGCGGCGGTCTCTATGATGTCCTCAAGGAAAAGAATGCCGTAAAGCAGGCTCAGCCTGATATCATCCTTCTGATCATCGGAACAAACGATATGAACGGCAACCGTTCAACAAGTGACTGTGAGATGGAGCTTCATGATCTGCTTGATTATATGCTGGCAGATATGCCTTCTGATGGTATGATCTTCCTTTCAACCATCCCTGAACTCACCAGTATGTTCGGCGGCGGTGACAAATCAGCTCAGATCGCAGCCTATAACGACACAGTAAAGAAAGTCGCCAACGAATACCACAGCAGCGGTAAGAACGTGACATTTGCCGATATCCACGGCTGTCTCAACGGAACAGCTGATCTCGGCGACGGAATTCATCCTAATGCAGCAGGCTACGAGAAAATGGGCAAGTACTGGGCAGGTTTAGTTGATGAGTATCTCAAGTCATCAAAGCCTGCTGAGACAACAACAACTACTACTTCTGCGACAACAACCACAACAACTACTACAAAGACCACAACCACTACTACACAGGCTGCTACTGCTCCTCCGACAACAACAAAGGAAATAACTTCAACTACAACAGAGATCAAAGCAACTCTTGTCGGTGACGCAAACGTTAACGGCGGCATTAATATCTCCGATGCTGTTCTTATCATGCAGGCTATTGCGAACCCTGCATTATACGGTCTCAACGGCAGCGATGTAAACCACATGACATCTCAGGGCTGGGCAAATGCAGACTGCTGCTCGGTAGGCGACGGTGTTACGGTCAACGATGCTCTGTCCATCCAGAAATATACACTCAAGCTTATTGATTCTCTTCCTGAGAAATAAACTGCAAAAATGGCAGATCGAATAAAGCAACGAACTGGCTTCGCATTTAACCTCGGTACTCTTACAGAAGTTTTTACACGTGTCTATTGAGGAAAACCCTTTTGAAAAAGGGTTCTTCCTCAAACTCCTTTCCTAAAACTTTCAGTATTAATTTTTCCCCTGAGAGGGCG
>Ga0129307_1001825_pt1 | contig 20079 bp, 20 predicted proteins | sample P1105metagenome_FD_94437 | JGI IMG/M metagenome (GOLD analysis project Ga0129307, IMG submission 94437) | Capybara group fecal microbial communities from Wisconsin, USA - P1105 metagenome | ecosystem: Host-associated > Mammals > Digestive system > Large intestine > Fecal | place: USA: Wisconsin... | reverse complement strand
CCTCGATCACGTAGCAGATATAGTAACGGCCCATGCCCCCGCCGCCGCCGAGCGTGCCCAGCATCGGCATACGCGAGATGAGGCCGGCATCGCAGACGGTCTTGACCATTTCCGGAAAGGTGTACTGCGGTACATTAGCGCCGTAGGCGGAAGAACCGACGGAGGTCGTGTAGCGAAGGTCAAGGCCCATCACCTCGGCCGCGCAGAGAACGGCGAGATTCAGGCCGGGATACGAGCCGGAAAAGTTGGCGCCGACTGCATCGCCCGCCTTCAGACCGGCCTGGTTGAACAGGTGGACGCAGAGGGCGGCAAAATCCGGCAGCTGCGAGGTGCGCTTTTCGGGAAGGCCCGCGGAGGTCGTCATGATCGCGGTAAATTCCTCGCCAAGCAGTCCGATTCCCAGTTTGTCATCTTCGGAAAGCGGAATGCCGCGGGCAAGGCGCTCCTCCCGGATCAGACCGGCTGCTTTGCTGTGAAGCTCTGCAGCCTGTTCCATGACATCCGCATAGGGGAGTTTATTCGGATCCTGTGTTTCAGATTCCGTCTGCGCTTCGCTCCGCTCAGGGAGCTTTACCTGCCCTTGGCTTTGCCCGCAGGCACTAAGCAGGCCGCAGAGCAGAAGAGAGGCGATCAGCAGGCAAACAGCGTGCCTGGAAAATAACAGCAATCTTCTCATAGCATGCCGACCCACAGGAGCGCAAGCGCGCAAAGCGCGGTCACGATACCAAGCGAAAGCCCGGTTTTGACGATGCCCTGCCGCTCGATATCCCGCACGATCAGTGCCGGGACGATATAGCCGATCATGCGGATACCGAAGGGAAAGACGCCGATCGCCCCGATCAGGGCGGAGATGGCAAGGCTTAATACGACGTTGATCGCAAAGAGGCGGCGGCCGTAGAGGATCAGGAACCTGCCGATCAGTTTGTCGGCGCCCCAGACCAGTAAAACGACCAGAAAACTGAAGGCGATCCGCCAGGGATCCTTCAGATTGAGGGCCAGATACACCGGAGCCACCATGCCGCCCGTGGAATATCCGCTGATCTCCGAATAAATAATGGCAATCAGTATGCCGACGATCACGATCTCACTGTACATAGCCGACTCCTTTCGTCAGTTCCATCTCTTTTTTGACCCGCTCGACCAGGCGGATCCCCTCGTTCTTGATATTGCCGACCGCCATGATCAGACGGGGGGTATCGGAGGAGAGAGGGACATCTTCCGCCTGAGAATAACAGGCAAGACGCGCTTTCGGTGCCGCCTTCCGGCACAGGGCTTCCAGGGCCTGCTGATTATCGCCGAGGATCCACACTGCGGCAGGCTGCATTTCTTTGACCAGACGGGCCATATCCCGTGCCCTCGCGGGGCGGTCGCCCCGGTTGTTGATCAGGATCACCAGTTCTTCCTCCTTGCTCCCTCGTTCCTGATCGTAGATCATCTGTGTGGAGCTGACATCATTGGCGGAGAGCGCATTGACAAAAACGGTATTGTTTCCTTTGAATACAGCAAGCGCATAGGGATCGCGGATGAAGCCTTTGATCCCTCCATAGGCTGTTTTCCGCTCTGTGCCAAGCGCTTCGCAGACGGCAAGGGCAAGCGCGACGTTTTCCGGGAAATCCAGCGTTTCCGCGCCGGGAAGATCTCCCAGGCTGTCAGGGTCGGAGATAGTCAGCGTACTGCCGAGCTTTGCGGCGCGCTCCCGGAAAATTTCCGGAAAATCTTGCTCGGCCGTGAAGATCCGGCCGTTTTCCGGCAGCATCTCTATGAGGCAGTTAAGGATCTCCTCGCGGGTATCCCCCATCACATCCATGTGGTCCAGTCTTGCATTGGTGATGACGCCGACATCGCAGCGCAGCATGTTTTTCCCGGAGACCCGCTGGTATTCCGGCAGCAGCGCCATGCATTCGATGACGAGAATATCCGCGCCTTCCTTTGCCGCGATATGCAGATACCGTACCTGCTCGCGGATATTGGCCGGACCGCGCCGCTTTACCTCTTCCTGATGACCGTCGGGATAGATGGCAATGGGCAGCGTACCGGTCGTTTTGCACATGACATGATGGCCTCCTGCCGTAAGGCCGGCTGCGATCATACGGGTAACAGTGGACTTTCCCCGGGTCCCGTTGACATAGACCACATGGGTCATCTTTCTGCGGTCACTGCGCGCGGAGAAGGCCTCCCAGATCAGATAGATCAGGAAGCCGGCAGCAAGAATGAGGATCAGGATTTCTGTTTTATTCATTTTGCTCCTCTGACTTATCATAAGACCGCCGGCGCTGCCAGCGGTCTTGTCAAAACGGAAGTACAGCACATGAGACTGACACGGAATTCGCTGCCATTATACCCATATCTCAGGGCAGTGTCAATCCGGATTCTGCCCCGGCAGCCGTGACTTTGAAGGTGCAGGAAGGCTTTCACTTTGTTGTTGAAAGTTATTGGTTCTGGCGCTTGCTTTTTGAATCTGAATCATTTATAATGACCAGGCTAAATCTAAGATGTTACAGGATGGTTGCAATGATGCCTAAGACCGGTGAACAGCACTATCAGGACTATCAGAAATACCTTTCAGAAAGCAAGATCCAATCTGCAGGCTTAAGCCTGATGACGGCCGCGATCTGCGGCTACTGCCCTGCTCAGGCAGAGCTTGGGTATAAATATCTTCACGGCATTCTGTTTCCGAAGGACTATGAGCAGGCCATGCGCTGGCTGACTGCGGCCGCCGATCAGGGCGATGCCGCCTCTATGACCAATCTGGCTACTATGTATATGTATGGCACGGGCGCTCAGACGAACGGCAAAAAGGCCATGGAGCTTCTGAATAAGGCGCTAGAGCTTGGCTTTGCGCCTGCCGCACGTTTTATGGGCCTTTGCTATGAAAAGGGCATTGGCTTCCCGAAATCCGAAAAGGACGCCCTGCCCTGGTACCGCAAAGGCATGGAAATGGGTGATATGGGAGCGGCCATTCTGCTGGGTGACTGCTATGAAAACGGCAGGGGAGTTAAGAAGGATCTTGAGGAAGCCCGCCGCCTGTATGAAATGGCGGCAGCCGGAGAGGGCGAAGAGGCAGAGACCGCCCGCGAGGCCCTGGAGTCGATGAAAAGGATCTGAGGGAAATGCTGATCGCAAACGGCAAGCTGCTTCTTGAAAAAGATTTTGAATACCATGATCTTGTGGTCCGCGACGGCCGCATCGCCGAGATCCTTCCCTACCGCTCCGGCTTTCAGGATGACGATGTCTATGACGCGCAGGGAAGCGTTGTGATCCCCGGCCTGATCGACCTGGAAGTGCACGGCGCCATGGGCTATGATATGTCCGATGCCTGCGACGAAGCCTATGAGACCATCGGCGATTATCTGATCAAACACGGCATCACATCGTATATCGGCGCGATCGATTCCTTTGATGATGAGATCCTGACGGAAGCCTACCAGGCGGCCGGAGAGTGGATGAAGGAAGAAAGACCCGGTGCCCGGATGCTCGGCCTCGATATGCGGGGACCTTTTCTGAACCCCGAGCAGGCGGCGTATCACAATAAAGCCGCGCTGAAGAAGCCGGATGTGGAGCTGTTCCGGAAATATCAGGCGCTGTCCGGCGTGAAGATCCGCATCGTCAATATCTCCCCGGAACTGGAAGGCGCCAAAGAGTTTGTCATGACGCTGTGCGATGAGGTGATCGTCGCCATGTCCAATACGATGGCCGATTTTGACACGGCCCGCTGGGGCTATGCCTGGAAAGCCCGCTGGTGTGCGGACATCTTCCGCAACATGCCGGTGTTTTCCATCACGGATCCCGGCCTGATCGGCGCTTCAATGGATATCGCCAATTTTATCACGCTGCGTTTCGACAATGACGAGTATATCCACCCTTCGCTGCTGCGGATGGCCTTCAACGAATTCTGGGGCCGCATGGCGTTAGTGAGCGGCATGACCGCCTATACCGGTCTGCCTGCAGGAAGCTATGAGATCGAAGGGCATATCGTGACAAAGCGACGGGACCGCGCGAAATTCGAAGACGGAACCGATGCCGGCAGCGTCTTAAGCTTGGATGCCTGCATGTCTGCCATCATGGGGATGGGATCCGTTCCCTCGCCGCTGGTGTTCCGGGCAGCTACGGAAATGCCGGCACGCGCGCTGGGGCTCTTTGACGAGATCGGCAGCATTGCCGCAGGAAAACGGGCCGATCTGGCTGTTCTGGACCTGCATACCTACAATGTGCAGTCTGTGTTTAAGAACGGCAAAATGGTCTATGATGAAAGGAAAGAATACATTTGAAGCTGGGAATTCCTGAAATTTTAGTGATCCTGGTCGTTATCCTCTTTGTGCTCGGACCGGATAAGCTCCCCGATTTTATGAAAAAGATCGGAGAAGGCCTTAGGGCGTTCCGCAGCGCGACCAGCGGCGTGACCAAAGAGATCCGTGAGAATGTGATCGAACCGCTCAATGAAGCGCAGGCTCCTCTCCGCGAAGCCATGGAGCCGATCAATGAGATCCGTTCGGAGATCAATCAGATCACGGGCGATATTCGAAAAGATGCACAGGAAATGGCAGACAGCCTGAATCAGGAAGTAAAGTCCGTAACGGATGAGCTGAATCAGACGGGAAGCGCCGTGAAAGAAGCAGCGGAAAATGCAGCTTCCGCAGCAGCCGGAACAGAGAGCGCGGAGACTGATCAGTATGCGGGCGAGGCAGAAGAGGACAGACCGGATCCTGCCGGGGAAGAAGAGTCCGCTCTTTCTCCTGAAAAAGACGCAGCCGAAACAGCTTCCGCCCAGATGACAAAAGAGGAAGCCGCGCGCCGGGTCGCAGAAGCCGAAAAAGCGCTTGCGGAAGCCAGACAGGCGCTGTCACTTGCCGCGGAAGCCGATACAGAAAAAGAAGTAGACAATCCCAAAGAAATCATATAAAATATAGACTGAAGTATTAGGAGGAGATCATTCATATGGATATGAAATTCCTGACGTTATTCACCATGGGCCCTCTGGAATGGGTCATTATCGGCGTTGTCGTCCTGCTGGTATTAGGGCCTACCCAGATCCCGAAGCTGGCCAAAATGTTCGGAAAGGCGTCCAAAAAGTTTAAGGAAGGCCTGGAAGATGAGGATGAGAAAGAGGAGAAGAAGTCTTCAGTGAAGAAGGCAAGCGCTGATGACGATGACGAAGCATAAGAAGGCGAAAGAATCAAACAGCGAAGGCATGATGACGGTGTCCGGGCATCTGAAAGAGATGCGGAACCGGATCGCCGTGATCCTTCTGGTCTTCATCATTGCCGTGGTCGCGTTTATTACGATCGCACCGCGGCTTGTGATGTTTTTCCAGGAGATGGGGACGCGCTACGGATACGAATTCGTCTTTATCGCGCCGCAGGAGCTGCTGATGCAGCAATTCCGCGTGGCGGTGGTAGGCGCTCTGGTCATTGCCTCCCCGGTGATCCTTTACGAGCTGTATGCGTTTGCCCGGCCGGGACTCACGAAAAGCGAAAGCGGCATTCTTCGGATCGCCCTGCTTTTCGGTTTGTTCTTTTTCTGCCTTGGCCTGCTGTTCGCTTATTTCATCGCCCTGCCCTTTATGCTGAACTTCCTGATCAGCCTGCAGTATGATCAGGCGCTGCAGGAGTCCATCAAGGCCTCCATCAGCATCGCCAGTTATCTGGATTTTGTTCTGCTGATGTTCATCATTTTCGGCTGCATGTTCGAAATGCCGCTGATCAGCGTCGTGCTGTCCCGCCTGGGACTGCTCACGCCAAAGATGATGAACAGCTTACGTCCCTACGCGATCATTGTCATCTTTATCGTGGCCGCCATCGTGACGCCCCCGGACGTGGCGTCGCAGGTCATGGTGGCTGTCCCCATGATCCTGCTGTATCTGCTCAGTACACTGTTCTGTAAGATCTTTTATAAAAAGCGCAAACAGAAGCAGGCCGAAGCAGAAGAGGCTCTTGATGAGGATGACGAGTAAACCAGTTTCCCCTGTTGTTTACAACAACAAAACAATACACATAAGGAGAAGAAGAATGAGCAAGAAAGAAATCTCTCGCCGCCTGTTCCTGAAGGGCACTGCTGCTGCCGGCGCTACCGTCGCTGCGGCTTCCCTGCTTGCAGGCTGCGGAACCGAGCCCACCCCTTCAACTGTTGCCCCGACTCAGCCCGCTTCCACGGCTGCCCCGACAACAGCACCTACCGTGCCTCAGACCACTGCTGCCCCCACCGAACCGGCGACCACTAAGGCGCCTGAACCCGAATTCGTGTGGGAGACCGGCGTGACCGATGCACAGTCCGTTACCGGCGATCCTAACCGCACCTGGACCCTATGGGATCCGAAGGATCCTGACAAGAACCTGATCCGCGAAGGCCGCGGCGACATCGGTGACAACGGTGCCGTGTCCAGCCCGGATGCCTGGTCTGCCTGGGCAGGCGTGCAGGTCATGCAGGCCGGCGGCAACGCGGTTGACGCTGCTGCGGCAGTTGCCTTCGCGATCTCCGTCTGCGACCCTCAGCACTCCGGCATCGGCGGCGGCGGTTTCATGACTGCCCGCTTTGCCAACGGCGACATCAAGTTCATCAACTTCCGTGAGTACGCTCCGGAACTGGCCCGCGACGGTTATTGGTGGCCTGTTTACAAGGATGAAGAAAAAGGCCGCTGGATGGTCGTCGGCAACGCCAACATGACCGGCGGACGTGCCATCGGCGTTCCCGGCACCGTGGCCGGCATGAAGTATGCCGTTGACAACTACGGTTCCGGCAAGCTGTCCTGGAAAGAACTGATCCAGCCCGCTGTCGACCTGGCCGAAAAAGGCTTCTGGCTTGGTCCGACCACCAGCGGCTGCCTGGGCGACAACTATCAGGCCCTGCTGAACTATCCGGAATTCGGCTCTGTCTTCCTGCTGGATGACGAGACCACCGAAAAGCTGGAACGTGAACAGAACCGCTACTACACCGGCGACAAGTTCACCAACCCTCAGCAGGCCAAGACCCTGAAGATCCTGCAGGAGCAGGGCGCCGAAGACTTCTACAGCGGCGAGATCGCTGCGGCAAGCATCGCTGCAGCCAACAAGTACGGCGGAACCTTCCTTGCCTCCGACTTCGCGAACTACGAAGCCAAGGAAAAGGAACCGGTACGCGGCTCCTTCATGGGCAAGCAGATCATCTCCACCCCGCTTCCGTCCTCCGGCGGCACCAGCATCTGTGAGATCCTGAACATCATGGAAGCCTACGGCACCGATAAGCTGAAAGAATACGGCCACAACAGCGCCAAGTACATCCATGTTCTGTCCGAAGCCATGAAGATGGCCTATGCGGACCGCAGCAAGTACCTGTACGACTACGGCGACGAGACCGAAAAAGAACGCTCCGTGATGAATGCCCTGACCAGCAAGGAATATGCGAAGTTCCTGGCCTCCCTGATCAAGGATGACGAAGTCCTGAAGCCCGAATCCCATGATCCGTTCGAATACGAACATCAGGATACCGTCAGCTACTCCGTGGCCGACAAGGAAGGCAACATCGTCACCGTCACCTTCACCGTGAACGGCATCTTCGGTTCCAAGGTCGTTCCGAACGGCTACGGCTTCATCCTGAACAACGAAATGGGCGACTTCAGCTCCGATCCGAACAGCGTCAACGCGATCGCTCCGTTCAAGTATCCGCTGAGCTCCATGAGCCCGACCATCGTTCTGAATGAAGACGGCACTCCGTTCATGACCGTCGGCAGCCCGGGCGGCGCCACGATCATCGCGGCCGTGACCAACTGCATCCTGAACGTCGTGCTGTTCGGCATGGAAGCGCAGGAAGCGGTCAACGCTCCTCGTGCCTGGGACAATGCCAACAACAAGATCAACTATGAGAACCGTATCCCGGCTGATGTCATCGCAGAGCTTGAGAAACTCGGCCACGCGGTGAACGATTCCGGCGAATGGCCTGCGGGCGCCGGCTCCAACCAGGTCATCGTGTATGACGCGGACGGCAAGCTGCACGCTGCGGCTGACCCTCGCCGCGACTGCAAGGCCTGGGCATTCTGATCTGCCTGATCCGGCCTGAAAAAGGACCCGGCCGTATGGAGCACCTGCGGCCGGGCTCCCTTGAATGATGAAAGATACCGGATCGTCTTTACGGTCCGTGAAAGAGGAAGAAGATGAAAAAATTAATTGTATTTGTGCTGGCTCTCGCCATGGTGCTGTCTCTGGCAGCCTGCGGCGGCAGCACCGATAACAGCAGTGCGGCTCAGACGAGCGCTGCGCAGACCACTGCGGCTCAGACGACTGCTGCGGATACCAAAGCAGACGACGAAACGACGGAAGCTGCCGGCTCCCAGGAAGCGGTAGATGCCAACTGGGATACCAAGGGCCTTCCCGCTGTGACCCAGGGTTGCCTGAAGGGCGAGCTGCTGATCACCAGCGTCGGTCAGAGCACGGAAGCCGCTACCCTGGCCAACCTGCTCAAGAGAGCCAAAGCTACCGGCTACACCTTTGATGGTACGGTCGATGCCAATGCGGTCACCAGCAAGTACAGCGTGCTGGTCATGGTGGTCGGCGGCTCTTCCAAGGGTCTTGGCGGCGCCGGACTTGACCAGGCTGCCGAAACTGCCCGTGTAACGGCTGTCATCAAGAAGGCTCAGGAACTGGGCATGACCATCGTCTGCATGCACACCGGCGGCACGGATCGCCGCGGCACCCTGTCCGATGCGTTCATTGACCTGGCGTTCCCTTATGCGCAGTATGCCGTGATCCTGGCTGACGGTGACACGGACAACTATATGCATGACATTCTGGCAAAGAACAATGTTCCGACTGCCTATGTCGAAAAATCTGTGGATGCCCGTACCGTCATCACCTACATGATGGGCCAATAATCAATGACAAAGCATTTCCGGAGGGACTTTTCCCTCCGGAAAATTAGGAGATAATCTATGACAGCTTATATGATAACCTTCTTCGTGATGGTTGGGGTCTTCATGATCGGCTGCTTTGCGCTGAAATGGCCTGTGGGTGTTTCCATGCTGGCCGCCGCGCTGTGCGGCGCGCTGGAAGGCATGCTGGCGCACGGTACCGGTCTTGCGCAGACCTTGAGCGACACCATCCGTATGATGGTGGAAGGTGAGTTCGGCTATGTCGATACCATCCTGACGATCGCAACCGCCATGATCTTTATGAAGGTCATTGAAGATTCGGGCGCTCTGGATGCCTTATCCAGCCTGCTGATCGAGAAATTCCACAAGGTGCCGGCCGTTCTGCTGATCCTCATCATGTTCATCATCATGTTCCCCGGCATGATCACCGGTTCCTCCACGGCTGCCGTGCTGTCCGCCGGTTCCATTATGGCTCCCGTGCTTCTGCTTCTGGGCCTGGATAATGTGACTGCCGGCGCGATCATCGCCATGGGCGGTATCCTGGGCATGATCGCCCCTCCTGTCAATACGGCCGCGCTCGTTATCTGCGCCGGCATTGACGTCCCCTACGTGGGCTTCACCGGCCCGCTGCTGCTCCTGACCTTCCCTCTGGCTATCCTGTTCGTGCTGCTGCTCGGCCTGCCGAAGGTGAAGAATCTGGACTACGAAAAGCTGAAACCCGCTCTGGTAAAACAGGATGCCACCCGCAAGGAATACGGCGTGAAGATCTATATCCCGTTCTTCGTTCTGGTCGTTCTCATGATCTTCTTCAAGGTCATTGCCCAGAAGATCGGTGTGGATGATCTCGGCATGCCGGTGATCTTCCTGGCGAGCGCGATCGTCGGTCTGTTTACCGGACGCAAGATCAACCCGCTGAAAACCGTCACTGAAGCCGTCCGTACCGCTACCCCCGTTATGGCGATCCTGATGGGCGTCGGCATGTTCATTGAGATCATGACCGCTACCGGCGTGCGCGGCTTCATCGTTATGACCTGCCTGGAGATCCCCGAAGCCCTGTGGATCATCGCCTGCTGCATCAGCATTCCGCTGTTCGGCGCGGTTTCTTCCTTCGGTGCCTGCTCCGTGCTGGGTGTTCCGTTCGCTTACATTTACGGCACCTACCTGAACGGCAACGTGGTCGTCTGCCTGGCAGCGATCTCTCTGATCGCCTCCGTTGGCGATATGATGCCGCCTACCGCTCTGGCCGGTCTGTTCGCGGCTCAGGTGACCGGCGTCAAGCAGTATACCAAGATCCTGAAGAAATGTATCATTCCGATCATTATCCTTCTGGTCTGGGCCGGTTTCATCCTGGTCAAGTCCAAGATGTTTGCCTGGTCGGTCTTCGGTTAAGGAAGGGAGGAGAGAAAGATGACAGTTACAACCATTATTTATCTGGTCATTGCCGCTATTGTTTTCCTCAGTGTCCTGTATAACCTGTTGACCAAGGAAGAACGCGTGGTGGATAAGATCGCGTGCGCGATGATCCTTGTGCCTCTGGCTTTACGCCTGCTGATGATAAAGTAGGAGGTGCAGGATGAAGAAAAAAGGTTTAGTCAGTACCTGTATTATTCTGGCCGTTGCGATCTTTATGGCCTGCTTTGCCGGCATCAGCTTCTACAAAAAACGTCATTTTGTAGAGGATGTTGTGACGGAAGGCTCAGCCGTGACCCGCACGGAAAAGCTTTCCACGTACAATCAGTATCTTGCCAATTCCTTTGGTGATGTGGATATCTACGTGCTGGAAGGCGAAGAAGAGGGCGGCTCCGTCCTGATCCTCGGCGGCACGCACGCGAATGAACCGGCCGGCCATATGGCGGCGATCGTCATGCTGGAACAGTTCAAGCCCACGAAGGGCACGGTGTACGTGATCCCGAACATCTGCCAGTCCGGTCTGTCTCACAACGACCCGCTGGAAGGAACTCCGCAGTATATCCACTTTACTACGGCAAACGGCGATGTCCGTACGTTCCACTTCGGTTCCCGTGCATCCAACCCGATCGACCAGTGGCCTGATCCGGATACCTATCTGCATACCTCCGGCGACTGGACGCCTCTGTATGAAAATGCAAGCAAGAATACCACGCAGACCCTGTCCGGCTCTGAAGTGCGTAACCAGAACCGCTGCTACCCGGGTATTGCCAACGGTACGCTGACAGAAAAAGTATCCTATGCGGTCACCAACATGATCAACACGCTGAAGATCGACATGGTCATCGACCTGCACGAATCCAGCCCGGAATATGCCGTGAACAACGCGATCGTGGCTCACGAAAAAGCCCTTGAGATCGCCGGTATCTCCGCCACCATCAATCTGGAAGCGGAACAGGGCATCAAGATCAAGGTGGAACCGTCTCCCGTGAATCTGCGCGGTCTGACCCACCGTGAACTGGGTGACTATACCGACGCGTTCGCCCTTCTGTGCGAAGTCGGCAACCCGTCTCAGGGCCGTTTCCGCGGCTATACGGATGAAACGCTTGCCATCACCGGCAAGGATCCGTGCTACAAGGTAGCCAGCGAGATCCACAACGGCGCTCTGCTGTATGTGGACTACAGCTCCGGTGATTTCCCGATCTCCCTGCGCGTTGCACGTCACGTCGCGACCGTAGCGGCCCTGATCGAGAACATGGGCTTCGACTATCCGGATAAGGAAGTCATCATTGACAACGTTCCGGATTATCAGGAAATGGTCGATGCCGACAATCTTGGCCTGTGGCTGAGATAATACCGTAACGGTATTCTGAAAAACCGCCTTGCCAGTAGTCTGGCAAGGCGGCTGTTTTTTTGCATATTTGATCTTTTACGGAGAGGTTTGTCTGTGAAAGAGCGTCATTCTTCTCCCAGTTTGACGCAGATCACGCCATCGATATTCTGAATATAACCAAAGTATGGATAAGAGGGCATGCCTTTGATCCGCGGATCTTCGGCAAGCCGGTCATGGGTTTCCTGATCCGCATAGTTGAAGCTGATCCCCATATAATAATTCAGATATTTTTTCCGGCTGATGACGTGTGTCCCCATGATCTTCAGATCATCAAATTTCGCGATGGTCTCTGTTTCGGAAGGATAGCCGATAAAGGTAAGCGCGGCATCTTCCGTAAAATCCTCCCGCTGCTGAAGCTGGCTCATGACCTGATTACAGACAGATTCCAGATATACATTCTGATAATGTAGGCGCAGAGCCGCCTCATTTGCCGCGAAAACATTGATCACAGTGATCAGAGAAAGACAGAGCGGAAGCAGACAGGAAGACACCGCTTTCGGCACTTCCTTTTCCTGTGCCTCTCCGCAAAGGATGACCCAAAGCAGGTAGATGCTCACAAAAGCATGGAGGACCAGGGTGTGGACAGCGGAATAGGTCAGCAGGAAGATGCAGCTTACGCTGATCGGCAGCAGAACGATCACGATCAGAAGCTGGAACATAAGCCGTGAGAGGGGATACTCCTTCCGGTCTGCCTTCATGAACCGCAGGATCAGGCTGAGTCCGGCAAGGGCAAAGCCGATCAGATGAAGAATTGCGGAAAAGTCCGAAACGACCAGACTGTAGTTCAGCTTTCCGGGAATGAACGCGCCCAGAACCGCGCCGAGCATGCTCTTTACACGGCGGATCAGCGGGTAAGCCTGTTCCGCGGCGGCATCAGAAGCATACTTGCCCAGTCCGCTTCCGGAAAGCGCAAAGAGCAGGATCAGAACAATGCCGTAAAGCAGCATGGCGGCAAGAAGAAAGAGAAGATAACGGATCCCCCTGCGCAGGAGATCACGCATGGGAATGCTGCTCTCAAGGGAATCCTTCAGCAGATGCAAAAGCAACAGTGCTGCCGCAAGCATAAGGTAGGCCTGATACAGGGAAAGGACGAAGGCCAGTACGGCGATCCCCGCAAGATAGCTCCGCAGCGTTCCTAAGGCCGCAAGACGAACAGACAGTACGGTCAGCAAAAAGGCAAGAGCAAAGGCCGGTACGGCGAAGGTATAAGCAAAAATGCCGATCTGTGACGGAAAAACGATCATGACCGCAGGAAGGAGAATGCGGAAGATCGGCCTGCGGATCTGAAACAGATCGATCAGAAGAGCCATAGCAAGAGAAAGCATGAACAGACCCAGCAGCCCGTTGATCCACGGCATGGAATAATCCGGGAAGATATGACTGATGAGGGGCAGCCCGAAACGTCCGCTTTCCAGTCCGACGCCCTTGCTGAAGGCATAGATCAGATCGTCGTCATTCGGCAGTTTGTTCGTCAGAAAAAAGCCGTAAGCAAGTGAGCCGGCGGCAAGCGCAGACAAAAAAGAAGACCGCGTGTTTTTCCAAAATGCAAGCATGAGAGGCTCTCCTGTCATTTGATGGGAATCACTGCGGTCAATTATAACATATTTTTGAAAGAAGACAATCAGATCGGACTGTTTTCAGATCATGTCTTCAGCCTCTTGTCAGAGAGAAGAGCAAGCTTGTTTCCGACGCTCTGAAAGATCTGCACCAGAATCACCAGCAGGATAACTGCGGCGAACATGATCACGTAGCGGTAGCGATAGTAGCCGTAATTGATGGCGATCTTGCCCAGGCCGCCGCCACCGATGATGCCGCTCATGGCGGTATAGCCGAGAATGGTGGTGATGGCCGTGGTCGCGTTGGAGATCAGCAGCGGCACGCTTTCCGGGATCATCACCTTCGCAATGATCTGCATGGTTCCCGCGCCAAGGCTCTGCGCCATTTCGATAGAGTTCGGATTTACCTCACGAAGGCTTGTTTCCGCCAGTCTCGCAATAAAGGGAAAGGCCGCGATCACAAGGGGAACGATGGTTGCCGTGGTGCCCACGGTGGTCCCGATGATGACTCTCGTCAGCGGAAAGACCAGGATCATGAGGATCAGAAACGGGATGCTGCGAAGCAGGTTGATGATCACATTCAGCGTCTTCATGAGCCACTTCGGAAGAGGATGGATCCCCTTTTCATCACCTGTTACCAGAATGATCCCGAGAGGCAGCCCAATCAGTACGGCAAAAAAGGTGGAGAGGATGGTCACATACAGCGTTTCCCAGGTCGCCAGCAGAAACTGGCCGCGAATGACGGGCAGAGCTTCTGCCCAGGCTTCACTGCTGAACAATTCACTGAACATACGGCTTCACCTCCCTTGCGGTCACATTTTCTTTTTGCGTCAGATAGCTGATTGCTTCCGCAACGGTTTCTTCCGTTCCCGCAATGCCAAGCAGCACGGAACCGTAGGTCTTCCCGCTGATCTCGCGCATGGACGCATAGGCGATACTGGCCTCGATTCCTTTTTCCACGGCCATGTGGGCGATGAGCGGCTCGGATGTAGCCTGCGATCCGTCGAAAACGACACGGATAAGATGTTCGTTAGGACCGCCGTCCCTGAACAGATCGTCAACATCGCCTTCCGGAAAGACGAGGCTGCGCGCGGCGTGCGATTTCGGATTGGAAAAGACTTCGCTGACTTCTCCGGCTTCCGCAACGGATCCCTGGTCCAGAATGGCGACATGGCGGCAGATGCTTTCCACAACGCTCATCTGGTGTGTGATCACAATCACGGTGATCCCAAGCTTGGCATTGATCTCCCGGATCAGTTCCAGAATGGAATGGGTCGTGCCGGGATCGAGAGCCGAGGTGGCTTCATCGCAAAGCAGCACCTTGGGATCGGTGGCAAGCGCACGGGCAATGGCTACGCGCTGCTGCTGGCCGCCGGAAAGCTGTGCGGGATAGGCGCCTGCCTTATCCTTCAGGCCGACCGTATCCAGAAGCTCGAGGGCTTTTTCTTTGCCTGAGAAGGCTTCATGCCGGCAAGCTCAAGTGGAAAACACACATTCTTCAGGCAGGTCCGCTGCATCAGCAGGTTGAAGCTCTGGAAAATCATGGTGATCTCGCGGCGTTTTTCCCGAAGCTGGGCAGGAGAGAGGCTCATCATGTCAACACCGTCTACCCGGACGGTGCCGGAGGTGGGCTTTTCCAGCAGATTGATGGTACGGACGAGAGTCGATTTTCCGGCTCCGCTCATTCCGATGATGCCGTAAATATCGCCGTCGTCAACAGACAGGCAGACGTCCTTAAGGGCGTCTACCTGTCCGTCGCTGCCGGTAAAGGTCTTACAAACGTGGTCAAGTTCGATCATGGGTTCTCCATCGCCTTCCCCTTCCGGAGAGAGGCGGATGCGTTGATTATTTTTTCAGTGCGTCGAGAGAGGTCTGTTTGCCGCCGTAAAGGCCCATCGGTTCCACATGGATGGGAGCCACAGAAACGATATGCGTGCCTTTCTGAGCATTGAAATCGTCCAGGTAAGGGACGTGCTGGAAGTAGTTGGCATCGATCGTTCCGTCTTCCACAACAGTGTTCGGGACAACGTAATCATTGTACTCCTGAATGTTGAGCGTAATGCCTTTTTCGGCAAGGATATCTTTCGCCACGGCCAGGATCTCAGCATGAGGAGAAGGAGAGGCGGCAACAGAAATGGTGCTTCCGTTCAGCGCGGCATAGTCGATAGAAGAGTCAAAACCGTCGCCGGGATTCTGCACGACGCTCACCACGGCACCGCCGTACTTTCCGGTGATGAAATCAGCCACTTTCTTGCTGGAGAGTGCAGCGACCAGGGCCAGGATCTTGGGATCCTTTTCATTGCCGCTCTTGACAGCCAGAATGTTGGCATAGGCGGAAGCTGCTCCTTCCATGACCAGAGACTTCTTGATCGGATCGATGCCGGCATCCAGCGCGTAGTTGGAATTGATCACAGCATAGTCAACGTCCTTCAGTACGTTGGGGATCTGGGCGGCTTCGACTTCCTGGAAGGTGATGTTGTAAGGGTTTTCGGCAATATCCTGAATAGTGGCGGTGATGCCGGCGCCTTCCTTCAGCTTCAGCAGGCCGTTTGCCTCAAGCAGCAGAAGGGCGCGGGCTTCGTTTGTGGTATCGTTCGGGACGGCCACAGTAAAGCTCTGGGACTTTTTGCCGCAGCCGGCAAGGGCCAGGATGGTGATCAGGGAAAGAATGATCGCTAAGAGTTTTTTCATGAATTTTTCCTCCTTTTCATGAAGCGAACGGGCTTCTGCAGCTGCCTTGCGAAAACAGATCTTCTCCGTTCATAAAAAGAACGGGCAGCTTCCGAAGCTTCCCGTTCTTTTGGATAAGACCTTATCTTATCAGGGCAGTTATTCGGAAACAGACACAGGCAAAGACGGGCACATCATCATGCCCATGCACATCATCATATCCATGCTGCGCATATTCTTCGTCATGAATACTGCTTCCTTTCTGCAGGATGGGGTCATCTTACTCCCGTAATTGGATATTGTCAAGAGAAAATTGAAAAAAATAATTCTCTTTTAACGAAACATTCAAGGCGTCAGCGGTTCAGCAGGGCGGCCGCGGCGCTTCCCACCAGATTCGCATGGGGAACGGATGTAATCTCAAAGGCAATACCGCGCTCCTTCGCCGTGAACTGCTCCATCGTTTTGGTGAGGGCAGGAAGGAATAGCGAGGCTTTCCAGAAACTGCTGCCTTCTGCGGCGATCAGAGCAGGATGACAGGGATCTTTCCCAAGCCCCGCCTCTTCCAGCACAGCCGTCAGATTGATCGTGACCAGCTTTGCAGCACGTTCATAGAGTCTTGCGGCGATCGTAAGAAGCGATTGTCTGTCGGTATCATTCGCGCAGAGCGATGCAGGGAGAGAATCGCCCGGCGGGTCTTTGACAAAAGCATCGATATCAACGGAACGGAGAGTCTCACAGGCGGCAATACGGCTGCGGAAGGCCTGAGAGAACTGACCGCGCTGGGCAGCAGAACGGGCGGTCAGGCAGATCAGGCGTCCCATATAGACGCCTCCCACCATTTTTTCATAGAGATGGTTGCCCGGCAGCGGATCCGCCTGATCCAGAAGGCGGTCCGCCTCACCGCGCGGGAAATGCGCGTAGGCACCGGTCTCCGCATTGATCAGCATATGTCCCTTTTTTTTCTCTACAGGATAGCGCGAGATGCGGGCAGTCTGTTCTGGATAGCAGGTATTGGTCCCGGTACCGAGAACGAAGCCGAGAACCCCGCTGTATTTTCCGCCGGCAAGCTTGTTCAGCGCACCGCACGCGGCAGCGGTAGAGTCGTTCAGCAGGACCCAGTCGCGCCTGCCGGCAACTTCTGCCTTGCGAAGGGCAGCTTCGAGCGTCGCGCAGACTCTCATCCCGTTCGTTCCTTCCACCTGCACGCCTTTGTTGAAATTGGAAAGGATCCCGTCATGCCCCGGCGTGATGGCGGCTTCGTAGGAAAAGCAGTAGCCAATCAGTGTATCGCCGTTTAGATGGGGCTTCAGGATCTCCACCATCTCGTTCAGATACTCTTCACGCGTTAAAGGATGACTGCTTCCGGGCATTTTTCCCTGATACAGAGATTCGATCCTGGGATCAGAACCTTCCATAAAGGTCACGCGCGCAAGCCGGAGATTGGTTCCCCCGGCATCGATCACCAGAACGGGTTCGTTCTGCGGCAGCGAGCCGTCGGTCGTCAGATAGGTCGGCAGCATGGGCAGAGAAGAGGCGTTATCGCGCAGTCCGAGCTGGATCTCCTTCCGGAACGCATCGGTCTGCCAGGCCATATCGATCAGGTCCGGGTGCATGCCGGTCTGCAGCAGAAATTCATCGATCTCGCGAAAATACGGAAAATTGCTCATAAGCTGCTCCTTAAACGATATACCTGTCCTGGTCGGAGAGCTTTTTGACCAGATTGAAGGAAATAACAAACATGATGACGACGAAGGCGATGAAGATCCAGGTATAGCGGTCTTCCGCCCGTGTTGCGATAAAATCGTAGGTGCCGTGCAGCAGCATGGGAACGACAAGTGCCATGATGCTGTAGAGACTGCACATTTCAGGATAACCGAAGTTGTCTGCGCGTTTGGCATTTCCGTACCAGCATCCCATGAAGACACCGAAGCAGGCGTGTCCGGGGATCGCCGTCACGGCCCGGACCAGTGCGGTCCCGAACCCGTAGCTGAACACATAGCTGATATTCTCCCAGAGGGCAAAGCCGAGCGACACGGCGACGGCATAAAGGACGGCATCATATTGGCAGTTAAAGTTTACGTTATACCAGGTGCGGCGGCGCAGGAAGAAGTATTTGGCACCTTCTTCAAAACCGGCCACGATGATAAAATACAGGATCAGATCATAGGTCATTTGATTCGTTATGCCCTTGATCAGCCATCCGCCCACCGTTTCGCCGATCATGGCGATAATGGTGGCCAGGATACCGCAGCCGACAAGCGAGAGGATGAGCCTCGGCGGTTCTTTCTCGAGCCGGTCGGACTGATAGACCTTGATCAGCAGAAAGATGGCCGGGATCACGGCGGCCGCGATCAGAATGAGATTATAAGAACCGAAAAGAAATAAAAACATAGGATTCACCTCACCGGAGCATCTTAGCATAAGCATGCGGATTCTTCAATGACAATTGTGAAATTTGTTCGAAACCCGAGGGCGGATGATTGACGATAAAACGAATTTGTGCGAAGATAAAGTAAACTTTTTCACAGAAAAGGAGGAGGCAGATGAGAATACTTCTTGCGGCACCCGACAGGGATATTCTGATGTGTTATGAACGACTCCTTTCGCAGGAAGGGCATGAGGTGACGACGGCCTTTGACGGGATGCAGATCCCGCAGCTTCTGGCCGGAAGCGGCCCTGAAGCGGTCATACTGGACCTGGACCTTCCCGGTCTTGACCGAGGGAGAATCTTCAGGATGTTTGCCGCAGACGGCATTCCTGTCATTGCGCTTGGAGACCTGCAGGCGGAGAACGATGATGCGAAAAATGTGAGATTTCTTCGCTACCCGTTCGTTCCCGAAGAACTGTTTGCTGCGATCGGGGCACTGTCCGGCAAAGAGTCACCCCCTGATACAGCTGATGCCGCCCCCGGGGAAGACATCGGAGAAAGGTAGGCAAATAGATGAATACTGCCAGAAAAAAATTCGTCCGCTTTGCCATGCTTGCGGTATTTGTCCTGCTCCTGGTGATCCTGGGGATCATCAACGGGACGAACTTCACCATGGCTGCCGCGGATGCCGATGAGATCACTGAAAAACTGTCCCGGAACAAAGGAAGTTTTGAGGAGATAAAACCTATAGAGCCCGGCTCTGCCTTTAACGGAAACATCGGACCGATGGGACCGGATTCACCCGAGGTGAGTTTTACCACCCGTTATTTTACGGTTCGCTTTGATAAAAACGGCGAAGCAAAGGTGGTGGCCTATCAGATCGCGGCCATCAGTAAAGATGAAGCCGTGGAATGGGCCTCGGAGTTGAAAAACGGAACAACGGGATGGACGCACGGGACCTACCGCTTCCGAGTCTATGTGCAGGAAGGAAAGACCTTTGTGACAGTCATCGATCAGGGGCGTGAGCTGCTGCCGTCGTACCGTATCCTGTATATTTCACTGGGCGGTATCGTACTTGGCCTTCTGGTCAGCTTTTTCTTCCTGACTTTTATGGGAAAGCGTGTCTTTGCCCCTCTTGAGGAAGCCGACCGCAAACAGAAGCAGTTCCTGCTCGAGGCGGAAAAGGAATTCAAGGTGCCTCTTACGGTCATCAATGCCGACGCGGAACTGATCGAACGGGAGAATGGTCCATCGGATTTCACCACGTCGATCCACCGTCAGGTAAAGCGCATGACCGGACTGGTCAGGCAGCTTGGATCCATGGCAATCTTTGAGGAAGCCGCGGAAGAAAACAGCTGCCCGGTCAGCAAAATCCTGACTGACGCGGCAGAGAGCCGCAGGGAAGATATTGCTGCAAGGAATATCTCCCTGACACTTGAGATCGAGCCCGATGTTACGGCTGTCGCGGACGGTGAGCTGCTTGGGCGCATCTTCAGTGAATTGATGGAGAACGCCGTTAAATTTGCGGAAGGGGACATTCTGATCTCTCTGAAGAAAAAGGAAGACAGAATACAGATCAAAACGGCAAACGCCACTTCCCTTGCAGACGGCGACCGGAGCAACGCTTTTGACCGCTTCACGCGCTTTGAAAATGCTGAAGGAAAGCCCGGCTCCGGCCTCGGCCTTTCCATGGTGAAAAGCGCTGTGAAGGAAATGGACGGACGCGTCGGCGCAAAGGTCGAGGCAGGGCAGTTTGTTGTCCATATCGCATTGTAGAAAGAAGGCGAAACATGGCTCAGGTTGAAAACCCCATCGTAGTCATGAAGCGCTATGAGCTGAAATACATCAT
>Ga0129307_1001824_pt1 | contig 20079 bp, 19 predicted proteins | sample P1105metagenome_FD_94437 | JGI IMG/M metagenome (GOLD analysis project Ga0129307, IMG submission 94437) | Capybara group fecal microbial communities from Wisconsin, USA - P1105 metagenome | ecosystem: Host-associated > Mammals > Digestive system > Large intestine > Fecal | place: USA: Wisconsin... | reverse complement strand
CTTACACTGCAGGAGACGTATCATTTCACGGACGATGAGATCGTCGATGCGCTTTTTGTCAGTGCGATCCTCGGCGTTGTCATGGCACATCGGGATATCAGCTTCTCAGGAAGCGTTGGCGGATGCCAGGGTGAAGTCGGCGTTTCCAGTGCAATCGCGGCGGCGGGCATCGCGAGCCTTTTCAGCAAGGATCCGGAGGTACCGCTGCAGGCAATGGCCATGTGTGTCAAAAACATGCTCGGACTGGTCTGCGACCCGATCGCGGGTCCGATCGAAGTACCCTGTATCAAGCGCAATGCGGCAGGCGTTGCCAATGCGTTTATTTCCGCCGAGATGGCCTGCGCCGGGATAACGAGTTATCTGCCGCCGGATCAGGTGCTGGATGCCCTGCTGGATGTGGAAAAGCGTCTGCCGGGAGAACTCCGCTGTACGACGACAGGAGGCCTGGCCTGTGCTGCAAAAGCAGCCTGCCTGAGAGCGGAGCTGCAGAAGGAACTGGATGAAATGGAACAGAGCTGATACGGCTCTGAACTTTACAGTCATTTAAAAGGAGGCATAATAATGAAAGATGGTCAGCTGACGATTATCAGCCAGAAAGAAGCACGTTCCGTTCTGAACATGCAGATCGCGGTAGAGACTGTGGAGAAGGTATTGAAAGAGCACGCTCAGGGCTGCAGCCTGAACCCGGTCAAACTGCATCTTCCTTTCCGCCCGGAGATCGAGGGATACATGAATTCCATGCCGGCTTATATGCCGAAGTATGATCTGATGGGCGCGAAACTTGTCACCTGTCACAAATACAACCCGACGGAATACGGATATCCGAACACCATGGGTATTGTCATACTGGAGCATCCGAAGACCGGCCTTCCTTTCGCGATCGTTGACGGAACCTATGTGACGGAGATCCGTACCGGTGCGGCAGCAGGCGTTGCCGCGAAATACTGCGCAAAGAAGGGTGCGCACGTTGCACTGCAGGTCGGTGCCGGAGCGCAGGGGACCATGGCAGCGCGTGCTGTCCTTACCGCTGTTCCGGGTGTCGATGAGATGCGGGTAGCGGATCCGAACGAGGCAAACCTTGCAAAATTCGAGAAAGCGATGAATGAAGAATTCCCGAATGTGAAAATCGTGAAATTCACTGATTATCTCGATGCAATCAAGGGATCCGAGATCATTGCTTTCGCTACGAATGCACCGAAGACCCTGTCCCGTGAAGTCAAGGAGTTTGACAAGGGCACAGTAGTCCTTATGGTCGCCGAAAATGTGGATGACGACGATCTTCGCCGTTTCGATGTCCGCGTTGCGGACTTCCCGACGTGCTACGCTGTACGTATCAATGAGGAACTCGAAGCGAAGTTCAAAGCTACCGGCGCTCCGTATGCCGTGATCAGGGAAGATACATTTACGACTACGATCGGCGATCTGGCGGCCGGCCAGGGTGTCGGAAGGACCAGCGATGATCAGACTGTCGTTGTAGGCATGTGCGGCATGGGTATCGAAGACCTGAGCGTCGCGAAGATCGCTTATGACCGTGTCGTTGCGAATGGCGGCGGTGTCGTCGTTGATTTCCAGGATATCTGATCTGTGAACCGGTCCGGGCAGCCGGATACGGCCGCCCGGGCATTTTTGAAAAGACAGGATAGAACAGGGTAATTATGGATATAGGAATTTTTGATATAGTCGGTCCGGTCATGGTCGGGCCTTCCAGCTCGGGTACAGCGGGCATGGTGCGTATAGGATCAGTCGGAAGAGCGATTTCAGACGGCGTTCCGAAGAATGTGGAGATCCAGTTTCATCCACGTAATCTGACGCATTACGCCGGCTGCCGCAGCCATCTGGCGCTTGCAGGCGGCCTGATGGGATATGCGACTGACGAGCCGGGCTTTCCGGACGCTTTTGAAGCGGCAAAGAGAGCAGGAATGAAGTTTCAGATCTCCTGTTTTCCTGCTGCGGAGAGCAAAGACGCTCTCCGTGTCCGGCTGGTCATTGAATCAGAGAAAAATGTGACTTCACGTGTATGCGCGGTATCGGTCGGCGGCGGCAACATTGTTGTTGAATCGATCGACGAAGTGCCCGTGAAGCTCAATAATTACAGCGGACATTACTTCATATGGAGCGACACCGACGTTTCCTGCGCACTGTCTTCCATCTTGGGAGATGCAGGCGGACAGAAGCCCGGGAGCGGCAGAAGCGAGTATACATGGTTCAGCTATATAGAGGCAGAAGAGTGCGACCGGGAAGTGCTGGCAAAGCTCAGGGCGGTCCCCGGTGTGGTGCGTGCCGAATGGATCGCTCCGTTCTTTGAAGGCGGAAACTCCAACAAGCCTGCGCTCTTTAAGGATTACAGCGAAATACTGGAGATCTGCGGGAAGGAGCATATCACGGTTTCGGAGCTGATGCTCCGCTACGAGGTGAACCGTTCCGGACTTTCAGAAGAGAAGATCATCGCGCGCATGCGGAAGCAGTGGGAGTATATGAAACGTTCTGCTGCAGCAGGCATCAGCGGTGAAGCGCGTCCTCTCTACGGCCTTGATGACGGACAGAACGGAAGACGTATCCTCGAAGCAGTACGGAACGGCAGGACGCTTTCCGGAAGCATCGTTGGAAACGCGGTCGCTTACGGCATCGGCATCATGGAATACGCTATGTCGATGGGCTGCATCGTAGCGTCGCCGACCTGCGGATCTTCGGGTATCGTCCCGGGGTGCCTTGTAAGTCTGCAGGAAGCCTATGGATATACGGATGACCAGATCGTCGACGCCTTGTTCGCCTGTACTTCCATAGGCGTGATCATGGCGTTCGACGGTGTTCGGTTTTCCGGCGTTGCGGCAGGCTGTCAGGGTGAGATCACGGTATCTTCGGCAATGGCCGCACAGGCGATGGCCGGCCTCGGCGGAGGCGGTCCCGTCGAGATCGGAGACGCGGCGAGTCTGGCAATAAAAGGCATGCTGGGTCTGGTTTGCGATCCGATGGAGTGTGTCGAGGTCCCCTGTATCAAACGAAACGGCGGTGCGATCGGCAACGCTTTTGCTGCTGCGGACATGGTGCTTTCGGGTGTTCGGAGCTTTATCACTCCGGATGACGCCTCTTACGCCCTTTATGACGTGCAGGAACATCTGCCGGCATACCTTCGGGGCGGCGGAGGCGGTGTGGCATGTACGCATGCCGCACATTGTGCGCTGGAGAAGATCCACAGGATGGATGAAGAGTATCTCGCAAAGAATCTGTAAGTCCCGGAGAACAAAGCTGCTGTACGGATACGGACCGGACGGCAGACGGCTCCGGCGGCGGAGGTGCCGATGAAGAAGTTTTTTACTGATCCCCGTGTTCAAAAATGTTTCCTTCCGCTTTCATTCGTCTGCATTTTCCCGATCTGGCTGATGCTGATGCGAAAGACGGAGTATATCCCTGCCGCGGCCTATGCTCTGCTGGTACCGGCGGTCATTTTCCTTTGTCTGGACCGGATCTTAAAACCATGGGACAAAGAGCGGGCGTCACAGATGCGCAGACCGAAGACGGAAGAGCTGAGAGCCGGTACAGTTGCTGCCGGCGAAACCGATGCAGGGACTGAAGATGCAGGAAGCGGCATGAATTCTGATGCGGAAACAGGAGAGGAGATTGTTCGATATGAGAGCGCTGCTGACAGATCCGAAAGATAATGTTGCAATTGTTGTTCAGGCGGTAAGACCCGGTGATGTGCTGGAGATCGGACCCGGCTGTTTGCTGAAGGCTGAGGAAGAAATCCCCATGGGACATAAGATCGCTCTTACAGATATTCCTGCAGGTACGATGGTCATGAAATTCGGCGTCCCGATCGGAAGAGCATCTGCGGATATCGCCAGGGGCACGCATGCCCACACCCATAACATCGAAGATATTACAGAAGAACTCTGCAGGGGATATGACGCAGAGTACAGGAGAAAGGCAGGTGCATTATGAGCTTGACCTTCAACGGGTATGAAAGGGCAAACGGAGAGGTCGGCATCCGGAATTATGTGCTGGTCCTCTCAATGGTCAACTGTGCCAATACCGCGGCACAGCAGATCTCCTGGAAAACAGGAGCACAGGTGATCACACACGAAGCCGGCTGCGCCGAATTTTCTAAGAATCACGCAAGGACCCGTCTGGGGCTGCTTTCCGCTGCGCTTAACCCCAATGTTTATGCAGTCGTGCTGGTCGGGCTTGGATGTGAACAGACGGATCACGTCTCGATGATGGAAGAGATCCGCGCGGCAGGAAAGCCCGCGGAGTACGTCGGGATCCAGGAAGAACGCAGCCTGCGTAAGGCAGTGGAAAAGGGCGTCGGGCTTGTGGAAGCGTTTCAGAGGGAAGCTGCCATGCAGGAGAGAAAGCCTTTCCCGGTCTCGCGTCTGGTGCTTGGCGTCCAGTGCGGCGGTTCTGACTGGACGACCGCGCTGTCCGGAAACATTACGATCGGTGCCATGACGGACCTGATCGTGGATGCAGGCGGTTCGGTCATTATCAGTGAAGTGAACGGATTTCCGGGCAGTGAGCATATCATTGCGGAACGCGCGGTTTCTCCGGAAGTAGGCCTTGCGGTCATACAGATGTGCGATGAATTGCGTGAAGAACACTTCGCCCTTCACGGACAGACGATCGAAGAAGTGAATCCCACACCGGGAAACAAAGCCGGAGGTATCTCCACCCTGGTTGAAAAATCCATGGGCAACGTTAAAAAAATGGGAGTCACTTCCAAGCTGCAGGGACTGATCTATGCCGGACAGCATGTTCTGCATCCGGGCCTCTGGATGCTGGACCTGCGTGCACCGATCATTGACGGCAATGTCACAAGCGGCTTTGCAATGGCGGGCGCACACATGAATGTCTTCAGCACCGGAAGGGGTTCGCCGCTCGGCAACGCAGTCATGCCTGTGCTGAAACTGACAGGAAATCCGGTCAGCTATGCTGAAATGGGAGAATTTCTGGACTTCAACGCGGGCGTCGTCCTGGAAGGTCTTCCGGCTTCGGAAGCCGGACAGGCCCTGCTGGAGAAAGTTATTGCCGTTGCATCCGGAGAGCTGACCCGTTCCGAGATCAATGGAAATTTTGAATTCATCATCCCGCGTGAGACAAACCGGTAAAAGACATACCGCCGGATCGGCGGCGGACAAAGCCATAAGCATCAGAATCAGGAGATTATCATGAAGGAACTGTATGCAGACTTTTTACGAATACTGAAAAAAGAAGTGACTCCGGCTTTGGGCTGTACGGTGACTTCGATCGCTTATGCTGCCGCTGAAGCGGCTTCCGCGGTCGGAGGCAGACCCAAAAAAGTCCATATCTACATGGATCGTCACACCGGCACCAAAGGAAGTGACGTGGGGATCCCGAACACTTCCCTTACAGGCATGGAGATCCTGGCAGCACTGGGAGCGATCGCAGGCGATGCGGAAGCAAAACTGAATGTGCTTCACAATGTTACCCCGGAGGACGAAGCAGCAGCCCGTCAGTTCGTTCTGGACGGCAACGTAGAGATCGAGATCGATCTGGAGACCCGTATCCTCGGACTGTTCATGGACTGCACCGTGGAAACGGACAAGGGTGTCGGCCGTTCGGTCATTGTCAAGACCCATACAAATCTGGTACGTAAGGAGGCAAACGGCAAGGTACTGGTCGACATACCATATGACCGGATCGGATCCATGGATGAGACGCATGACCCGATGGCCAGCTATACCGTGGGCGAGTTTTATGCATTTTCAACGGAGATCCCCGTTGAAGAGCTGTATTTCCTTCGTGAAGCAGTGACCATGAACAGGGAACTGGCAGAAAGCATTTTCAGCGGCGAAGCAGTCGGTGCAGGTTTTGCGCTCTCCATGATGAACCGAAGCAAGGGCGATCTTATCAAAAAGGCAAAGGCGATGACTGCAGCCGGTTCAGAAGCCCGTATGGCTGGTCTTTCCAAACCTGCCATGAGCTGTGCGACCAGCGGCAACGTGGGTATTACCGCCTCTCTGCCTCTGATCAGTCTGGCTGAGGATCTCGGTTCTTCCGAAGAAAAACTGCTCCGGGCATTGGCAATGAGCTTTCTGATGACGATCTGTGTTAAGAACCGTATCGGACGTGTGAGCTCGATGTGTGCATGTGTCGTGGCTGCTTCCCAGGGCATCGCTGCCGGTGCGGTCATGCTCTTCGGAGGTGATCTGGACGCAGTCAACCGTGCGATCAACACGACGGTTGTCAATGTTTTCGGCGTTGTCTGTGACGGTGCGCGCCTTGCCTGTGCGATGAAGCTGGCATCAGCCGCCGGAACAGCCATCGAGTGCGCACAGATCGCGATGGACGGCTATCAGACGCCTCCGGGCCAGGGTGTATGCGGAGATGATGCAGATGATACCCTGAATTTTATGGGGACTTTCGCACAGCAGGGAATGAAGGATTCGGATCTGGAGCTTTGCAAGGCACTCTATGCGAAGCGGCAGAAGAGGATCGAAGAGGGCAGGATTTTCTGAACATTATCAGTCTCTGCCTGAAACAGGAGAAAACAATCCGTGACGGGAACTGCCTTATCGTCCTGATAAGGCAGTTTTTACGTTATCTGAGATGACTTTGAAGGTAACTGGTGGTAAAATTATCATAAATATGAACGGATAAGGAGGAGCCTGACCATTATGATGCGGACGAACGACCAACAGCTTTTTTATGGTGACAACGGGACAGGTATTGTTCTGATCCACGGCGTAACATCCGGATGTGCGCAGATGATACCGCTCGGGAAGATGCTGAACGACTCCGGCTACAGTGTTCATTGCGTCAATATTGCCGGACACGGGACTTATCCGCAGGAGCTTTTGAGGACTTCCTGGGAGGATGCCGTCGACAAAGCTTGGTACGACTATGACCTGATGAAGGCTCACTATGACAAGGTCTGGATCGGCGGACTTTCCATGGGCGCCTGTCTGTCACTCGCACTGGCTTCAAGAAGGAAGGACGTGGATGGCGTGATCTCGATCTCGGCACCGATGTGGCTGGATCCTGCCTGCTTTATCATGGGAAAATACCCTGCGGATCAGATCTTTTTCCACCGCGACATGGCCGGAAAGGAAGGAACGGCAAAACAGTACCACATCCACTATGAAGACATCCCGGTCAGGGTCTTCGGGGAGCTGAAAGGACTGGCAGCATACCTCAATGAACCCGGTGTTCTGGAACGGGTCAGCTGTCCGACCTTTATCGCACAGGCAAAGGATGACAACATTGCCGTGCCTGCAAGCGGCCCCGAGATCTACAGAAGGATCTCCTCGACAGACAAATATCTCTATGAACCGGAAACAGCCGGTCATAACATGTGCATGAATGAAGGCCGTTACGGCCTGATGCAGAGCCTTGTCAGCTGGCTTGACCCGATGGACGGTATATTGAAATAAACTATGGAACAGTATCTTGTGATCGACCTGGAATTCTGCAGAACAGACAGGTATCTTGGAAAACTCAATAAGTATTATGTACCGCACGAAGTGATCCAGATCGGTGCGGTGATATTAAACGAGGACAATGAAGTCGTTGACCGTTTCCGTTCTTTCGTGCATCCGATGTACGGCAAGCTTGATGCGAAAGTATCGGAGCTGACAGGCATAACGGAAGAAGATCTGAAGGAAGCGCCGCTTTTAAGGCCGGCTCTTGCTGCGATGTCTGAATGGATGGGTGACCGGAAGCTGATCGCAGCCTCCTGGAGCGATACGGATTACCGCCAGCTGTCCGATGAGATGGACCAGAAGCACATCCATAACCGCCGTATCGAGAGACTGTTTGACGGATGGGTCGATCTGCAGAAGGCATACACCAGGATGGTCGGATCCAGTCAGGCGATCTCCCTGGAGAAAGCCATGATCGCTGCACAGGTGGAAGTAGACGGGAGGCTGCATGACGGCGCTGTGGACGCCTTCAACACGGCAAAGCTCATCAGTTCCATCAGAAAGCAGGAAGATGCCAATATCGAGATCAAACCGATCCATGAGGAAAACAGCTACGGCGAGGATATGGGATTTACCCTCGGTTCGGCATTTGCCGGACTGAACTGGAATAAAGATAACAGTGACTGACCAGAAAGGAGTATAAATGAGAAAGACGATACTGGTCACAGGCGGGGCAACCGGCATCGGGAAGGCCTGCGCCGAGCGGATGGCGAAAAAGGGATATGACGTTCTGATCACATACAAACGTTCGGAAGGGCCGGCAAAAGAACTGCAGAAAGAGCTGGAAGGATACGGTGTCCGCTGTGAGATCTTTAGAGCTGATGTGGCTGATGAAGATCAGGTGCGGGCTTTGATCGGGTATTGCCGGGAGAAGTTCGGCAGGCTCGATGCGCTCGTTAACTCCGCCGGACTGACCTGCTTTATCCCATTTTCGGACCTCGATGCGGTCACGACGGAAGTCTGGGAGGAACTGCTGCAGACCAACCTGATGGGCGTTTTCTTTTGCTGCCGCGAGGCGGCAAAGCTTATGAATGAAGGCGAAGGCGGAGTTATGGTCAATATAGCTTCCCTCGCAGGCATGCGTGTGAGCGGGAGCTCGCTTCCGTACGGTGTTTCCAAAGCCGGCGTCATCATGATGACCAAAAGTCTTGCGATGACCCTTGCTCCGAAGATCCGCGTAAACTCCGTGTCTCCGGGCATGGTAGCCGGAACAGCATGGTACCGTGACCGGACAGGATTTGACGTGGATGCCCATAATGCGCGCCAGGCGGAGGAGATCCCTGTCGGACGGGTGGCAACGGCAGAAGATGTGGCGGATACGGTATGTTTCCTGCTTTCAGATGAGGGCGGCTATCTGACCGGTGTCAATATTCCCGTCGACGGCGGCCGCGGCGAGCGTATGCCGTAAGACGGCTTTCACTACTATAAGGAGCGAGTTTATGCTATGACAGTGATCAGGCGGAACGTAAAACTGCGCAGGACCCGGCGGATGGGAAAGGCATTATGGTTTGCAGCTGTATTTTTGGCTGCACTGCTGATGCTGCCATCCGGATGTTATGCGGCTGATACATCTGCCGGGCCGGGTCCGGCGGTCACGATCCTCTGGTCCCCGGAGATAAGGTCTGCCGCCAAAGCGCCGGAGACAGAAAGGAATACAATGACGGAAACAGAGGTCGATGCCATGTTTTATATATCTGAGATCTCAGATGAGATCTTTGCACGCATCAAAGGAAGATCGTATAAGGACAATTGTACGGTCCCGCTTTCGGAGCTCCGCTATCTCCATCTTCTTCATAAGGATATCGATGGTGTTGTACATGAGGGGGAGATGATCTGCAGCGCAAAGATCGCGGAAGATGTGCTTGCGATATTCCGGGAGCTCTATGATGCGGGCTACCCGATCGAAAAAGTACGTCTGGTCGACGAGTACGATGCGGATGATGAACGATCCATGGCGGATAACAACTGTTCCAGCTTCAATTTCCGTACGGTCTCTTACACGACGAAGCTTTCAAATCATGCACTTGGGCTGGCGGTGGACATCAACCCGCTTTATAACCCTTATATCAAGACACTGAACGGTAAGCCGCATGTGGAACCTGCCAACGCCGTGCCTTACACGGACCGTGCTGCGGATTTTCCGTACAAGCTGACGGAAGGAGACCTTTGTTACAGACTTTTCACAGAACACGGCTTTACCTGGGGAGGGCACTGGCAAAGCTGTAAGGACTATCAGCATTTTGAAAAAGTTACGGACTGACAGAGCATTCTGATCCGCTTGCAAATCGCGGGAGCTCTGCTACAATAGACGCATGGACTGTATCGAGTTTAACGGAAAAATCAATGCCTACCTTAAGGATGAACTGACAGATGAGGAGCTGAATGAATTTCTGCTTCATCTGCGAAGCTGTCCCAAATGCAACGAAGAACTGGAGATCAACTACATCGTCAGCGAGGGCATAGAACGTCTCGACCGCAAAAAGGCGGATTACAACCTTTCTGCAGCTTATGAAAAGGCTAAGGATGACAGCCGCCGGTATATCGCAGGGCGGAAGGGAATGATCCGTTTAAGCATTGTCGTAGGGACGGTGATGTTCTGGATGCTGGGGATCACGGTCTTCGTCTTTTTCAGGATCCTGATCCTGGGATCATAGCTCAGAAAGAAAGGAAACAAAAGCAAGATGGAAAAGCTGCTACTGATCGACGGGCATTCGATCCTGTCCAGAGCTTATTACGGAATCCCACTGCTGTCCACGGCAAACGGTACCCATACCAATGCAGTGTACGGCTTTTTAAATATACTCTTCAAATGTATCGATGAGGAAAAAGCGGACTATCTTGCGGTAGCATTTGATCTTGAACGTCAGAAACTGAAGAGGACAAAGCTGTATCCCGAGTATAAAGGCACACGAAGACCGATGCCCGGAGAGCTTCTCGAACAGGTGCCCATCATCCAGCGGGTGCTTTCCGCGATGAAGATACCGATCCTGACCCTGGAAGGCTACGAGGCGGATGATATCCTTGGAACGATCGCAAAGAGGGCGCAGGCGGACGGCTATGACGTAACGATCGTATCCGGAGACCGTGACCTGCTGCAGCTTGCAGACGAACGGATCAAGCTCTGCCTTCCCAAGACATCAAAGGGAAGGACCGAAGTCTTTAATTATTATCCGGATGATGTACTCAGGGATTATCAGGTCACACCGAAGGAATTCATCGACCTCAAGGCACTGATGGGTGACACTTCCGACAACATTCCGGGACTGCCGGGTGTAGGGGAGAAGACGGCGACGGACATCATCGTCAGCTTCCATTCGATTGAAAATGCAAGAGAGCATGCGGACGAAGTTCGGCCGCCGAGAGCGCAGAAAGCTCTGAAGGAGCATTACGATCTGGCGGTGCTTTCAAAGGAGCTTGCGACGATCGACGTCAACGTTCCCGTTGAAGCGGATCCGAAGGCCTGCCGTGCATCTTCCGTATATACGGCTGAAGCTGTCGATATCCTCCGCGAGCTGGAACTGAAGACGCTTGTGAACCGCTTCTTAAAGTTCCGGGAGGAACACCCGGAGCTTGCGGACGGCGGCGGGGACATCCGTTCCGCGGCGGAACTGATCGATATGAATACGGTCAAGCTCGTGACCGATCCCTTTATGGCGGGGATCGCTTTTAAGGATGCTTCGGACGAAAAGCTGCTTGGGTTTTATGCAGCCGGCCGGCTGCCTGAAGAGGGCGCTGCGGAGAAGGGAAATACGGAAGGATGGCTTGCCGTTTCGCTGACGCTTGCGCGCGACAGGAGCTTTGTCATTATCTCGGGTCCGGATTATCCCGCTGACAGTCTGAAGGCTGATATTGAGAAACTGCTCGGCATCCTGACAGGAAATAAGGCCCATATCGTTACGATGGGTCTGAAAGACGAGCTGAAGCTTCTTAACATTCCGGCCAACGGCAGCACAGAAGATCACGCGATCGCGCAGTACGTTATCGATCCGAACCGCAGTTCCTATGAGTACGACGACCTGGCAAGAGACATCCTCGGCATGCAGGCGGAAGGAAGACAGGAACTGATCGGAAAGCTTGCCCCGGCGGATGCGGCGGCAAAGCTTTCGGCAGCCGCAAAGGGCGGGGAAGAAGAAAGGGACCGGCTCTTTAAATACTTCGCCCTGCAGGCATTCGTGCCTTATATGGCGGCAGGTCCCGTTGAGAGAAAGCTGAAAGAACAGGGCAGTTACGAGCTTTATAAGACCATCGAGATGCCGCTCGTCTATGCCCTTGACAGCATGGAAAAGGCAGGCATACTGGTGGACAGGCAGGCGTTGGAGAATTACGCCGCCCTTTTGAAAGACCAGATCGACACGCTGACGAAAGAGATCCATGATAAAGCCGGAGAACCGTTCAATATCAACTCGACCCAGCAGCTCGGCGTCATCCTTTTTGAAAAACTCGGGATCAGCGGCGGAAAGAAAACAAAGACAGGTTATTCCACAGCGGCAGACGTGCTGGAAAAGATCGCTGATCAGCATGAGATCGTGCCTAAGATCCTGCGTTACCGCGCGATCACCAAGCTGTATTCCACGTATGCATACGGCCTTACGGAGTATATCGCTCCGGACGGACGTATCCACGGCACATTCAACCAGACGATCGCGGCAACGGGCCGCATCAGTTCGACCGAACCCAACCTGCAGAACATCCCGGTGCGTACGGCAGAGGGCAAGGAGATCCGCAGGGTATTCGTACCGCAGGAAGGATGTACATTTGTGGATGCGGATTACAGCCAGGTGGAGCTCAGGATCCTTGCGGCGCTTTCCGGGGACGAAAAACTGATCGCGGCTTACCGTGATGCCGTCGACGTCCATACGCTGACGGCTTCGGAAGTCTTCCACGTTCCGGTGGACGAGGTCACTTCCGAGATGCGCCGCAATGCCAAGGCCGTCAATTTCGGCATCGTATACGGCATTTCGGCATTCGGACTCGGCGAAGGCCTTTCCATCAGCCGCAAGGAAGCCAACGAATACATCAACAAGTATTTTGATAGTTACCCGAAGGTCAGGGAATATCTCGAATCATCCGTCGCTCATGCGAAAGAAAACGGCTATGTTACGACATACTTCGGCCGTATCCGCCCGATACCCGAGCTGAAGTCATCCAATTTCATGCAGCGGAGCTTCGGCGAACGCATTGCGATGAACAGTCCGATCCAGGGTACAGCGGCAGATATCATGAAGATCGCTATGAACCGTGTGGATGAGGCATTGAAAGGTATGAAGTCCCGCATCGTCCTGCAGGTCCACGATGAACTGCTGATCGAAACGGCGGAAGACGAACTCGAAGAAGTTATGGCGCTTGTAAAAGACTGCATGGAACATGCGGCGGATCTGCCGGTCAGCCTGAGCGTGGAAGTAAAGAGCGGCGCCACCTGGTACGACTGTCACTGATATGCAGCCTGGCTGCCGGCGGCCCCCGATCAAAGCGGGGGAGGCAGGTATACGGCGTTATCGTTGCATTAGAGAAGGATACACGAAGCATGGACATTATCAGACCGGAAATGCTGACAGGGGAGGTCACACGCTGGGATCTCCTGCCGCTTTCCTTTTTAAAAAAATCCGCATATACAGGATCAAAAGGAGCGCTGCGCTACCGTATTGAGAAAGTTGTGGAAGAGATCACTTCAGGTGCAGACGCATCCGGAGAGGCACAGGCAAAAGAGATCACGATGCTCAGGGTCTCCACCTGGAACGGTCCCAATGCGTTTGACTTAACGCCTGCGGAAGAGATCCGGCAGAAGGATTTTGGATTTACGGATGATGCGCTTTACAAAGACATCGTCAGCTATCTCAACGAGCAGAGAAAAATGACGCAGTCAGTATGAACATTGAACACTCGAGGAAACAGATATGGTTTTAGGGATCACGGGAGGTATCGGCAGCGGCAAAAGCGTAGTTGCCGACATACTTTCCCGGCAATACGGATACAGAGTGCTGTCCACGGATGATATCGCCAAAGAACTCGAAAAGCCGGGACATGCCGTATATGATGAGCTTGTAGATACTTTCGGCAGAGGGATACTGCAGGATGAAGGCTTGTCACAGGAAGAAAGAGCGGCAGATGCCTGCAGACCGATCGACAAAGGGAAGTTCGGGGCGCTGATCTATTCGGACCCCGCCGCCATGGAACGCGCTGAAGGGATCATCCACCCCGCAACCTGGGGTTATGTGGAGGATGAGATCGCCGCACATCCGGACACGGACATCGCAGTCGAATCAGCGCTTCCGTGTGAGCGCTACCGCAGGATGTGCAATGAGATCTGGTATGTCTATGCGGATGAGGAGACCCGGATCCGCAGACTGATGGAAACGCGAGGCTATCCGGAAGAAAAATGCCGGAGCATCCTCGCGGAACAGATCACCGATGAGGAGTTTATCGCCTACGCGGATTATATCGTGGAAAACGGGGGAAGTATTGAGGACACTGCCGCGCGGATCAGGGAACTTGCGGGGGAACGCTCATGAAAATGGTGAGTCTCGCAAGCGGCAGCAAAGGAAACTGTACGCTGATCCGCACCGATGACGCATGCATACTGGTGGACTGCGGGATCTCGGCAAGACGGACGGAAGAAGCGCTGCGGGCAGTGGGTCTGAGCCTGAGGGATGTTGACGCGCTGCTGCTGACCCATGAGCATATCGACCATATCCGGGGCGTGAAGCGTCTGATGTCAGCCTATGATATCCCGGTATACGCAACAGAGGGAACGCTGAAGAACCTGGCAAGGATCACCGGAGACGAATACTTTAACTATGCGGGCCGGGACCGGATGGAGATGATCCATGCGGACCGGGAGTTCCGGATCGGTTCGGTCTCGATCCTGCCGTTTTCCACATACCATGATGTGGCGGAACCCTGCGGCTACCGTTTCGAGATCGGCCAGCAGCAAAGCGATCTCAGACGCCACGTAAGCCTGGCGGTGATGACGGACTGCGGTCACTATGATGATTACATCGCAGATCACCTGATGTACCTTGATGCCATGCTGCTCGAATCCAACCACGACCGCGGGATGCTCGCGAACGGTCCCTATCCGATGTACCTCAAACGCAGGATCATGTCGAGCGAAGGGCACTTAAGCAATCATGCGGCCGGGCAGCTTCTTACGGAGATCCTGTCTCCCAAGATGACAAGTGTGCTTCTTGGACATCTGAGTCAGGAAAACAACACCCATCAGCGGGCGCTCGGGACAGTGAGAGACGAGCTGGCAGCCGCTTTCGGAGATGCTGCGGCAGACCGTATCGACCTGAACGTCGCACCGCAGGACGGGCTGAGCAAGCTTATCGAACTGTAAGGCGCGTATCATGCCTTCAGAGTATAGACAGCTATAACATCATTGCGGACAGTGCTTCATAAAACGGCACTGTCCGTTCTGTATCTGCGTTTTTAAAAAGACCTCATTGATTTTTCCGATAGGCTCTGATAAAATTAACTGATAATTTTTCTTTTCGGGCTTCTGACAAAGACCGTTAAGAAAAGAAAAGAGGAGTTTTATATGGAGAATTTAGTTGCCAGAATTGAAGAGATCAATACGATCGTCAACAATTTCGCCTGGGGACCTGTCATGCTGATCCTGCTGGTGGGTACCGGCATTTATCTGACTGTCCGCACGGGCTGCGTACAGCTGACCAAGTTCGGATTCAGTATGCGTCACACGGTCGGCACGCTTTTTTCCGGAAGCAGCAGGGACCACGGAGAGAACCTGTCCCCATTCCAGGCGGTGACGACTGCTCTGGCAGGCACGGTCGGAACAGGTAATATTGCCGGCGTTACCGGCGCGATCTTCACGGGCGGACCGGGAGCAGTGTTCTGGATGTGGTTTTCCGCATTTTTCGGAATGTTCACAAAGTTTGCGGAGATCGCCCTTGCGATCAAGTACCGCGAAGTTGATGAGAACGGCGTGCATCACGGCGGCCCGATGTATTACATCAAGAACGGCCTCGGCAGCGGCTGGGGCTGGCTCGCTGCGATCTTCGCGTTCATCGGCGGACTGGCTTCTTTCGGCATTGGCAACATTGCCCAGAGCAATGAGATCGCAGGTGCAATGCTCGATATCTTCCACATCGGACCGGTCTGGACCGGCATCCTTCTTGCGTTTATCGTTGCCATCGTTATCCTCGGCGGCGTCAAGCGTATCGGTACGGTCACTTCCTATCTGGTATGGTTCATATCGATCTTTTACGTACTTGCCGGTATTTTCATGATCATTACCCATATCCCGCAGATCCCGGGCGTTCTCTGGCTGATCGTCAAGGAGGCTTTCAGCTTCCGTGCCGTCGGCGGCGGAGTCTTCGGTTATGCGATCATGCTTGCGATGCGCCAGGGCTGTGCACGAGGCGTTTTCTCAAATGAGGCAGGTCTCGGTTCCGCGCCGATCGCGCATGCGGCTTCTTCAACGGATGAACCCTGCGAACAGGCGATGTGGGGCATCTTTGAAGTCTTCGTGGATACGATCGTCATCTGCTCCATCACATCGCTGGCAGTCCTTCTGTCCGGAGTCTATACGGGTTCTCTTGCGGATTATACATCCAAGGGAGCAGCGGCAGCGGAAGCATTCAATTCGATGCTTCCCGGATCCATCGGAGGTTTCATTATCGAGGTCAGCCTGATCTTCTTTGCACTGTCCACGATCCTCGGCTGGAGCTATTACGGGGCAAGCTGCTGGGAGTATCTGACCCACAACAAGACTTTTGTCATGGTCTACAAGGTCATTTTCTCCTTCGTCTGCATCATCGGTGCAGTCGGATCCGGCCAGCTGGTCTGGGATATTTCCGATACCTTAAACGGTCTGATGGCGATCCCGAACCTGATCGCGCTGCTGCTTCTGTCCGGTGTGATCATCTCGATGACAAAGGAATACTTTGAAAACAACATAGATTGAGACAACTGAATAACAGTAATTAACAAAAGATGAGCAGCAGTCTTTCTGATGCTCATCTTTTCGGTTATAATGTGCTGTAAGAGGCAGAAGCCGGAGTTCATATCAGGAATAAACGGTCCGGCAGCAGGCTCTTCAGATCAGTTGTAATGGTGCTGTCATGCTATTTAACATTCTTGTAAAACAGATCATGGTGATGACGCTGCTCACGGCGCTGGGACTCGTTTTGAGCAGGAAGCGGATGCTGAGCGAGAGCAGTACGAAAGAACTCGGCACGATCCTGCTCAGGGTCGTCATTCCATGCATCATCATCAAATCCTGCATCACGGAATATACTCCGGAAAAGAGCAGGGCACTTGCAGTTTCTTTTGTGATCACGGCAGGCGCTTTCCTCATATCCCATGTGATCGCATATGCGGCCTGCGGGACGAGGAGAAGGCTCGACAATTTTGCTGCGGCTTCATGCAATGCCGGCTTTATCGGTATTCCTCTGGTTCAGGCAGTTTTCGGAGAGACAGGCGTTTTTTATGCGATCGCTGCGGTGGCTGTTGTCAATATCCTTCAGTGGACCTATGGTGTGTTTATCATTACAGGAAAGAAAGAAGCTGTCTCTCCCCGGACTATCATCCGCAATCCGGTCGTGATCGCGGTTATAATAGGTCTGCTGGTCTTTTACATGCGTATACCGGTACCCGAAGTCATTGTAACGGCACTGAGTGCCGTGGGCAGCATCAATACGCCGGTCGCCATGATCCTTCTGGGCACCTACATGGCGAAACTCACAGCGCATGATCTCCTTAATTCCGATGCGGTACTGCCGGTCATTCTCCGTCTGATCGTCATCCCTGCAGCAACGCTGCTGTTTCTGGTGATCATTCCGGGTGCTGCAGATATCAAGATGGCAGTACTGCTGATGGCGGTCACACCGGTGCCGACCGGCCTCTGCGTTTATGCGCAGCAGTTCGATCAGGACTATGCTTACTGTGTTATTCCCGTATGCTTAAGTACGATCTTCTCTGTAATTACGGTCCCTGCCGTTTTTGCCATTGCGGAAAGGCTGCTGTAAAATCTGTTTTAGCCGAAAGGAGTCACCATGAATTATGATACACTGAAATACTCCTATGCGTCCCGCCGCAATGTCGTATTCGCAAGAAACGGCATGTGTTCCTCGACCTCGCCGATCGCGTCCGGTGTCGGCCTTTCCATCCTGAGATCCGGAGGCAACGCCGTGGATGCGGCGGTTGCCATGGCAGCGACCCTGCCGCTTGTGGAGCCGACAAGCAATGGCCTCGGCTCCGATTGCTTTGCGATCGTCTGGAGCGCAAAGGAACAAAAGCTCTATGGTCTGAACGCTTCCGGATATTCCCCCAAAGCTCTCAATGCCGGCATGGTCCTGAAAGCAGGGTATACCGAGATGCCGTCAGAGGGATGGTTCCCGGTCATGGTACCGGGTGCGCCGGCCGCGTGGGCTGCGCTTCGCCGCCGCTTCGGCACAAGACCCATGACTGAACTGATGGCTCCGGCGATGGCCTATGCGAAGGACGGTTTTCCGATCCCGGTCAATGTCTGGAAGATGTGGGCGGGTGAACTCGAGCGTTTCCGTCCGTTTGCCAAAAAAGATCCTGAGCTTTTCGGTCCCTGGATGGAGTATTTTTCAAAAGAGGGCGTTATGTATGACCCGGGAGAGGTCTTTAAGAACCCGGATTATGCCAAAACTCTGGAGTCCCTGGCTTCTTCCGATTGTGAGAGCTATTACCGCGGCGGGATCATGGAAAAGATCGTGGCGTTTTCCGAAAAGACCGGCGGATTTTTTACAAGGGAAGATTTTGAGAGTTATCAGCCGCAGTGGGTCGACCCGATCAGCTGCGATTACCGGGGGTATACAGTATATGAGATGCCGCCGAACGGCCACGGCATCACGGTGCTTATGGCGCTCAACATCCTGAACGGCATGCAGCTTTCGGATGAGCGTGACTCGGCGGACACTTATCATAAGATCATCGAAGCGGTCAAGCTTGCTTTTGTGGACACGAAGAAATATGTCGCGGATCCGCGCAGCATGAAGACGAAAGTGAAAGATATGCTCTCGGAGCGTTATGCCGGGGAGAGGCGCGCCCTTATCACCGACCGTGCGGTGTATCCGGAAGCAGGAGATCCATCCTGCGGAGGCACAGTGTATTTCTGTGCAGCCGACCGGGAAGGCAATATGATCTCCATGATCCAGTCAAACTATAAGGAATTCGGTTCCGGGATCGCGGTGCCGGGAACAGGCATCACACTGCAGGACCGCGGCGCAAATTTCTCGCTGGATCCCGCAAGCGACAATTTCCTTGAGGGCGGCAAGAAATCATACCATACGATCATCCCCGGTTTCCTCATGAAGGACGGAAAGCCGGTAGGTCCTTTCGGCGTCATGGGAGGCTTTATGCAGCCGCAGGGGCATGTGCAGGTCCTGGTCAATACGATCGATTATCATATGAACCCCCAGGAAGCTCTGGATGCGCCCAGATTCCAGTGGACCGGAGAAAAAAGGATACAGCTTGAGCGCGAAGTTCCGGCTGAGATCGGACTGAAGCTCGAACAGATGGGACATGATGTCACCGTTGCAAATACCAACCTCAACATGGGCCGCGGACAGATCATCTGGCGGAGAGATGACGGCACGCTGATCGGCGGTACGGAGCCGAGAGCGGACGGCACGATCGCTTCGTGGTAAGACCCGGAGTCAGATCCGGTATTTCAGGAAATGTGGGATTAGAAGGAATTGATCAAGCTTTTTAGTCATAAGAAAACAGAAAAACTGATCTCGGAATGCGCAGGATATATCGAAGAAGCATCCGTCAGGTACGGTGTTCCCACTTCAATGATCCGTGCGATCCTTTACAGGGAGATGACGGAGATCGACCTTGTTGACGTTCTGGCAGATCTTGCCGTGTATCTCGCACCGGGGCTCGTGAAGAAGGACAGTTCTACCGGGTATGCGCAGATCTATGGATATGTAGGTCTGAATGCGCTCAACCTGGCTGTCGACCGCGGCCTTACCACATACGAAGAACATGGGATCCGGTCCGGCCACCGCCTGGACCCTGAAGATCCGGCTGACGTGAGAAAGGTATGGCTGCTGCTCAGCCGCGACAGGAAGGAAAACATAGCCTTTGCCGCCATGAACCTGCTGTCCTGCGCGCTGGAGATGACCGGGGGCACGGACTTCAATGCCTGCACGGAAGAGGAACTATGCCTGATCCTGACCCGTTATAATGCCAATGTAAGGCATGTCACAAAATACGGAGAGGATACACTGCGATACATGCAGCGTTATCAGGCGGCTGCCGGTGAGCCGCGGCATGAAGATATGGATACAAATGCCTGAAGAAACGGAATTACATCTATATCCGGACAGTTAACACCCGATTTATAACAAAAGTTAGATGCGATCCGCCCTTCAGCAGGGTCCTGCATCTAACTTTTTAATGACTATAGATACATTTTGCTGTGAAACCGGGAGAAATCACTCGATCTCCGGAACAGGAACGCCTTCCACACCCAGATAATCCGCCAGCGTGTCCACGATGAACAGATGGTCTTCGTGATGTGCAAGGCCTGATGCGGAGACGATACCGACAAACTCCCCGGATCTCAGAAAGAGCGGAAAGCCGCCGCCGCGCTGCACACACTCATTCGGATCGAGGCCGTTATACTGAACAGTCTGTCCGGTCGCCTGCT
>Ga0129307_1001823_pt1 | contig 20083 bp, 17 predicted proteins | sample P1105metagenome_FD_94437 | JGI IMG/M metagenome (GOLD analysis project Ga0129307, IMG submission 94437) | Capybara group fecal microbial communities from Wisconsin, USA - P1105 metagenome | ecosystem: Host-associated > Mammals > Digestive system > Large intestine > Fecal | place: USA: Wisconsin... | reverse complement strand
GGCGGCTTAGTAAGGACCCTTGCAGGTGGCAGATCGACGTGCGTGCCCTTGCACGCCGCTAGTATTGTAGGGCTACGCCCGTATATGAAGAACCGCCGGCTTCGCCGGCGGGTCACTTTTTTGCTTTTAAAATGTTGTTACTTTGTTATGTACATCCAGATTTTTTTATCGCTGTCGAGGGCGTGTTCGAAGAACAAGATGTCGTTTCCGTTTCTTTGCAAAAAATCCATTTCGTTCGAGACGTCACTGTTTGAGAAATTTCTAGAGTGCAGGAATTCTTCGATTTCGACAGAGGATACGCCGTTTTGGACTTGATAATCCGAAACGGTGTTATCGTGCAGATAGGTTCTTATGGAGTGTACTTCGTCGTAGTTGACAACGACAAGATTTTGAAGTTTGCTCATTGCTGTGCTGTATGTTTCGTTCGAAACGGCGCCCAGTTCGATTTTGTAGATGCTGTCGTTGCCCGAAGTGGAGTCGTCACAGCCCGAAAGGCCGAAGAGGCATAGAGAAAGAACAAGCAATAGCAAGAAAAGTTTTTTCATGGGAATTCTCATTTTTTGAGGTGGATGTTGCAAATATATATTCTTTAAAGACGAATGTGAAAATGTTTGTTTACAAGGCTCCGGTTTCCGGAGTGTTCTTTCCCTTTTCTTCTCCTCTTTTTTCCTTGTTTGGACTTTTTGTCCATGAAACCTTTCCTGTGATGCTAATCACCGGGTTTTTCTAGGGGTATTTTATAAAATAGCGTACGGGATGTGAGAAAAAGGTATATGGGATGCGGGGTTTTGATTATGAGGAGTACAAAATGAAATCAAAATTCTTAAAATGCATCATTGTGGCAGGTTCCCTTGCCTTCATGAATTGTGGGGATGATGCCTCCACAGCACCTAATTTAAATCCAAATAGTGGTATTTCGGGGATCGCATCGAGTTCTGATGCGGCTAATCCGGCAGATTCGGGCTTAAGTTCCTCTTCAGTCTCGGGCGAGATTGGTGGCGGCACGGGTCCGGCTTCCAGCGCCGATGTCCCCGCGTCTAGTGCAGATACCGTGCCGACTTCTAGCGCGGATGCCCAGAATCCTGCATCGAGCGCTGATGCTCCTGCTTCCAGTGCCGATGTTACACCGACTTCTAGTGCAGTGACTCCTGCCTCGAGTGCCGTGACGCCAGCGTCGAGCGCAGATACGCCGGCTTCTAGCGCAGTGGCTCCTGCTTCCAGTTCCAGCGAAGCGACCAGTTCGGCTGCAGTGTCTTCTTCCAGCGAAGCTCCGAAGGGCATTTTCCTTGCCGAAGGCAATGAAGAAGAAAAGGACCAGCTGAAGGTGGTCTATAAGACTCGTACCGGTTGGGATGGCGGCGGCATCCTTTGCTATCCGGAAAAGCTTTCCGACACGCAAAAGCATGGTATTGTCGTATGGGGCCCGGGCGGTGGAAGCAAACCGGAAGAATATGAGGGCATGATTCGTAGGCTCGCTTCCCATGGTTTTGTAGTGATTGGCCTCAAGGAATCTCCGGGCGATGCGTCCCAGGCTATCAAGGCGCTCGACTGGATGGAACAGCAGAACAAGGATTCCGGTAGTCCGCTTTATGGCAAACTTGATATGAATGTTGTGGGCTGCTCCGGGCACTCCATGGGCGGTCTCGAATCCGAACAGGCTGCTATTAAGGACAAACGTGTCATCACGGCTTTCCTCAACAACAGTGGTGACCGCAACGGCGGTGCGTTCAAGAACATTCCCGCTACCAAGACGGCTGGCGTCGTGTTTGGCGAAAAGGGCATGGAACACGACAATGCCATTGCTGACTACAACAGCGCAAAGTCTGTTCCTGCTTGCATGATTGAAATGACGGGCGGCCCGATGAACAGCGAAGGTGGCTACGGTCATGGTTCCGGCCCGTGGGATGGCATGGCCGCGACGATTGCCTGGATGCGTTGGCACCTTGGCGGTGAAACGGAACGCAAGGCCGATTTCGTTGGCACGAGCGGCAAGTACATTGATGGAAACATCATTGGCAAGCAGGGCAAATGGAAAGGCCAGTGCAAAAATTTCAAGTAAATAGCAATTAATATCCACACTCCAACAACCAAGCGTCTCGATCATTTCGGTCGAGACGTTTTTTTTGTTGTCCCTGCCTTGCCCTTTTTGGATTTTTTATCCATGAGACTTTGTTCGAAATGCGTAAAAAACGGCAAATAATTAAATAATTTCTGGTCAGGTTAAGGGTAAAATAGGAGAACAAAATGAAATCTAAACTCTTGAAAACGATGGTGTTGGCCAGTTCGCTGGTCTTCCTGAATTGCGGTGATGATGCTGTCACTTCTGCGATTAACGATTATGCGTCTGGGCTTTCGTCCAGCGCGGGCGTTGTTGTTCCGCCGGAATCTGCGGGTTCTGCCGTGCCGGCTTCTAGCGATGCTCAGCTGCAGGGCGGTGAAAATCAGTTGGGTGGCCAGGGCAGTGAAGTTGTTCCGGGTTCCAGTACGGATGTTGGGTCGCAGATGGGATCTGGCAGCGATGAAAGCTGCTTGGCTTCTAGCCTGCCCGATGCTTGCGGTCCTGGAACAAATCCGCTTCCGACATCCAGCGCAGGCGCTGTGCCGGCTTCCAGCGCGGATGCCCCTGCATCCAGTGCCGATGTTGCCGCTGCTTCTAGCTCTGCTACCGCTCCGGCATCCAGCGCCGACACGCCAGCTTCTAGCGCTGTTGCTCCGGCTTCCAGTTCTAGCGAAAAGAAAGTGGAATCCAGCTCCAGCGAAGAAACGAAGCCGGAAAGCGGCATTTTCCTTGCTGAAGGTACTGACGAAGACAAGGACCAGATGAGAGTCAAGTATATCGAACATACTCTAGATAACGGCGGTGGCATTCTCGCCTATCCGGAACAGCTCTCCACGACGAAGAAGCACGCTGTTGTCTTGTGGGGCCCGGGTGGCGGCACCGAACCGGGTGCATACGGTGGAATTATCCGTCGTCTCGCCTCTCACGGCTTTATCGTGGTGGCTACCAGCGATTCCCCGGATGGCACTGGCCGCGGTAAGCCGGCTCTCGATTGGCTCGCCAAGAAGAACAACGACCCGAACGATCCGCTTTATCAGAAAATCGACATGACGAAGGTCGGTTGCTCCGGCCACTCCATGGGCGGTCTCCAGTCCGAACAGATGCTTATCAATGATGATCGTGTGATTACTGCTGTCATGAACAATAGCGGTGCATTCAACCACGCTGAATTGACAAAGGTCTCTACTTCCAAGTCTGTGGCTATCGTCTATGGTGAAGGCGGTATGGAACGCCCGAACGCTGAAGGCGACTACAACAATAATAATGTCAAGGCTCCGGCATGCCTCATCAAGATGACGGGCGGTCAGGGCAATGAATGCCAGAATGGCGAATGCGGCTGGGGCCATGGTTCCGGTCCGTGGGGCGGCATGGCTGCTACCGTTGCTTGGATGCGTTGGCACCTCGGCGGCGAAGACTTCCGCAAGAAGGATTTCGTTGGCACGAGCGGCAAGTACATCAATGGCAACATCAATGGACAGCCGGGCAAGTGGAAAGGCCAGTGCAAGAACTTCTAAAATCTGTTTTTTTCATTTAAACACTCCAAACACCAAGCGCCTCGACCTTTAGGGTCGTGGCGTTTTTTTTTTGATGCAAAATAAATTGTGAAAGAAAAAACTCAATAATGTAAGAAAAATGCTATATTTGGGGCGCGTTTAACAAAGGCGATTTTGCCTTTTAGTTTGAGGTGAATCATGAAAAATGGAATAAAAATCTTTTGGACTGCGCTTTGCGTCGTTCTCCTTTCTTCTACGTCGTGGGCACAGAAATATGTTAACAATCTTGAATTGAGAATGGGCGGGGAAAATGCCTATAAAAAAATATCGAGTGGTTATACTGTCGTGAAAAAAGGGGATAATCCTGCTGATTTGCAGGAAGATGCCAAGATAGGCAAGTATCTTTATATGGGTTACACTAAGACTGATTCAGTGAAAAGGTTCACTGGCGATGCTTTTAATGCTCCTATTACGAATATCATTGTCCGAGACCTCGGGACGAGTACTTATTCAGAAGACTTTATAGATACATTGGGCTTTCGTTACCATAGGCTGACTATATATAATGAAAGTGGTACTGTTCAATATGGTATCGATATCAGTAACAATAAATGGTCTGACCATCATCTGCATATTTATTATACGAGGGATGATATTGATGGCAAAACTATAACAGCTGTAAAGGTGGCCTCTAGTAAAAATGCAAGTGGTAATTCGGGATTTGAAGCTGTAAGTAATATGGATTTGAATCTTGGATCAACTAATTCCTCGAAGCCGAAAGTTTACTTAATGGTAAAAAGAGAAGCAATTCCCAGGGTTTCTTTCACAACAATACCTCACTTGTATAACGCATCTAGTTCGAGTAGCGATTATTATTTGACATATACGGGTTTTGCCCAGAATTTGATTAAGTTGGGCGAATATGATACATATGAAGCGTCAGCGTATTATAAACAGAAAAATGGGGAATGGCGTGTGTGGTCGCCAACTGGGATTAACGCTGGAACTTATCAGGTCTATTATAAATTAGAAAGTAACAGCCGTCTGAAAGCTGATTTAATTTCTGATGAGGGCGTGGCAATTATCCATAAGATGCCTGCTGATGACTATCGCTATTATTATTCTTATACGTTAAAGAATCAATTGGGAACAGAAGAATTGTTTGGTGGTGACCTCGTCAAATTGGATTGGGATGATAAATGTAAATCGGGAGATGCAAAATTTTTTATGGATAATGGCCGTTCTTTTTTGGGTACTGCTGGAACAAATTTAAGTGCGGGATCGTATAAAATTAATAAAATCGTTGTTCCAGAATCATACAATTGCGAAAGTAGGACTTTGACGCCTTCGATTGATGTGATTGTGAATAAGTCGAAGATTGTTTTTAACACGAATGGAGGAACTCCAGTAGCCGCTGTTGAAGGTGACATTGGTGATGCAGTGACGGCTCCTGCGGATCCGACTAGAGAAGGATATGTTTTTAGGACGTGGTATCCATCGATTCCTTCAAAAATTTCTCGTGGAATAACAATTGTGAATGCTTATTGGGATAAATTATATACCATCACGTTTGATACGGATGGGGGCTCGAGTATTGAAAGTATTTCGGGCGTACAGGGCTCTGCGGTTACGGCACCGAAGAATCCGACAAAGAAAGATTATACGTTCCTTGGTTGGGATAAGAAAATCCCGACGACCATGCCGTCACAGGATATGACCATCAAGGCTTTGTGGGAATATAATCGTGTCAAGGTGAATCTGCCGGAAGTGATGGAAATTGTAGCAGGCGATGTTGCCGAAGATAAATTCTTTATCAAAGGGTCTAAGGCTACAATTCGTGTGAAGCCTGGTTATGCTATAACAAGCGAATTGACATACAATGGCAAAGTGATTGACCCTGTTGATGGAACCTATACGTTTACGGTGGCTGAAATTGATGCTTCTGTTGAGGCGGATTTTATAGAAGATTATGGCGCCATTCAAGTGGCGTTGGATCATTCAGTTGCCTACATTGACAGAAAATCTACTGCACTTACGAATGTCTCTGATGCCATTGATGTTGATGCTGTTGAATTTGTACAAAAATTCACGAGGGGCGTCACAACGACAATCGTGTTACCGTTCTCGGTTGACATGGCTTATGTGAATGGAGGTATTTTCTGTAAGTTCATAGGAGTGGGCGGTTCCGGCAATAATTTGTCTGTTCGCTTGATGTTTGTCAGCACTGTGCTTGAGGCCAATACTCCGTATGTTTATGTCCCGATTAAGGACAAACTTACGTTTGATGTGCCTGCCGGAACGAAGCTTTCCATCAAAACCGAGGAAACCGCTGTTGAATTTGGTAATTGGCGGTTCAAGAGCATTTATAACTTAAGGACCTGGCATGAGGGCGATGATGAACTAGGTCGTGCTTATGGGTTTGTCGCATCGAAGGATGGTAGTGACGGCATAGCCGGTAAATTCCAGAAGATTGGTGACGAAAACTCGATGCCGCCGATGCGTGGGTATCTTGTGTATGAGGCTGCTCCGCAGGCGATTCGTTCGGCGTTGGATGGCGCAAAGTATGAACCTGCAGTGGTGGCAAATCTACCCGATGAAATTGGTGTCGAAATTGTGAGCGAAGAGGATAAGACCTTAGCTGTTGGTAAAATCAACACTGTTACCGGCGAACTCAAGATTGATCGTTGGTTTGACGTGACAGGCAAGTTGCTCAAGGGCAAGCCTACAACAAAGGGTGCCTACTATCATAATGGTAAAAAGGTCATTGTCAAGTAAGGAGTGCTAATATGGATTCCGAAAAGAAATTGTATCAGGTTCCTGCCATGCAAATCGTTAATATTAAACAAGAATTGATTCTTTTGTGCGGCAGTGATGGTGTAGAATGCTCTACGCTGGATGAAACTCCGACTGGAAAGGGATATTTCTTCGGCGATTAAGAAAAAAACTAATACTAAAAAAGAATCCGTTGTTTACGGGTTCTTTTTTTGTTCCTATTCAAAATAATTCTCTTAATTTAAAGAGAAAGCTATTAAATATGAATATTTCTATCTTAATTTGGAGAAATAAAAATTTGCTTTTTTGAGAAAAATTTTATATATTCCCTATGGACAGAGGGAATATCTTATGGTAATGTATTCTGCACAGACGGATGAATCGGCTCTTGCCCTTTTCGGTAAGCGAATGGCTGCGTTTAGGGTCAGGAATAACTGGACTCAGGCGGGTCTTGCCCAAAAGGCCGGTGTGGGCAAGGGAACCGTGGAACGCATCGAGCGCGGAGAATCCGTTCAGGTCTTGAATCTTGTCAAGGTGTTGCGTGCTTGTGGAGCCTTGGATGTGTTTCTCGGCATATTCCCTGACGAATCCCCTTCGCCTATGCAGCTTTTGTACATGGGAAAAATGAAAACGCGTCGCCGGGCAAGGACTGCGGGCAAGAAGGCGAATGACGCTGTCGCTGTTTCGGATAATTCCGCCGATTACTTTGCGGATGGCGCTCGCGAAAACGGTGCTGAACAGGGCCGTAAAAATGCTTGGGTGTGGGACGAGGACAAGTGACGGTAAGAGATGATTGCGGTAGAAGTCAAACTTTGGGGAACGACTATCGGGGCCCTTTCGATGATGGAAGGGGAGTCTGTAGCCAGGTTCGAGTACGCCCCGAATTTTATCGGTGCGGGGGTGGAGCCGTCGCCGATTGTGATGCCGGTGTCCAAGCGGATTTATTCGTTCCCGCAACTTTCGCGGACGTTTCACGGCTTGCCGGGGCTTTTCGCAGATTCTTTGCCTGACAAGTTTGGTAATAAGGTCATTGATTCCTGGCTTATGCGCCAGGGACGAAATCCTGGGAGCTTTACTGCGCTTGAGCGTCTTTGTTACACGGGGAACCGTGGCATGGGAGCGTTGGAGTTTTTGCCTTTGCAGGGGCCGGATTCTACTGAAAGCGAATCGCTGGATGTGGAAAACTTGAGGGCTTTTGCCGCCGAAGTTTTGAACCAGCGCAAGCGCTTCTCGACGAAATCGCTCAGCAAGAAACACCAGAAGTCATTCGAGGAAATTCTTCGCGTGGGGACGTCGGCGGGAGGAGCCCGTGCGAAAATCCTCGTGGCGTACAATGAAAAGACGGGCGAGATGCGCTCGGGGCAGGTGGCGGCAACGCCCGATTTCGGCTATTGGCTCTTGAAGCTCGACGATGTCGAAAACAATAGTGACAAGGAATCTGCGGACATGTTCGGCTACGGCGCCATCGAATATACATATTCGCAAATGGCGAAGGTTGCAGGAATCGACATGACGGAATGCAAGCTTTACGAATGCTGTGGTCATAGGCATTTTATGACGCGCCGCTTCGATCGCCTGGATGGCGGAAAAAAGCTGCATTACCAGTCGTTATGCGGGCTTGCTCATTACGATTTTAACATGCCCGGAGCCTATAGTTACGAACAAGCGTTGGACGTTGTCAGACGGCTCGGCTTGGGCTACGAATCGCTTGAACAGATGTTTCGCCGTGCTGTGTTCAACATTTGCGCAAGGAATCAGGATGACCATGCGAAAAATATCGGGTTCCTCATGGACAAACGTGGTGTGTGGGCGCTCGCTCCGGCGTTCGACATGACTTACGCCTACAATCCGGAGGGCGCGTGGACGGGGTCGCACCAGATGTCGTTTAACGGCAAGCGAGGTGGATTTACTCTTGACGATTTCAAGGCGGTTGCGAAATTCGCGGGGCTCAAGCAAGGGCGTTGCAAGAAAATTATGGCCGAAGTCGAGGAGGCTGTGCGCCAATGGCCGAAACTTGCAAAGCAAAACGGCGTCCAAGCAAGGATTGTGCGTGCAATTGAAAAAATGCAAGAATTTGTAAAGTGACGAAAGAGACAATTCAATAGGTTGCCATGGAGAAACTATTGAATTTCGTTGTGTAAATTTTTATTATTGCTCCCGGAAACAGTTTGCGGACAATTTTCTAACCACTGTCCCCTAACCACTGTTTACTGAATAATGAACGCTGCTATTCTTACTAACGAGTTTCCGCCAGAAATCTACGGCGGTGCAGGAATCCACGTTAAATTTCTCAGCCAGGAACTTTCCAAGCTCTGCCACATCGAAGCGCGCTGCTTTGGCCCGCAGAACGATGATGCGAACAACATCCGTGCGATCGGCTTTAGCCAGAAGCTGGATAGCAATCCGGCTGACGAACGCTTCAAGAAAATCCTGAAGCCGCTGGACATCAATCTCCAGTGGATGTCTTCGCTTAAGGATATCGACGTGATTCATTGCCATACGTGGTATAGCCATTTCGGTGGCGTGGTGGCGAGCCGTTTGTTGCAGTGCCCGCTGATTCTCACGACGCATTCTTTGGAACCACATCGTCCGTGGAAAGCGGAACAGCTCGGCGATGGCGGTTATAACATGAGTTGCTGGATTGAACGCACGGCGTATGAAGCTGCCGATGGCGTGATAGCCGTGAGCGAAGGCATGAAACGCGACGTGATGAAGTTGTACGGAGTGCCGGAAGATCGCGTGAAGGTTATCTACAACGGCATCGATCCGGATTTTTACAAGCCGACGTTCGATGAAGAAATTTTAAAGAAGTGGGGCGTGGATCCGAAGCGCCCGTATGTGCTGTTTGTGGGTCGCATCACGCGCCAGAAGGGCATCAGCCAGCTGATTCAGGCGATTCCGCAAATCGACAAGACCGCCCAGGTGGTGCTTTGCGCCGGTGCCCCCGATACGCAGGAACTTGCCGATGAATGCAAGCACTTGATTGAAAAGGTTCAGGCAACGCGTGATGGTGTCGTATGGATTCAGGACGCCGTGCCGCATACGGAACTGCGCGTGCTTTACAGCCATGCGACCGTGTTCGCAACGCCGTCGCTCTACGAGCCGTTCGGCATCATCAATCTCGAAGCCATGAGTTGCGGCACGCCGGTCGTGGGTAGCGCTGTCGGTGGCATCCCGGAAATCATCGTCGATGGCGAAACGGGTTACCTCGTGCCGCTCAAGGCTGTGTCCGCGACGAACTTTGAACCGGCTGACCCGAAGGCCTTCCAGACGGATTTTGCGCACAAACTCAACAAGATTCTTGAAAACCCGGAACTGGCGAAGAAAATGGGCGAAGTCAGCCGCAAGCGCGCCATTGACGTGTTCAGCTGGAAGACGATTGCCAAGCAGACGTTCGATTTCTATCAGGAATGCATCGACCGCTACAAACGCGAAGGAAAGCGTGTTTAACATTGTCATGGCGGACCCGATCCGCCATCTCTTGCAACCAGTTCTTATTCATAAAATAAAAAGGTGGCCCAAAGCCACCTTTTTTGCGTCAAGACATCACTGGATCCTTCCCCTTACAGGGTCAGGATGACGTTCACGGCCTACTACCTACTGCCGACGATTTTCTCCACGATTGCATTTGTCGTGAGCAACTCGGGGAGAACGATTTGCCTGCTTGCATCCCCTGCGGGGTAGATGGCGTAGGCGGGGACTCCCGACTTGCCCATGCTGCGGAGGAGTGCGGTGACTTCGGGAGTTTCGCGTGTCCAGTCGGCCTTGACGCGGGCGACTTTCAGGCTGTCCATGGCGCGGCGGAAATCTTCACGATTCAAAATGGCCGCTTCGTTTGTCTTGCAGGTGAGGCACCAGTCTGCGGTCACGTCGATAAACACGGTGTGCCCGGACTTGGCAAGGTTATTGATAAGTTCTGGTGTATAGCGGAACCAACCGTCTTCCGTGATTAGCTGCGCGGCTCTTGCTTCGAATATGGCGTCGACTTCGGCTTCGTATTTTGGTGAGGCGAATGCGAACCAGAATGCAGCGAGCAAAATGACGGAACCAACGACGGCCGCGACTTCACGGATAAATGCAACTCCCGGCGGGGCGATTTTCCCGATGGCGAAGCTGAAAATGATGCTCAGGAGCGCGATGACTGCGAAAATGGCGACTCCGTAGTTGCCGGCCTGTTCGCGCACGACCCACAAGAGCCATGCGACCGTGCCGAGCAGCAGAACGCCCATGACTTTTTGGAGCGTCACCATCCAGGCGCCGGGTTTCGGGAAGACTTTCAAGACTTTGGGGAACGCGCTCACGAGCATGTAGGGGAGTGCAAGCCCGATGCCCGCTGCGGTAAAGAACAAGAAGAGTACCGGTGTCGATGCGGTGAAGGCGAAACCCATGGCGGTGCCGAGGAATGGCGCGGAGCAGGGCGTGCTGAGGAGTACCAGGAGCGCTCCGGTGAAAAATGCGCCGAGAAGACCGTTTTTGCGTCCGGCGCTGTCCATTTTGGTGGTGGCGCTTCCGGGGAGCCAAACTTCGAATACGCCAAAGAAGCTCATGGCGAAGGCGCTCAAGATGACGACCATGAACGCGATGAATCCTGCACTTTGAAACTGCATTCCCCATCCGGCATTTCCGCCGCCCGCCTTGACGGCGGCGACAATCCCTGCCAAAATCCAAAAGCTGGCGAGAATACCTACTGTTGTGGAGGTGCCGAGCGCAAGTAGGCGCCCGCGGCTTTCGCCAGCCTGCTTGATGAGGCTAAAGAGCTTGAGCGAAAGCACTGGCAACACGCACGGCATCAGGTTCAGAATTAGTCCGCCGAACAGAGCCGATAAAAGCAGGGCCAAGGTGCCGGCGAATCCGCCATCCATAGGCGAGTCATTGGTGGAGCCGTTTAGCGGAGCGTTTTCGAGCGAACCGTTTTCATCATCGTTTTTTTTTAATCCCGGCTGCATGGTGCTTTTTTTATTGAAGCCGAGAACTCCCAAGCCGAACGTGACTTGAGAAGGCGCGAGGCAAATGGAATTGTCGCAGGCCTGGTAGTGGAACGTCGCCTGAGTCGTCAAGCTATCGTATTCGGAATCGACGCCCTCGATGGGGAGCGTGATTTGGAAGTGTCCCTTGAAAACGAGGTTTTCGAGGTCGAGCGCTTCGCTGTATTCCTTGATGGGTTCTGGCCACTTGGGCTCGCCGAAATGGATGCCTTTAGCGGAAATGTCGATAGAGGAAGGTTTCAGGAATTCGTCGGCGGCGATATTCGCGTTTACATGCCAGTTGTCGTGAATGACGATGTCGACGATAACGTTCGAACCTTTTTGCAAAGTGCCGACGGAGTACCGCATGCCCACTTCGGGGGGCGGCATATTGTTCATGTTGAACTCTTGCGCAAAGACAGCCGTTGCAAACAATAGGATGCAAAATGACGCTTTTTGCAAACGGTTGTTTGCAAAATTTCCAAATTCCAAAAATTTATTAAAAAAAATCATAAATTGAATCTCGCTTAAAAGAAGTAGAAAATATTGGAACTAAAACATTTATGCCTTATAGGAATTTCCTTTGTAACCGTCCCCCTTATTGGGTTGGTTCTGTTTGGAAAAAATATTCCAACAGAATATACAAATTGTGCTTGCAAAAATGTAGGACTAGGGATGACGCGGACGACTTGTTTCAGGAGGTGGCGCTCCGATTTTGTAAAAAAGCGAGGGAGCTGAATAACAAGAACGGATTCTACGGATGGTTCCAGACGGTATTGCTGAACTGCCATTATAGTTTCCATCGAAAAGACACGGACAGGATGGTGCCGTTTTCGTGCTTGCAGGAAAAGGTGTTCAAGTACGACCATACGGATCCGCAGATGCTCGTAATTCCCGACAATAAACCAAAACCTGAAGTGTTCATGAACGAATTTTCACAGTTGTTGGACGTCCTGGAGCCGCTTGAGAGAATGATTGTGGAACTTTCGGTTGTAGGGGGTCTCAGCGTTCGTGACTTGAAGGAACTGATCGGGCTTTCAAAAGCAAGTATTGTTGAACGCCGAAACTTGGCTATCGAAAAAATGAAGGAAAAAATGATGGCTCAAAAGGAAAATTACAGGTCGTTTTGGGAGAGGAACGCCTCATTGAATGAAATTATCGGAAATGGTAAATAAAAAACTCTGTTTTTTTGTAATTTTATGTTGTGAAATTACTATTCAAACTTATCTGCATCTTCTCCTTTGTCACTTCGGCTTTTGCCGTTGATGAGTGGATCAATTTTTCAAGTCCGTTTCCGGTGAAATCGGCTATTCCTCATGGCGATGGCCTGCTTATGGCGACGGGTGGCGGTATCCGCTATCGGACGAATACGGCCGACGATATTTATACGACGTCGAATGGCTTGGGCGACCAGTCAGTCAGTGCTGTGGTCATTTCGGATAGCCTTGGCGCTTTTGCCGTAAGCGATAACGGTATTGTTTCGGCGATGATGGGCAACAGATGGGAAGTCGTCTCGCGTTCCTATGCCGGAACTGGTGCACGCGTGATTCCCGGCTTGGTCCGTTTTGGTGGCTCTGGCAGCGGTTCTGTGATGGTCATTGCTTTTGAGGACCGTATGGGGTTCCTTAGCATGAAAGGCATGACTTCTATCATTACTATCGACAGGATTGTGAATGCGAGTTTGTCTAATAGCCCGGTTCGTGCCATGGAAGTTCGCGGGGATTCCTTGTATGTCGCTGTGGATTCCGTCCTTTACGTGCGCAAGATGGATTGGCGTAACCTGAAATCCGATGTGCGGCTGAACGATCCGAACTCCTGGGAGGCAGTCAAGAACGTTTCCAACAATGGCAAGATTATCAAGAGCTTCACTTGGAAGGATGGAAAAATCAAGACGTTCTCTTCGGAAGGAATGAGAATTTGGGACAAGGACGGCTTGACCCAGGCTGTTCTCGATACGACGTCCGATGTCAAGTCGGCATCGCTGGTCGTGGTTCGCGGAAAAACGCTGACGGATTCAGTCCTGTATGAAAAAATTCCAGTTTACAAGACCGAAGGTGAAAAAAAGGTTCTTGAGCGTTATTATTACGAGTCAAAAGTACAGTGGGTTTCGCTGCTTCCGTCCGGCAAGGCTGTTTTGGCAGGCCCTCACAAGATTTTCCACTACGATGGAAAAAATCTGACCGATATTTCCAATTATAAGCCGTTCCCTCTCGAAAGCGTTTATGAACTTCAGGCTCTCCCGACGGGTGGTGTCCTTGCGGCTACCGATAATGGACGCCTGTCCTACTATCATTACTCGGGGGATGACAAGAGCTTTAGGTGGAGCGACCCTGTGCCGATATACCCCCCGGTCCCGGCATTTGCGAACAGCACTGATGCTCGCGCGCATAACTTGAAAGTCCTGTCGGTGCTCCCGACCGGTGGCGCCATGTACCATTTTTGGGGTTACGGCTTTTTCCTGTATAAAGGCTGGGCCGATACGTTAATCAATGCGTTCACGTTGTCTGAACCAGGTAATTCCTATTGCATGGACAACTATGAAGAAAACCCTAAAAATCCTCCGTTTACGATTGCCGTCTCGACTACGCTGGCGCCTGACAATATGGGCTATCTGACGACTTCTGCGTCGAACAAGGGCTATAGCTTGGTCTACATCGACATTAAGGGTGAATCTACGACGATGTCCTGTGCGAACAATATCGGAAGCGCTCCGATTGGAGGGCCGATGCTTGCCCGTATCGATGAGAATACCGGTAATTGGGTTGTGTATGTGGGAACGCGTGCGGCGCCCTCTGTTGACGCGGGTGGCGGCTTGGATGTGTTTACTTTCCCGCCTCCAAAGAGAACGGGCGGCGTGATTGATTCTGCTAGGACTGAGCGGAAAACGTTCTATGGAGTGTCTTCGACACCGCTGGATATGGTCTATGAACCGAAGACGGATTACCTCTGGATGGTGACAGGATCTTCACTTGCATATTGGAATGCGGACATGGATTCCATAAGGTCTCCGCTTTCGACGAACGGTCTCACGAGCGCGAATTTTACCAGTCTTGATGTTGATGCTCGCGGAAACCTTTGGGCTGGAACTTCGTCGCGTGGTGCGTACCGCCTGACACCTCGTTCGACGTCTCCGGATACGCTGTCCGTTGTTCACTTTACGACGAGGCAAGGGCTTTTCAGTGACAAGATTCAGGATGTTGCGGTAGATTCCGCTCTTGGCATGGTGTGGTTCGCCCATGAAAACGGCGTTACCCGTTACAGCAGAAACGACTTGCGTGCAACGGATGGCAACATGACGGACGATGCCCGTCAAGATGTCAAGGTGTTCCCGAATCCGTTCCGTCCGCGCCTCCAACCGTATGTTATTTTTGACAACGTTGCAAACGATGCCGTCATTGGAGTCTATAACAGAGGCGGCAAGCTGGTGGCGTCGTTTAGCGGCAACGATATTGCCGGTGGCCGTGTCGAATGGAATGGTCGTATGAAAGGCGGAGACATAGTCGCTCCTGGCGTCTATCAATACGTTATTCGCGGTTCTTCGAAAACAAAGAAAGGCAAACTCCTGATAATCCATTGATTTGCGGTAAATCTATGATTCTGAATAAATTTGTTTGGATTGCTGCTTTTGTCGTTCTCATGTTCGCCGGTTGTGCGAGTGAACGTCAGGGTCTTGTTTGCGAAGAAATTGAATACCGTTTGAGTACGTTGACTTATTCGCCAGACCAGCGTGCGTATTTGGAAAACGAGCTGAATACTTGCCGCGAAGAAGAATCGAAAAAGAAAGGTGAAGCGGGTCAATCGGCTAAGAGCATTTATGACCGCTATGCGAATGCGGAAGTCGCAGCGCCGCTCGATACGACCAAGGAAATCCCTGTTTCCACTTTGCTGCAGGATTCCTCGGAAGAGCGTACGATGAGCATTTATGACCGTTACAAGTCGGTTGGGGCGGATTCGTCTGCTGGGGCGGACAAGTAATGCCTTCGCTTTTGACTCTTGCCGGTGAACATTACGAGCCGGATCTTCCTAGCCGTTTGCTTTCTATTGCGGGTGAAATTCGCAGTGCCGGTGGCCGCGCCTTTTTGGTGGGCGGCTGGGTGCGCGATGCGCTTTTGGGTAAGGACTGCCGCGATTACGATATCGAAGTCTATGACCTCACGCAAGATGAACTGGTCCCGATTTTAAAGAAGTACGGCCGCACGAATTTGGTGGGGAAGGCGTTTGGCGTCATCCATCTGGCGATGAAGGGGCTTTCGCTCGATTTCTCTTTTCCGCGTACAGAAAGCAAGGTCGGTTACGGTCATCGCGGTTTTGTGGTGCATACCGATGAAAAGCTTTCGTTCAAGGAAGCGGCGCTACGCCGTGACTTTACGATTAATGCGATGGGCATGGAATTGCCTGAACTTACGCTTTGCGACCCGTATGGCGGCATTGACGACTTGAAGAAAGGCTTGTTGCGTCATGTGGGCCCTGCCTTTGTCGAAGATTCGCTCCGCATTTTGCGCGGTGTGCAGTTTGCGAGCCGCTTTGCGCTTACGCTTGCGCCGGAGACTGTTGAACTTTGCCGGACTCTTTCGCTCTCTGACCTTTCCATTGAACGTTTGTTCGAAGAATTCAAGAAATGGCTGTTGAAGCCCGGCAAGCCTTCGCTCGGATTGCGTGCGTTCTTGGATATTCGACTGAACGAATTTTTCCCGGAAGTTGCCCCGTTGCGTGGTTCCTGGGATGATTTAGGCGAGATGCTCGACAGCATGGAAAATGTGCGTCGCGCTCTTGTGAATGCAGATGCTGGTTCCGAGGCGATTGATAATGTTGAATGTGCGGTGCTTTCGGACGACCAGGTGATGGAATTTGCGTTTGCGGCTTTCCTCTGTGGTAACCCTGAAACGTCGCTCAAGTTCCTCGAACGTATTACGAACGAAACTCATTTGCTGAAAAATGTTCCGCTGCTGTTGGGTGCGTATAGCGAGCTCCCGCTTGGAATTGTAAACGATGCGCCTCAGCTTCGTCGATTGGCGGTGAAGTTGGGCGGTTTGAAGCTTTTGTGCTTGCTCGTAAAAGTGACTCCGCGTAAGTTTTATGCTGAAGCAGGCGATGCTGAATTCCCGGAAAAGCTTTGGCAAGCCGCAGCAAATCTCGATTTGATCGAAACAGCTCCGCAGCCATTCCTCATGGGCAAAATGCTCATGGATTTGGGATTCAAGCCCGGCAAGCAGATGGGCGAAATTATCAAGCAGAGTTTTGAACTCCAGCTCGACGGAAAAATTACGAGTGCTGAAGAAGCGATTGAGTGGGTTCGCCGCTCTACTTCCACCTGAACATTCCGGAGATTCCGGCGGGAACGCAGAACACAATCATCGGGATTTGGATGAACTCTACAGGCAAGAATGCGAGCATGCGGCGCTTGGACTTGAGTTTCCACGAGGCGATGCTCAAGAACACGAAATCTATGATGAACTTTGGCAGGATGCTGAACACGCACCACTGCCACGGGAAATCGAGGAACAGAGCGCACCACGGGCTTATGAACATCCAGATGTAGTACGTGTAAATGAGCGTGAGCAAGAGAATGTAGGCCTTGCTTTCGTAATTCGTTCCGTTACTGCTCCAGCGGGCGCGTTGGTTGAATAGTTGCTTCCACGTGTGTACCGGGGCGGTTTCGATTACGGCGTCTTTGTCGAGATTGTAGCAGACCTTTGTTCCCGGGATTTTCATCATCTTGTGGATGAGCATGTCGTCGTCGCCGCTCGAGAGGTTGATGAGGTCGCCGAATCCGCCAACTTTAAAAAACAAATCTTTCTTGTAAGCAAGGCATGCGGCGCTTGCGACAATCGGGCGGCCCAGGCTGAATCCTGCGGCTTCCATCGCGGTGTAGCCGAGCGTTTCGAGTTTCTGGTAGAGGTGCGGCATCGAGCGTGTGCCGTTGTTCTGCTTGGGACCCTGCACAATGCAGATGCCATCGACAAATCGCCCGGCCATAGCGGTAATCCAGCTCTTGCGAGGAATGCAGTCGGCGTCCATCGTCAAAAGCACTTCGTTTTTGGCAATCTTGAATGCGCTTTCGAGGGCGCGTTTTTTGGGGCTTGCGATTTGCGGTAAATCCTGGGGGAGGCTTAGTACCCTGAAGCGTGGGTGCGTGGCGGCGAACTTTTCGAGAATCTCGCGCGTACGGTCGGTGGAACGGTCGTCGACGCAAATCACTTCCCATTCGCCTATGTAGTCCTGTACGGCAAGGGCTTCGAGCGTGCGTTCGGCGAATTCCTCTTCGTTACGCATCGGGATAACGACTGAGACGCTCGGGGTTGCTTTCGGCCCTTTGTAGCGATGCGTCCTTAACAGTCCTATGATGAAGAATAGGAACAGGAACGCGTAAAGTGCAGTCAGGCATGCGATAATAATGCCACCCATGCGGGGAAATATAGGAAATTACTAAATTACGGATATGCACCATCCTTCCGCTTTTGTTCATCCGAATGCCAACGTCCACGAGTCTGCCGTTATCGGCCCCTGGTGCGTTGTCGATGAAGGTGCGGAAATTGGCGAAAATGTGGTGCTGGAATCTCGCGTACGCGTCTATGGCGGCGTGACCATCAAAGCGAATACGCACGTTTATGACGGCGCGATTCTCGGGGCGCCTCCGCAGGACCTCAAATATGCCGGTGAACCGACTCGTTTGAAAATTGGCGAAAATTGCATCATTCGCGAATATACGACGCTTAATCGCGGTACCGCACAAGGTGGCGGTTGCACGCGTATTGCCCCCCGCGTCTTGATTATGGCTTATGCCCATGTGGGGCACGATTGCCAAATTGGGGAGGGGGCGGTCATTGCTAACGGTTGCCAGCTCGGCGGCCATGTGCGCATAGGCAAGTTCGCGACTCTCGGCGGCACGACGGCGGTGCAGCAGCGCAATCAGGTGGGCGCCTACGCCTTCGTGGGCGGTACACTCAAGGTCGATTATGACGTCCCTCCGTGCAGTCGCGCTTTCGGAAACCCGCTCCGTTTCGCTTCCCTAAATCTCCATGCGCTTAGGCTCCACGCCGACGAATTCCCGCCGGAGCGTATCGCTTTTTTCGAGCGCGCATTCCGTCAGCTTTATCGCGGCAAGCGTCCAATTGCAGATGTCATTGAAGAATTGAAAAAAGGCCCGGAACCTCTGTTCCAAGCCTTTTTCGATGAACATTGGGGCGGTACGCTCGTCCGCCCGTAGTTTTTGCGCCGTTTAGGCGCAGTTCCAAGTTTCTAGAAAATCAGAGCCTCCGGGAATCCCGGATACCACGATTCGGAGTAAATGTTGTATGCCTCGAATCCGCTTGTCGGGCCGAATGACCAATAGTGGAACGAAATGCCGTTCTCCCATGCGGCCTGGATTGTCTTTTGAGCCCATTCAGCCTTGCCCGCTTCGCTGACGGCGCTATCCTTAGGACAGTTGCAACTTGAACCGCCGGCAACGCCGAATTCACCCATGTTCAAAGGAATGTGGTTTACCCCATCGATATCGGGATAAAGCTCTTTGGCGGTAGCTGCGTATTCCCTCATGTCTCGCGCTGCCGTATTTGACTTCATGAGGTCGCCCTTGCAGTCGTAGCCGAGACCCTGATGGCTATACTGGTAGGGTTCGTAATAGTGTCCGCTGAAGATGATATTGCCGTCTGCTGGCAGGTGTAGTGACGGTAATTCGTAAAATTTGGCCAAGTGGTACGATTCGAACATGATGGTCTTGCCAGGAGCCGCAGCGCGGATGACTTTGTAGGCGTCGTTCATCAACTGGTCTACAATCTCGGCTCTAGGTATGGAAGGTTCGTTTAAAATTTCAAGTACGACCATGTTGTCCGGGAATTCGCCCATGGCTGTTGCAACCTGGTTCCACAAGGCGAGGAAGTGGGCCTTTTCCTCTTCGTATTTTGTAGCATCGTATTTGCAGCCTCGGTCGGAGTGTCCGCCGCCAGCGCAGTTCAGTTCCACGTAATGGTGGAAGTTCACGACTACGGCAAGATCGTTGGCTATGGCGAGCCGAATATCTTCCAGGACGCCTTTTAAACGTTCTGGATCCACCGTGTGGGTTTTGTAGTCGGAGAATTTTTGCCAACGGACCGGAATGCGCACGGAGTTGAAACCGGCGGCCTTGATGATGGCGAAGTCTGTGTCACGGATGGGGAATCCCCAGCCACTGTCATCTGCGCCGTCCGAATCCCAGGAGTTGCCCAAGTTGATTCCGCGACCAAGCCTTGCGTTCATGATGCGTCCGGCAGTATAATCTACAGGCACGACAGTGCTTGTGCTGCTTGTCGGAGTCGGCTGGTATGCTGGCGGTGCTGTGGAACTGTCGCATGCGACGAATGCGCAGCCGATTGCCATTGCTGAAAGAACTTTCTTGATCATAGGAACCCCCAAAGAGTACGTTGAGCCTGTTCTCAAAATCTACATAAAAACCGAAAATAGAAAAATAACAATGAAAGTATCTTTTGTTTACGCTTGAGTCCATTGTGATGCTCGTCAATACTTTTAATTTGTAAACATTCTGAAACGAGCGAAGAGAAAAAAAATTTCGTTTACGCTTGAGTCCAGCGTTTACACGGCTTGGGAAGTGGTATTTCGTTGAGTGATCGGGTTTTGCAAAGCCTTTTTTGCAAAGCGAACTGTAGGATTTGCCAAAAAACAAGCTATATTGTAGGTGATCCGAATTTGGAGAATTGTACCTATTATGAATGGAAACTTAAAAAAAGCCATTTGGAAGTCCGCTCTAGCGGCGATGCTTCTTGCTTCATCTTCTTTTGCTGGCTACGGCTTTAGCGATT
>Ga0129307_1001822_pt1 | contig 20098 bp, 16 predicted proteins | sample P1105metagenome_FD_94437 | JGI IMG/M metagenome (GOLD analysis project Ga0129307, IMG submission 94437) | Capybara group fecal microbial communities from Wisconsin, USA - P1105 metagenome | ecosystem: Host-associated > Mammals > Digestive system > Large intestine > Fecal | place: USA: Wisconsin... | reverse complement strand
TAAAGATGTTTTTGCCAGTATACTTGAGGCCCTCGTTGGTACCGTCATTTACATTTACAAATGCTGGTGTAGCAACCTTAGGGTCAAGCTTATCTGTATCTACCACATAGCCGTGGTTCTGAGATGAGATATAAACACGTCCTGTCTCAAGGTCCTTAACTGGATGGTTTCCACCTCTGTGTCCATACTTCATCTTGTGTGTATCTGCACCATTTGCAAGAGCCATGAGCTGATGTCCAAGGCAAATTGCAAAGATTGGTGTGTCACTGTTATAAAGCTTTTTTATTTCTTCTATTATTGGGCCGCAATCCTTTGGATCTCCAGGTCCGTTTGAAAGCATAATTCCGTCTGGATTTGTCTTAAGGATGTCTTCTGCCTTTGTGTGAGCTGGGAAAATAGTAACCTCACAACCTCTATCATTTAAGGATTTTGCAATATTTTTCTTTGCACCAAAATCTAAAAGTGCAACCTTCTTACCATTACCTGGAAGAACTTTCTTTTCAGAGCATGTAACCTTTGATACAACATCGCCTGTAACATAAGACTTAAGCTTTGGTGCAATCTCATCAAAGTTATAATTCTCGTTGGTGGTAATCATACCATTCATAGTACCCTTTTCACGGAGAATCTTGGTGAGTGCTCTTGTATCAATACCAGCAATACCAGGAATATCGTGCTCTACAAGGAAATCCTGGATTGTTCCTTCGCAGCGGAAGTTTGAAGGGATTCGACTTAATTCCCTAACTATAAATCCGTCTGGCCAAGGTTTGCCACTTTCCATATCCGGAGTGATACCATAGTTGCCAATCAGTGGATAGGTCATACACACTGCCTGTCCAGCATAAGAAGGATCTGTAAGTACCTCGAGGTAGCCTGTCATCGAAGTGTTAAATACTATTTCGCTGACTACTTCTCTTGTTGAGCCGATGCTTGTGCCTTCAAATACTGTCCCATCTTCCAAAATCAAAAATGCTTTCATCTTTCCTCTTTTCTATCCTTTTACTAATTCTTTTTATTAAAACTCCAAGGTAGAGAAGGTACCTTGGAGTTTGTTTTAGCGGAAGTAAGCTACGCCAGACTCAAATATCTTGAGATCCTGCTGTCCGTAGATGTTTAATGCAACGCCATCTCCGATACGCTCTGCATGAGCCATCTTACCAAGGACTCTACCATCTGGGCTTGTAATACCCTCGATAGCATAGTAGCTGCCATTGATGTTCCACTCTTCATCCATTGTTGGATTGCCCTTTTCATCAACGTACTGAGTAGCCACCTGTCCATTTTCAAATAGCTTCTTAATCCACTCCTCTGGAGCAACAAAACGTCCCTCACCGTGAGAAGCTGGAGAACAATATGTCTCTCCAAGTCGTGCACCAGCAAGCCATGGTGACTTGTTGCTGACAACCTTTGTGTAAGCCATCTTAGAAATATGACGTCCGATTGTATTGTATGTAAGTGTAGGAGCATCCTCTTTCTGAGTATGAATCTCACCGAATGGTACAAGACCAAGCTTGATGAGAGCCTGGAAACCATTACAGATACCAAGCATAAGACCGTCTCTGTTATCGAGAAGTCCCTGGATTGCTTCCTTCATCTTTTCATTTCTAAATGCTGTAGCAAAGAACTTTGCTGAACCCTCAGGCTCATCACCAGCTGAGAATCCACCTGGGAACATAACAATCTGTGACTGCGCAATTGCTCTTGAGAACTCGTCTACTGATTCTCTGATATCCTCTGCTGTCTGGTTCTTGAATACCTTAACATTTGTTATAGCGCCAGCCTTTTCAAAGGCCTTAGCTGAATCGTATTCACAGTTGGTACCTGGGAATACCGGTATAAATACTCTAGGCTTAGCAATCTTGTTTTTGCAAACATAGAATGACTTAGCTGAGTAAACATCTGTCTTAACAAGAGACTTATCCTCGTGGCTGCGAGTCTTGAATACCTTTTCAAGTGTGCCTGTCCAGGCTGCAATAGCCTCATCAACAGAAATCTTGACATCTCTGTAGCTAAATGTTGCATCGCCTGTAACCTGACCAACCTCGTATCCGCAGTCTGAGATACCTCTCTTAGCAAGCTCTGTGCTAAGTGCAAGCTCAGCATCCTCAGATACCTCGAGAACTAAATCGCCCACTGAGAATCCAAATAATGTCTTTGCTGAGAAGTCATCAATAATCTTAACACCAAGCTTGTTACCAAATGCCATCTTGGAAACAGCTGGGACCAAGCCGTTGGCATCTAATGCATATGCTGCCTTGATGTTGCCGTTTTCTACCATGTGGCGAACAGCTGCATAAACTGCCTTAGCCTGATCGTAGTTTGGCTGATCGTAACCATCTCTAAGTATTCTGATGACGTAAAGCTTATCACCAGCCTGCTTAAGCTCTGGTGTAACAATATCGCCCTGCTTTGCAACATCTACTGCAAAGGAAACAAGTGTAGGTGGTACATCGATTTCGTTGAATGTACCTGACATTGAATCCTTGCCACCGATAGATGGAAGCTCAAACTCCATCTGAGCCTTGTATGCACCAAGGAGTGCTGCAAATGGCTGGCTCCAACGCTTTGGATCCTCGCTCATTCTGCGGAAGTACTCCTGGAATGTAAATCTAATCTTCTTGTAATCACCACCTGTTGCAACGATGCGTGATACAGACTCTAACACTGCAAACTGTGCACCGTGGTATGGTGACCATGAACTAAGGTATGGATTAAATCCATAAGACATCATTGTAACAGCATCTGTATTGCCATCAGCAACTGGCACCTTGGCAACCATTGCCTGTGTCTCTGTAAGCTGGTACTTACCACCGAAAGGCATAAGTGTTGATGCTGCTCCGATTGAGCCATCAAACATCTCTACAAGACCCTTCTGAGAACACTCGTTAAGGTCTGCAAGTGAATCTAACCATGCTGCTCTGAAATCGCCATTTGCAACATCCTGAGCAACCTTATCTATTCCAATCTTGTCAATGAACTTATCCTCATTGCTTGGAAGCTCAACATATACATCTGTCTCCTGGTGTGCTCCGTTTGTATCAAGGAATGCACGAGAAAGGTTAACGATTTCCTTGCCTCTCCAGTTGAGTACAAGACGTGGCTCCTTAGTAACCTCAGCAACCTCAATTGCCTCAAGGTTTTCCTCAGCTGCATACTGAAGGAATTTGTTGACATCTGCTGGAGCAACAACAACTGCCATACGCTCCTGAGACTCTGAAATAGCAAGCTCTGTACCATCAAGACCTGCATACTTCTTTGGAACAAGGTCAAGGTTTACAACAAGACCTGGAGCAAGCTCACCGATGGCAACTGAAACACCGCCGGCACCAAAGTCGTTACACTTTTTAATGATGTATGAAACCTCTTCGCGACGGAAGAGTCTTTGAATCTTTCTCTCTGTAGGTGGGTTACCCTTCTGAACCTCAGCACCACAAACTGCTGTTGACTCAGTGTTGTGTGCCTTTGAAGAACCTGTAGCACCGCCGATACCGTCACGGCCTGTACGTCCACCTAAAAGGATGATTTTGTCTCCTGGATCAGAGTTAAGTCTCTGAACAGCACGTCTTGGAGCTGCACCCATAACAGCACCGATTTCCATACGCTTTGCAACGTAATCTGGGTGATAAATCTCTTTAACGTAGCCAGTTGCAAGACCAATCTGGTTACCATAAGAGCTATATCCATGGGCAGCCTCACGAACAAGCTTCTTCTGAGGAAGCTTTCCGTCCATAGTATCCTTAACTGATACTGTAGGGTCTGCTGCACCAGTAACACGCATTGCCTGATATACATAAGTACGTCCCGAAAGTGGATCACGGATTGCTCCACCAAGACATGTAGCAGCACCACCAAATGGCTCAATCTCTGTAGGATGGTTGTGGGTCTCGTTCTTGAAGTTGATGAGCCACTCTTCCTCTGTGCCATCTACATTGATAGGTACTACGATTGAACAAGCGTTAATCTCGTCTGACTCCTCCTGATCAGCAAGCTTGCCATCAGCCTTAAGACGCTTCATAGCAAGAAGTGCAAGGTCCATAAGGCATACGAACTTGTCATCTCTGTCCTTGTAGAGAATCTTGAAATTATCAAGATAGTCATCAAAAGTTTCCTGGATTGGCGCCTTATAGAAGCCATCCTCGATGGTAACGTTTTTAAGTTCGGTAGAGAATGTTGTATGTCTACAGTGATCAGACCAGTAAGTATCTAATACTCTGATTTCTGTAACAGTTGGATCTCTATGCTCATCTTTGGAGAAATAGTTTTGAATATGAAGGAAATCCTTAAAGGTCATAGCCAAATTTAAGGAATCATATAAATCGTGTAAATCTTTTTCAGCCATAGAAATGAAACCGTCAAAAGTCTTGACGTCATCTGGCTCTTGGAAATTATCAGATAGAGACTCTGGCTTATCAAGTGAAGTCTCTCTAGAATCAACAGGATTAATGCAATGCGACTTTATAGCATCGAATTCGTCGTCAGTAATGCTACCCTCAATAACATAGGTAGTTGCTGTGTGAATTGTTGGGTTTTCATTTTCATTTAAAAGTTTGAGACACTGCTCTGCAGAATCTGCACGCTGGTCAAACTGACCTGGCAAAAACTCAACAGAGAAAACACGACCATTGTAGTCAAATGTCTCTTCGTAAACATCATCAACAGGCGGTTCAGAGAACACTGTCTTAACTGCTTTCTTAAAAACATCGTCAGATACATCCTGAACGTCATAACGTATCAAGACTCTAACTCCTGTAACATCCTTGATGCCTAAGTAGCTTCCGATTTCGGAAAACAGTGACTTGGCTGATACTGCATATTGTGGTTTTTTCTCGACGTAAACTCTTCTTACTTTGCCCACTTTACACCTCCGTGATATTTACTTAGTAACTAGTGAAATCCAGGCTTCAGTTCATATAAAATACTCACCGAAAATTCAAATCCTAGAATTTTCCCCACAGTCACAAAAAGTATAACACAACTTATTCACAACTCCTAATAATTTTTCAGGTGTTTTTAGCCCAGAAATTTGTTAATTTTAACGAAAGATTGTCGATTGTTGTAAAGGCCGCATCGTTCCATTCTCGTGGAAAGGTTTTTCTGTAGCTTGAAAACCTAAATCTCTCATCTAATAATGCTATAACACCTACGTCATCCTTGGTTCTGATAAGTCGGCCCGCCGCCTGAATAACCTTGTTCATTCCAGGATAAAGGTAGGCATATTCAAAGCCATTCTTTCCATTTTCATCAAAGAAGTCTGACATGAGCTTTCTCTGGTTTCCAACCTGAGGCAAACCAGCCCCAAGAACAATTACACCTATGAGCTTTCCGCCAACCAAATCTATCCCTTCAGAGAAGATTCCTCCCAGTGTGCAAAATGCCACCATGGACTTATCATTTTTCTTTTCAAATTCCACCAGGAATTCCTCTCGCTCCTGCTCTGTCATGTTCTGCTGCTGGGTAATTATTTCTATCTTGCTTGCTTCATCAATAAATATGTTTTCAGGATTCTTCGAGTTGTTTTCTAATCGTTCTGTCTCGTTTCCTAAATGAGTATTTCCCGACTGTTCAGTTTCAATTTCTACAAATGGATTCTCTGGCTGCTCTGTCCCATTTTCTACAAATGGATTTTCCATGGTGTTTGCTTTGTCAATAACTGAATCTACACCCACAAGCTCTATGAACTTAGCCTTGATGTCCTCCAGGAACTTATATGAAGGCCCGAACACCATATAGTTGCCCTTTTTAGCCTTTACGATATTGTAAATATAGCTTGCAAACTTGGCGTACTCATCGTCACTTCTTCTTGTGTATTTACTTGTGACATCTGTCCCAAGCATAAGCAGCCTGTTCTTCTGATCAAAAACTGAGTCAACATATATCGCATATACGTCTGTGATATCGCACAACAAATCCTTGTAATAATCAATAGGAAGTAAGGTTGCAGAAAAGTAAACTGTGGCCCTTGCCATCTTTAGTCTATCCTGCAGCTGGGCCGATGGGTCGACACAGTATAAATGAAGATTAAAATTCTTATCTTCATCAAAGTCGCAATATATCCTGTAGTGGTCACTGTCCTGCTGATATGCTAAGGCTGTAAAGTTTCTAAGTCTAAAATAAAAGTCCAGTACCTCATCCTGATAGATTCCAAACTTTATTTCTTTCTTAAACAGCTGCTCAAAAATCATCTGCAAATTGTCGCAGGCAGTAAAGAGCATATCTATATCAGGAAGAACGGTAATATCACCGTCACACTCCCTCTTATACTCAAGCATTATGCGATTGCATTTTTCCAATGCATTAACAAGCTTCTTGCTGACAGGCTTGGCGTATCTTTTAATAGAAAGAATCTCTTCTTTTATAAGAGTCTCTGAGTACATCTCCCTTGCTCTATCAACCATGTTGTGGGCCTCATCTATAAGGAAGATATGCTCTCCACCTCTTGCCTCAGCAAAAAATCGCTTCAAATAAACATTAGGGTCAAAAACATAATTGTAGTCGCAGATAATTCCCTCGCACCAGGTGCTTACATCAAGGGCAAGCTCAAATGGGCATACCACAAATTCCTGGGCGTACTCTAAAAGCACATCTCTTGTGATTACACTTTCCTTGGTTATGACCTCGTAGATAGCGTCATTTATTCTATCAAAATGACCTCTCGCATATGGACAGTTATCAGGATTGCAGTCCGTCTCATCACATAAGCAAAGCTTTTCCTTAGCTGTCAGCATGATGGTCTTGCCCTCGTAACCTTCTTCCACAAGAAGCTTGTAAGCATCCCTTGCAGCATAAGCTGTAGCAGTCTTGGCTGTCAGATAAAATACTCTCTCTGCCAGGTTCTGTCCCAAAGCCATCACCGCCGGAAATACATTTGCAATTGTCTTACCTGTACCGGTAGGTGCCTGCATAAACAATATCTTCCTGCGATAGATGCTTCTGTATACATCTGAAACCAGTTTCTTTTGACCATCCCTGTATTCATATGGGAACTCCAGGCCCTGAACAGACTCCAGCAATTCCAGCTTGTGATAATACTGAAAATCAGTCCATTTTTTAAATATCCCTACAATAGTAAGAAACCATTCCTCTATCTCATCATAGTTATAGATTTGGTTGAAATATTTAATCTCTTCAGTCTCCAGGCTCACATAGGTCATCTGAACCTCCACCTCTGGAAGCTGATACTCTGTGGCAATCATGTAAGCATAACACTTGGCCTGAGCCTCATGAACAAGCACCGGCTTTTCAAATGTCATCACATCCATATACATGCCTTTAATCTCATCAACTGTTGCAGACCAGACTGTTCCATCCTCGTCCATCTCAAGAACAACGCCATCTGCCCTGCCCTCTATTCCAAGGATATAATCCTCATATTCCATTTGATATTTTAAAGGTACCTCGGCACGATAAAAAGGACCCATAGAACTTTGAATCTTTCTATGAATCCTGCTTCCCTCCTGCATGGCTTCAAATGGGTCAACAGAGCCTTTGCGGTCATCAATGTCGCCCTCTCGAAGCAAAAACTCCACCAGGTTTCTAACGGAAATATTTATTTGTGCCTTCTCTCCCTCAGGAGTAATTAATCTAGATACTTTCATTTCGAATAAAATAAAGTTTTGCAAAGCAAAAGCCTGTGATAATCACAGGCTTTATTATACATTATTCTATTCTACGCAACAACGAACTTTTCAACTTCATAATAACTCAACTCCTATAAACAATAAAACATACCTAAAAAATTCTAATTAAACCCTAGTGCAAGTCCTATGGCTCTGATGAGGAAGGCTACAAGCCATGCTACTGCACATTGGAAAATAACCATCTTAATTGCAGCCCTGCGACCTGCCTCGCGTTTTTCTGCAGCGATTGCAGCAACACATGGTGTATAAAGCAAGCAGAAAATTAAAAATACAAATGCTGTCAGCGGAGTAATCTCTGATTGCATGCCAGACATCCCACCATAAAGTACAGTTATCATTGAAACCACACTTTCTTTTGCAAGGAATCCTGAAATCAAAGAAGTAACCATCTTCCAACTTCCAAAGCCAAGTGGAATAAATATCGGCGCAAGCACTCCAGAAAGTGCTGCCAAAATACTATCCTCAGATGACTCCACCATATGGAAATAGAAATTAAAGTTCTGTAGGAACCATACTGCTATTGTACCAAGGAAAATAACTGTAAAGGCTCTTTGAATAAAATCCTTGGCCTTGTCCCACATAAGCATTAACACGCTTTTAAGTCCTGGTAGACGATAGTTTGGAAGTTCCATAACAAATGGCACTGCTTCCCCTTTAAATAAGGTGTTCTTGCTGCAAAGAGCAACAATCACCGCAACAATTATTCCAATAATATATAAGCCCACCATCACAAGGGCTGCTCTATTAGGGAAAAATGCTGCCGCAAAAAATGCATAAATTGGCATCTTGGCACTACAGCTCATAAATGGAATCAAAAGCTGAGTCATTTTTCTATCTCTATCAGAAGGAAGTGTTCTTGTAGACATAATAGCAGGAACAGAACATCCAAAACCGATAAGCATCGGCACAATGCTTCGACCAGAAAGACCGATTCTTCTAAGAAGCTTGTCCATTACAAAGGCCACTCGTGCCATGTAACCACTATCCTCTAGCATTGATAGGAAGAAATAAAGTACCACAATAATCGGTACAAAGCTAAGCACAGAACCAACGCCAGTAAATATGGCATCTATCACAAGAGAATGAATAGGCGCAGCCACATCACCTGCAGTAAGTAATTTATCCACTGCATCAGTAAGCACTCCTATTCCATGTTCTAGTAATCCCTGCAAAAACGCGCCTATCACATTGAATGTCAGATAAAAAACAAGAGCCATAATGCCTATAAATGCAGGGATAGCTGTCCACTTACCAGTGAAAAATCTATCTAGATTTCTACTTCTAATATGCTCTCTACTTTCCTTTGGCTTAACAACTGTCTCTTCGCATATACGGTTTATGAATGTAAATCGCATATCAGCCATCGCTGCGGCTCTATCAAGACCACGTTCCTTTTCCATTTGAAGGACTATTTTTTCAAGGGTATCCTGCTCATTTTCATCTAAGCCCAATGCCTTAGATACAAGCATATCCCCCTCTAATAGCTTAGTTGCAGCAAAACGGATTGGTATATCTGCCTTTTCTGCATGATCCTCTATAAGACTCATGACCCCATGTATAGCTCTGTGAACTGCGCCATTATGGTCTTCCTTACCACAGAAATCCGTGCGACCTGGCTTTTCATTATATTTTGCAATATGAATAGCATGGGAAACGAGCTCTGCTATACCCTCATTTTTGGCTGCAGAAATTGGAACTACAGGAATCTGCAACAAATCCTCCAGCTTATTAATAAGTACCGAACCACCATTACCAGCCATTTCATCCATCATATTGAGAGCTAAAATAGTAGGTATTTCAAGCTCTAAAAGCTGCATAGTAAGGTACAGATTTCTCTCTATATTTGTAGCATCAACAATATTAATAATAGCTGTAGGCTTTTCTTCAAGAACAAATCTACGAGAGACAATCTCCTCACTGGTATAAGGACTCATGGAATAAATACCAGGTAAATCCACCACCTCGGTATTAGGATGGCCCTTAATAGAACCACTTTTTCTATCTACTGTAACTCCAGGAAAATTGCCCACATGCTGGTTAGCCCCTGTCAGCTGATTAAAAAGTGTAGTTTTACCGCAATTCTGATTGCCTACAAGAGCAAAAGTAAGCATACCTGTGTTAACAGCCTTTGCCTTGTGCTCCACCTCATAATCATGGGTGCCGGCCTCCTCGCCAAGGGCTGGATGAGGTATTTCTTTTATTTGCTTCTCGTGATCATGAATAGCCTCACTATCCGCACCAGATATATCCCTAATATTATCGATTTCTATTTGCTTAGCATCTGCCAGTCTGATGGTAAGCTCATATCCGGAAATACGAATTTCTATAGGGTCTCCCATTGGTGCATACTTAATCATGGACACATCTGAACCGGGGATGATGCCCATATCAAGGAAATGTTGCCTTAGGGCACCGCTTCCTCCAACTGCCTTAACCGTAGCAGTTTTGCCAATATTAAGTTTACTTAAATCCAAGTTTCGACTCCTCTAATCGTAGTTAGTTATAAACGCCTCTCATTATAGCATACTAACTGTGGTTTCGTGCACAAAAAAGCCACCTCCAATCCTAGCTCTCTTATTGTTCTAGAACATGCTGGCCCTATTGAAATAACATCCTTTGGAAGAATATTTCCAAAATTTTTTACAGCAAATCTTACATTACTTCCGCTTGTGAATATTGAGGCATCACAATTTTGGATTTCAGATAGATAGTTTTCATCCCTATCGCACTCAACCTCTACATTCTCATAGCAGACAATTTTAGTTATCACATGCTCCTTTGAAACTGTATTTTCAAAATCCTCAGATGTGTTATTTTGACAGGGCCAATAAATGCCAGCACCTGGCTCCATTACCTCATTTAAATTTGATGCTAAATCCTTACCATTTTGAACCTCAGAAATCACATCAGCTTTTATACCAAATTCCATAAGAGTGTTGGCCGTCTTCTTTCCTATACATGCAAATCTAAATTCTGATAAAGCCCTAACATCCATTTCTGCAATCTCGTCTAGATTCCAAAAAAATGACTTCACTCCATTTGGACTGGTAAATACCACATAGTCCCCACGCTTAGCCTCTGAAATAAAATTCAAATCGCACTTGATAGGTTAAGAATTTTCTCTCTTAAAATTATCATATCCAAAAGTATTATAAAAGCCTTTTAACTTTTATCAAAAAATTAAAAGGCTTTTTACTCTTTAATAAAAATAATCTTGAGAAATAATTCTTAAATCTTCCTTTTCATAGATGCCATTTTCGACATGGTAACTATTAAGAACTGGATTTTCTGCCATAAGAGATAAAATCATATAGCTCGCCTTGGAATCAAAGGAAAGCCTGATATCCTCCTCTGATGGTCTTGATGGAGATTCTGGATGAGAATGCCAATTTCCAAGAGGCTTAAGGCTATTTGCTCTCATGTCCTTAATGGCCTGCATCTGGTCCTTGGGATCTAGAGTAAAGTGGTCCTGAGCATGGTCAATGTTTTCAAGAAAATATACCTTTTTTATAAGTCTAGTTCCATCCTCTTCTTCCTCTCCTGCAATGAGTCCACATGCCTCTTCAGGAAGATGCTCCCTAGCATATTTAACTATATCGTCGTATATACGATAATCTAATCTTATTATTCTCATTATTGATTTTCCTTTGTCTCAAAGCGGCCTGCTGTCTCCTCGCAAACCTCCTGCTCATAATCGATAAGTTCTGTAATTGTAGGATGGCTACCGCACACTGGACATTTGCTTGTGTCAGAAGGAAGCTTAACCTTTCTAAACTCCTGATTTACAGCATCATAAGTAAGAAGATGACCTGTGAGAAGCTTTCCAACTCCTACAATATATTTAACTGCCTCCATTGCCTGGAGTGAACCGATAACACCACCCATGGCACCGATTACACCTGCCTGCTTACATGTTGGCACTGCATCCTTTGGTGGCGGATTCTTAAATACACATCTGTAGCATGGTCCCTCTCCTGGCACGTATGTCATTAGCTGACCCTTGAATCTGATAATACCCGCATGTGAAAATGGCTTCTTTTCCATTACACAAGCATCATTGATCAAAAACTTTGCTGGGAAATTATCAGTTCCATCAATTACAAAATCGTATTCACGAATTAACTCTCTAATATTTGTTGAATCTACAAACATGTGATAAGTCTTAACTTCCACATCTGGATTCATTGCATTCATAGTTTCCTTTGCTGATTTTACCTTTGGCTTTCCAATATCAGCTGTGCTATGAATAATCTGACGCTGAAGATTTGATAAATCAACCTCATCAGCATCAACGATACCTATTGTACCTACACCTGCCGCAGCTAAATACATTGCTGCTGGAGCACCAAGCCCTCCGGCTCCAATAATAAGAACCTTGGCATTTAAAAGCTTCTTTTGGCCCTTTGCTCCAACTTCCTTAAGGATAATGTGGCGGCTGTAGCGTTCTATCTGCTGATCTGTCATTGCCATTACTGTCCTCCTCCCATGAAATAAAGGAATTCTACTGAGTCGCCTTCCTTAAGAACAGTTTTTTCTTTGTTCTCTGTCTCAATGAATTCGTCGTTGATAGAAACTGTTACATACTGTGGTGTCTCAACATTTTCAAGTTCAATAAGCTCTGGAAGTGTTAAGCCATCTTTGTATTCTTTCTTTTCTCCTGCAACTGTGATTGTCATTTTCTAATCCTCCCTGTTAAATATTTGAATCAATCCAATCGGATAAATCATCGTAATCCTTGGCGCCAATTTGCTTATCAATATCCTTACCACCCTTAAATAGCACAAGTGTAGGATTTGAAAGTACGTTAAACTCTTTGGCCAAATCACCCTCATAGTTAGTGTTTACTTTATAAATGTTTAGCTTGCCTTCATAATCTTCTTCAAGCTCACACAACACTGGCGCAAGCTTTTTGCAAGCTACACAAGAATCAGAATAGAAATCTACCAATACCGGGATTTCGCTATCCAAAACTTTTGACTTGAAATCATCTGCATAAATTCTAGCGGCCATATTACTCCTCCACTTTTCTTACATACAATGTGTATGTTCCATCTCCATTGTCATCTAACTTAAGCACCTGATGACCATCCTCTTTAAATGAGCGAGGAACATTCTGCACTGGCTCACCATCATTTAGGCGAATAGCAAGAACCTGTCCGTCATCAAGCTCCTCGATTGCCACCTTTGCAGTAACAAAGGTCAAAGGGCAAACCTTATCAGTAATATCAATACTCTCATCAAACTCTAAAATCTCTGCCATATTAATCCTCCTCTCGCTGATTACGGTTACAAGCCTTAAACTCTCCCAGACTCAGCATAAAAAGCTTCCCTTGGGAGAGCTAAGAGCTTGTTACCTATCAGCTATCTTAAATTATTATTGTATGCCTTATTTAGAACCGCCTTTAAGCCTTATCCCTGATATGCCTTTTTTAAGGTTTCGCGTAGGCCTTCATCGCCGAGACGAGTAAGGGTCGCGCGGAAGCGCTCGCTTGGATTAGCATTTTCTTCAAAGTAATCAATAGCTGCATCAGTAACTCTAAAAAGTGTCTCCTTATCACGAAGGATTGGAAGATACTCCTCAGCCTTATAAATCTTATTTCCAAAGGTTCCACCAAAGGATACGATATATCCTGGTGTGCCTTCCCAAGCATCTGTAGGACAGCTCTTTACGCATCTAGCACAGTTGTTGCACTTCGCATTGTCGATAAATACCTTGCCATTCTCCATCTTAAGAGCATTTTCTCGACAGGCCTTTACGCATACACCACATGAAATACATGCATCTTCCTTGTATTCAACTGTCATGCCACCTTTGATTCCTACATCATTTTCTTCTGCCTTAAGACAGTTGTTCTGACATCCAGTAACGCCAAACTTAAACTCCTTTACATTGCTGGTTAAACCAGCTGAATAAAAAATTAATTTATTGCCTGCTTGAAATCAGCAATCAAATCTTCTATATCCTCAATACCTACAGAAATACGTATCAAGTCATCGTATACACCGGAATCTTCAAGCTCTTTTTCAGTGCTATGAAGAGAAATGGTTGATGATGGATGTACCACCAGAGTCTTTGTATCTCCAATATTCGAAAGAATATATGGTATTTGAAGCTTGTTCATTATTTCAAATGCTCGTTCCTTTGAACCAACGCGAATGGTAAGTATTCCACCGTATCCACTTTTCAAAACCCTTTTTGCTACATCATGCCAATCACTTGATTCAAGTCCAGGATAATTGACTTTAATATCCTTATAGTTCTCTTCAAACCATTTAGCCAATCGATATGCATTGTCAAATTGTCTATCCATTCGAAGCCCTAAGGTCTCAAGACCTATAATGTTTAAATATGCATTAAGCGGCGATAGACAAACACCTACATTTCTGTACAAACCATTTCTAAGCTTACTTACAAAGGCAAACTTTCCAAACTTAAGATACTCTCCCAGCACTGGATATCTATCTTTAGTCCACTTGAAATTGCCACTATCTGTAAGAATGCCGCTTATTGAATTACTGCTGCCATTTATATATTTAGAAGAAGAATTGACTACAATGTCTGCTCCATGCTCTATTGCCTTTACCAAATAAGGTGTTGCTGTTGTGTTATCAAGAACTAACGGAACACCATGGCTATGGGCAATCTCTGCCAGCTTATCAATATCAGTTACGTCCAAACAGGGATTCCCGATGGTCTCTGCAAATACCACCTTGGTTTTATCCGTAAATGCGTTTTCAATCTCATCCCAATCATTGTTTTTTACATATATTGTCTTTATTCCAAAGGCCTCTATATCTCTAAACAAATCGATGGAGCCACCGTACAAACTGGCACTTGATATAATCTCATCTCCAGCCTGCAAAATATTTAAAAGAGCCATTGATATGGCAGCCATTCCGCTGGCGCAAGCCACAGATGCAAGACCACCTTCTAATTTATTGATTCGCTCTTCAAAAGCTGAAACCGTTGGGTTCGCAACTCGTGTATAACAAAACCCCATCTTTCTTCCGCCAAAAATACCTGCCAAGTCCTCAGAGGTTTCTTGTTCAAAAGCACTGCTTTGATATATAGGTGGCAATGTTGCACCTTTGGAGTCTTTGATTTTTCCTGCATGTAAAAGATCTGTGTTGAATCCCACCCATGTCACCTCTTTTCCTTTGAACTATTTACCTATTGGGTTAGTAGGATATTATCAAAACATAGGTGCCCGGTCAATAAATGTAGCTCCTACAATAAATGATAGCCAGCTATAAACTGAATTTATAACTGGCTATTTTCTAGATATAATCTCCTAAAATTGCCGTATCTCCGTAGATTGAAGATGCTCTGTAGATAAATGAAGCCACCTCTTGAACAGTCATATTTTTATCAAACCAATTTGAATAATAGCCTCTTGTGGTATCAAATACAGATGTATCTACATACAATCTGTATATGAATACAAAAACTTCCTCTCCAATCTCCACTGCTGGATCATTAATGCTTCTAATAGCTGAAATAAGATTGCCGTGGATTCTTGTTTTTACTTCCAAGTTGCTTCCTCTGAAAATAATGTCTTCGACGATTGCTTCCTCAGCAGATTTTTCAAACTGAAGACTCTCGCCCTTTTTGAAGATACTTACAAATTACGGTCTAATAAAAGAAGTTTGATTCTCATCTTCCTTTTCAAAGCACTTGAATTCATCAAAATTTTTAACCTCAGTTGACTGTCCAATGAACTGAGCTACGAATGGTGTAGCTGGATTCTTATAAAGTTTCTGAGGTGTGCCAGTCTGCTCAACCAGAATATAGATAATAAGCAAAAAGACAACAAATGATATTCTTATTTAAATTTCCTATATGTTATACTTAAATCATATCTGGGCAGTGTACTGGCAAATATAAATGCCCAGCAGACTATTAATTATATGTAAAAGGGGGTCACTATGGCAGAAAGATATTTCGGTGAGAACACACCAAAGCTTGGATTTGGCTTGATGCGCCTTCCAAAGGAAAAGGACAATCCAACAAAGATTGATATAGAACGTACTAAGGAAATGGTAGACATGTTTATGAAGGCAGGTCTTACCTATTTTGATACGGCATTTGTATATGATGGCGGCGAATCAGAGAAGGCAGCAAAGCTTGCTCTCGTAGATAGATATCCACGTGAGAGCTACACCCTAGCAACAAAGCTTGCTTCATTTGCTGCAACAGATGAGGCTAGTGCAAAGCAGGAGCTTCTTACTAGTCTTGAGCGTACTGGAGCAGGTTACATCGACTACTATCTTCTCCATGCTCTTCAGGATGGCAACTATAAAAAATACGACGAATGGCATCTTTGGGATTATGTAAAGGAAATGAAGGAAAAAGGCCTGATTAAGCATTGGGGATTCTCATTCCACTCTACTCCAGAGCGACTTGATGAGATTCTTACAGCACACCCAGATGCTGAGTTTGTTCAGCTTCAGATCAACTATGCTGACTGGAACAACCCAGATGTTCAGTCAAGAGCTTGCTACGAGGTTGCCAGAAAACATGGCAAATCAATTGTAGTAATGGAGCCTATTAAGGGTGGCACACTGGCCAATCCTCCAAAGGCAGTTCGTGATTTACTTACAAATGCAAGGCCTGATCTCAGTGTAGCTTCATGGGCAATTAGATTTGTGGCATCACTTGATGGCATTATCACTGTGCTTTCAGGTATGTCTACTGAGGAGCAGATGGCTGACAATCTTTCTTATATGGCAGACTTTAAGCCACTTTCAGAAGATGAAAAGAAAGTTATTAAGCAGGCTCAGGATATCTTGGATGGCATCGATTCTATCCCTTGTACCTCTTGCCACTACTGTACAGACGGCTGCCCTATGCAGATTCCTATTCCAGAGATTTTCTCTGCAAGAAACAAGCAGCTTATCTGGGAGCAAAAAGAGGCAGGTCAGGCTGACTACGACAAGGCTGTATCAAATAAAGGAATGGCCAGTGCATGTATTCAGTGTGGTCAGTGCGAGGGTGTATGTCCTCAGCATATTGATATCATTAACAGACTACAGGATTGTGCTGCTGCATTCGAATAAAAAGGATTACAATCATGAGCGACAATAAACTAAATGACTTAAAAGCGTACCTAAGGGAGAAAGGCAGTATTGCCATCGCCTATTCAGCTGGGGTGGATTCTACTTTTCTTCTAAAGGTAGCCCACGATACCCTAGGCGATTCCTGCATAGCAATCACAGGAATCAGCGAAGTCTTCCCTCACAAGGAGCAGGATGAAGCTTCTGAATTCTGCAAAAAAGAGGGCATCCGCCAGCTTATCCTCTATCCCCACGAGGTGGAGGATGAAGAATTCGCTAAGAATCCTTCCAACCGCTGCTATATCTGCAAGCACATTCTCTTCTCTCGTATGAAAAAGATGGCTGCAGAAAATGGCATTGCTTACATAGCAGAGGGCTCTAACTTAGATGACCTAGGTGACTATCGTCCAGGGCTTCAGGCCATAAAGGAATTAGAGATTTTAAGTCCTCTTAGAGAAGTGGGATTGACAAAGGCAGAAATCCGTCAGTATTCCAAGGAGCTCGGACTTCCTACATGGGACAAACCATCATTTGCCTGTCTTTCATCGAGAATTCCATACGGCGAGCGAATCACTCCAGAAAAGCTTGTAATGATTGAAAAAGCTGAGGATCTTATCTCCTCACTTGGGATTAAGCAGTTCCGTGTACGCCTGCAAAAGGATACAGCTCGCATAGAGACTCTTCCTGAGGATTTTCCTATTCTCCTTCAGGATGATAATCGAAACAGAATAATTACTGAATTCAAAAGTTTTGGATTCAAATATATATCACTGGATTTACAAGGATATCGCACAGGCAGTCTTAACGAAGTTCTATCATCAAAAAAGGATAATTAGGCCATGAATGATGAAATCAAAGAATTATTAGAAGGCGTCAAAAACGGAAGTATAGATGTAGATGATGCCATTCACCAATTAAAAACAAAACCTTTTAAGGATATCGGCTACGCTAAGCTTGATACTCACAGAGCCCTGAGAAATGGTGCAGGAGAAATCATCTATGGTGCCGGCAAAACACCAGCGCAAATAATTGGCATTATCAATACTATGAAGGAATCAAATCAAGATAGAATCCTCATTACTCGCATTTCACCAGAAAAGGCTGATAAAGTCAAAAAAGCTCACGACCTTACCTACTACGAAGATGCAAAAATTGCCATCATAGGCGGCATGCCAAAGGCTAATGTCAAGGGCACAATTTTAGTAGCCACAGGTGGTACTAGCGATATTCCTGTTGCAGAAGAAGCTGCTCTTACAGCAGAGTTTCTTGGCAACAATGTAAAACGTATATACGATGTGGGAGTTGCCGGTATACATCGCACACTTTCCCACCTTGATGATATTGTAGATTCCAATGTAATAATTGCCATCGCTGGCATGGAAGGAGCTCTTGCCAGCGTACTTGGCGGACTTGCAGAATGTCCTGTAATTGCCGTTCCTACCTCTGTAGGATACGGTGCATCATTTGGTGGAATATCAGCACTTTTATCCATGCTAAATTCCTGTGCCAACGGAATCTCCGTGGTAAATATTGATAATGGCTTTGGCGCTGCCTACCAAGCCAGCCTAATTAACCATCGTTAAACTTATAGGAGGAACTATGAAGACTCTCTATATTGAATGTAAAATGGGTGCTGCTGGGGATATGCTTACTGCTGCTCTACTTGAACTAGTAGATGATAAAGATGAGGCTCTAAAGGAGCTTAATAAAATAGGCATTCCTGGAGTTACATATACCGCTTCTTCAGCGGATAAATGTGGTATCAATGGAACTCATGTTACTGTGTCAATAAATGGTGTAGAGGAAGAAATAGAACACAGCCATCACGACGAACATAACCATAATCATGAGCACCATCATCATTCTCACAGCAGCCTAGCAGACATTACCCATATCATAGAGCATCTTGCTATCAATGATGAAGTAAAAAAGCATGGAATCGAGATCTATAATTCTATGGCAGAGGCTGAATCAGCTGTCCACGGTGAGCCTGTCAGTGAAATTCATTTTCATGAGGTAGGCACTATGGATGCCATAGCTGATGTAATTGCCGTATGCTATCTGATAAATAAGCTACAGGTAAAAAATATCATAGTTTCTCCTATCAATGTAGGAAGCGGAACTGTTAAGTGCGCCCACGGCATTTTACCTGTGCCTGCTCCTGCCACCGCTCTACTACTAAAGGGCCTGCCAACATACAACGGCACAGTAGAAAGCGAGCTATGTACTCCAACTGGCGCTGCAATTCTCAAGCATTTCGGCAAGGAATTTAAATCTATGCCTACCATGACTACTGAAAAAATTGGCTACGGTATGGGCAAGAAAGATTTCCCTGTAGCTAACTGTGTCCGCATTTTCCTAGGTGACACCATAGACTCAACAGATGAAATAATAGAATTAAACTGCAATATAGATGATATGACTGGAGAAGATTTAGGATACGCTCTTGATGCCATCTATGAATCAGGAGCTAGGGAGGCATTCTTCACACCTGTCCAAATGAAGAAAAACCGCCCTGGCATATTGCTTACAGTTATCACAACTACTACAGATAAGGATGCTGTAGTAAAATCTATTTTTGCCAACACTACCACTATTGGCATCAGAGAAAAAATTTGTAATCGCTTTATTCTTGATAGAAAAATAGAAACTATTAATACTCCACTAGGCCCTGTTCGTGTTAAAAAATCAAGTGGCTATGGAGTCCATAAATCTAAAGTAGAGTTTGATGATTTATCAAAAATCGCAAAAGAAAAAGGGCTTAGTCTTACAGAAGTAAGAACTACCATAGCCCCTTTTATAAATGAGTAATTATCCTTCGTAGATAACAGATTTATCGATTTGCTCCAAGGCTTTGTGGATCTCCACTATGGTTGTTCCAAAGTCGAGGCCCCTCCAGCTACGCGGCTTATCATTCTTTTGATCGTACCGACGACATCGTTTGTGGGTACCTCCGGTATCTCTGAATGTAGCAGTTTAGTCGCTAATACATTGCAGAAACACAGATGTTTTTTAATTATAAAATTTTATTGGCGTTCTGATTGTTTACCCACCTTTATGCCAGAAGCCTCATTAAAAAGCACTTATAATACACCAATGGCATAAGAAAGAGCTTTGCTTTGCAAAACCCATTCACAAAAAAGAGTTTGCTTTGCAAACTCCAGTAGTGTGAGAAGTGTGTTATTTTCTTTATAGGAGATTGCAATGCAATTTCCTATAAAGTAAATAAAACCTGTGATGTACTCACAGGCTTTATTATACATTATTCTGTTTTATGCAACAACGAACTTCGCGACGGCTTGCTTAAGTACTTTAACTTCTGCAGTGTTAATGGATACATCCATATCCCTCTTTATTCCCATAGCAAGAACGCCAAGAAGTGACTTGCCGTCGATATAGACAACACC
>Ga0129307_1001821_pt1 | contig 20122 bp, 16 predicted proteins | sample P1105metagenome_FD_94437 | JGI IMG/M metagenome (GOLD analysis project Ga0129307, IMG submission 94437) | Capybara group fecal microbial communities from Wisconsin, USA - P1105 metagenome | ecosystem: Host-associated > Mammals > Digestive system > Large intestine > Fecal | place: USA: Wisconsin... | reverse complement strand
TTCGTAACTGTGTGAGTAGCTTGTTATCCATGGTTAATACCTCCATGGATATATTATAACGCTACTTGGAGTTGTACATTTTTATATTCCATAAATTGTACATTTTTATAATATCATTTACAGTCACTCACAAATGCAAGCATTTGTCGTGACTCTTATTTTTCGTTGATTGCTTCGCAATCACGCTTCTATTCAATTTTAAAAATTGTTCTGTTTGCGTACAAATTCTTTATTCAAACTCGCAAAGACCTTCGTAGTCCGATTCTGTTTTAGGGCTGTTTCTATACTGTTTTGTATAGATAATCATTGTTTTTTCTCTCATTATCCGGCTTTGGAATGGAAAATAGTACCATTTTAGTACCGGAAGTTTGAGGATGGATTTACCAGTCCATAGGGATATTATGTGGCAGGTGAGGCGAAAAATCAAGAGAAAATCTTTTTTCTCCAATAACATCTGCACCTTTTTCGACCGGATTAGGTGTCTCATCTTCTCATTTTCCTCTACTCCGGCTAGCTCTATTTTAGCTTACTCAGTAATAGTCCATATTGGACATCATTTCCGCATAATAATCCGCCTCCATTTCAGCTTTTACTTCGTTAATATAGCTTAGTTCCATATCAATGCCATCCAAAATGTTAATTAAGGCTTCAAAAAAATCCCCCGTCTCCATAAAATCAAATCTTTTATTACAAGAAAAGTATTCTTGCATACTATTTGACATTGGGTATCTAAACTTATTTGCATCACAATCAATCGTGTGAACTTGCATACAATAATCTTCAATAACTTCTATATATTCAAGTTCGTCTGTCCCTCTGTTATATTCCAAAACATAAGGTTTAATCCTTTTCCACATTCCTATAATACTATGCTTTTTATCCAACATCAGCTTACATTTTGTTTGATAATCTTCCCCAATCTCATCAAACCATATTGTTTTCAAACTAAGTTCAACGCAATTTCTGTATAAATAACACATTGGAAGAAAAAGACGTTCATTGTAATCAGCATTACCAGAATCTGTTTCATTTTTCATAAACCATTTCAAATAGTTTGCAGTTTCCAAATACGCCTTAGTGTAAGGATAAAAAACCGCTCTACCGTACTTATACCCAACTACTGATTGTCCATAATAAAATCCCCCAGTTTCAATAAAAACTGGTTCTACTTCTTTCCATTCAATAGCACTTTCAGTCTCCTTTTTGTACCATTTCTTTATGATTTCATATGCTGCTTCAAATTTATTTGCAAACTTTACTAAATTAATATGTGTTTGTTCATCAAAGATTTTCTTAATTACAAATTTTCCTTCGCGCTCCCAATCCCTTGCTTCCCACACAATGTGAAATGGGTAACGAAATGAATCTGAGTCTCTATCCTTTTTTGATAAGTCATCAAAATACTTTCTTAGCCATTCCATCTCTTCTTCTGGTCTTGTTGAGAAAGTCTTTTCCTTGATTCTATCCAAAATCAAAGATAAATTATGACGAGTATCCTTAACAAATGTTCTTCTGTCATTTTTATCCGTAATATTTTGAAAACCTATCGCCTTTAAACCAAGTTCCAAACAATGTCTATACAAAAAAGCAATAGAAAAGAAATAAGTATCAAGTTTTCCTATATCTGGATGTTCTACATTTAATATAAATTCCGTAATTTTATGTGCAGCCTCAAAAAAATACTCTGCATATTGAAAAAATGCTTCTGCTAAATCTGTAGGTGCTATAACCTTAGTAACATATTTTGAATGTTTATAAAATTTATCTATTTTTTTCCCTTTTTCTGGACTAATCGTAGAAGTCAGAATATATGGTGTTTCCATCTTTGCCACATCCTCTAGTTCTGCTTTTTTAACTCCAAACTATCTAGTATTAAGCAGAAAATATATCTAAATCAAAAACTCCAACTGCACCTGTACCCAATATGGTATATTCTTATATTCTAATCGAATCTTTTCTCTGATTATCTGTTCTAAATCCAATCGTTTTTCTACTTTTATTTCTTTTTCATCAAATATTTCTTTGTTTAAAAACAATGCTGTTTCCCTCGGAATGCCCATTTCAATCATGCACCTATCTACTGCACTAAAAGCTCCTACTTGCATACACTTCAAAAAAGGACTTTCCGGTCGTTTCATATCATAGAGAGGTTTTAGCAACAATGACAAATTAAACGAGATAGTATTTTGCAACAATTCAATGGTGTTATCAATATTATCTGCGCCCTCATCTCCATCATATCTTGAATTATTCAATATTTCACAAAGCGCCTTCCCATTTGCCCACTGCAATGATAATCCTGACATTATACTGCGCATTGTACCCTTCCTGTATGTTGAAGGTATATTCTTATTATACATTGCAACCGTTGCACCATTTTCCCTAAGGAAGAACATCGCCTTATCCAACTTACCTTTTGCACCTTTTTCCATCGGTGTATTAGGGAGTTGTCCATCATATTCCTTATAAATAAAATCTAATACAAGTGGATCCCAATACCTATTTTTATAACAAATTTCTTTAGGAACGTCTATTGATTCAAGTTTTAATATTATTGCTGCAACCTGTTTTTGTGTAAGCTTGATTCCAACATTTTTCATACGGCTACGCGATTCAGCACCATACTTCAAAACAGATTGTCTTATGTATGAAATAATATATCCATATTTTTTCATAGCGGCATCTACCGGGGTATTATTATGTAATGCTTCCTCTATAAACTCTTTATATTCTTCAAACTTTTGCTCATAGCCTGAGGGAAGCTCCTTGGTAACATCCTCAAATAATTCAAGTTGTTCGTAGCCTTCCGAATCTATAAACTCATCCTCATCCATTACAAATATTCGCCCTATATAATCTTTTAACAATCTTCCTGCCCGACCTCGTAAATTAGCCATCTCATAATTTGTTAATTCAGAAGACTCCTTTTGCCTCTTAACATAAAGATGCGGATTCCTAATAAAAACATTCTGAGCAGGTAAATTAACTCCTTGTAATAAAGTAGTTGTACACACAACTGTATTTATTTTTTTATCTGCAATCGCTTTTTCCAGCGTTCTTCTCACATGCATAGGTAACTTTCCATGATGATACGCAACCCCTTTTTCCAATGTTTGACATAGAGAATAATTCTTTCTAACAGTCATGCCATAATACTCAATAAGTTCTCTTTCTATCCTATTGCTTGTGTCACCTAATGCCATAGCAATCTTTCTTGCAGAATCTGAAGTCGGTGAAAAAACAATATTTTGGCAATTTTCTCCTACTCCATTCACTACATTATTGAGATATGACAAATACTTATCTGTATACTGTTTTTTCCCATATCCTTCTATAATATCTGCATTTTCAATTTCTAATGACAACGGTTGTTGTGTCAATGCACAATACTGTTTCAAATAATATCTTTTTTCAACTTTTTTTATGCTATATGTTAAATTGAGTACGGGACTAATATGCGTTGTAAGATCTTTTGTTTCAATACCAAAAATACTTTTACCAACTTTTTCAATTTCTTCTATTCTAGGTCCGGATATAATAATTTGTTCAACATTCTCTTTATATCTAAATTCAGTTAAAGTATCAAATAAAATTTTGGATCTTTGATCCTTGTCTTCTCTTATTCTTTCAATATTTTGAATTTCATCTGCTACAAGTATCAACCTTTTTGTAAAAGCTTTCTCTGTATCGGAAAAAGCAGCTATTGCTTTTTCCTGTGTCATAATATAAATATTCTTTTTATCAGATATTTGTTGTTCATCAAACGAATTTGAAATCCAATAATCTTTCACGCCAACTTTTTTTAATTCTCTATTAAAATCTTCTGTAACTTGATTCAATAAGCTTAAAGTAGGAACAATATACACAATATCTATATTATCATGTATTAATCTATCTACAAGTTTCAAGAGAATAACAAAAGACTTTCCAGCTGATGTCGGTGCAGATATTCCCAATAACTTGTCAGTGTCCATACTATCCCAAATCTGTTTTTGGTAATCTGTAAGAAGGTATTTTTGATTAGCTACCATAATCTCATTCTTTATTTGATTAATTGTGAGAGCAACCTCATCTATCCAACTATCCAATCCTGAAAAAGATCCATTTTCTTTATCAAAATCCTTATCACATATTATTGCTGAAGTAGGATATCCAATGCGTGATAATATTTTAATGATGAATTTTTTTAAATCAAATTTAGTATGATCAACATGCTCCCACATCAAACCTATAACTGTAATAATATAGTTCACTGATGGTTTTTCAACTAGAATTGATTCATAATCAAGGCAACGAATTGTATCCATAAGTAACTCTGAATTTACATCACAACTTTTTCCTGACATCCCCATCTTTTTAGCAATATTAATCATATCTATTTCAAGCCACTTATTTAGAACTTGTTTCTTTTTCTCTTCCATAGATTATGTACCTCATTTTTGCATCATATCATCTTTTGGAACTCTTCGACCAAACCTTTCAAATCCCATACAGGAAAAACAATATATGTTATCCGACTCAGTATAGGATTACTTTCTATATCTATTTTATTATTGTCGAATAAACGATATCTTTCTGCAATTATTGTCTCTATTTGATTTCTAATACTTGTTTCAGTATCAAATTTCAATTTTTTGTTTTCATCATAGGTAATTATGCTAACTAAATGAACCTCCACATTTTCAAGCGTTTTATTTAAGTATTCTTCTGCAATCTGATTCATCTCTTGATCCAAAAAGTCCTCGTGCACGTAAAGATACAACTCTCTCCTGTGTTCTTTGTATGTTTTAATAATGCTATCCAATGCATCAGAAAATGCTGTAGCAAATTTGTATTTACTGCTATATGTTTTTGCTTCCCCAAGGATTATAATATTTTTTCCATTTTGAATTTTATAATGAATTGCATCCGCACCAAATCTTTCATGTTCTGAAGATGTCGCTATCTTCATTTTTCTCAATAAAGGTGTAGCCTTCATAAATCTTTGTATAAAATGAAATAATAATAGTTCTCCAAACTGTCCCTGGACTAACAATTCATCCGTATTATGATTTGCTCTAAATTTTTGTCTTGCTTTTCTACCAACCTCCTGAGTCGCCGCAGCGTCTGATTTTCCTTTGTCCATTGCTTTTTGTTTTAACTCCGCAAATTTCTCGGAGCTATATATCCAATCAACAATTGAATCTATCAGTTCCTCCAAAAAATCTTCACGTAACTCATTCAAATCTTGGAATTCAATATATGCACCCATATGGTCTTTGTCATTTGGGATTATTTCATAATTTTGAGTTATTACATGTATATTTCTGAATAAGGCATCATTCTTAACAAGCCTCTTCAATATATCCTTTTCCTTCAACCATCTACCTCCAACAACACTTTTACTTCATGGCTATTTAAAGGAATTTAAACATCTCATGAATACCAAATTTATATGTTTTCTAATACGCGTTGTACTTTCTCTGACTGCATCAACATCCAAAACTTCTCATTTCCTGCTTCTACCTCCGGTCTGCCACATCTAAGACTCTCTGGATATTCCGATACACAACAGTCCCTATACCAGCACTCGCCCATAAGCGAGCCCTTGACAGACCACTTTTCATTTTCTGTCAGTTCACCCACTAGTGATTTCATCACCCGCTCTGTGGAGTACCTTTTGAAACCAGCTAAAAATTGTAAAGTTTTCGCATCACCAATCTTGGACAAATTGATTCTATGATCCTCCACTGCTGCCAAAATATCTTCACGAATCTTGATTTTATCCGTCTTGCCAGTTCCGGTCCATGGAACCAGTTTGTCAAAAGCAAGAATAAAGTACTCAAAACAAATCATGTCAAGAATGATAACCTTACCTTCTGACTTGTCCGCCATTGATTTCAGAAGACGATATTTGTTTCGGATATCCTGATTATCAACCACCTGGTCGAACGCGATATAATATGTATCGTCCTCTTGAACTTCCAGATTTGAAAGCGCATTCAGTAACCCCTGATTGCTTCCCTTGCTCTCAACTGTAAGTGCACCATCATAGAAAAGCTGATTAACCAATTTCCAAAAGTGAAGCCCTGCGCCTGTATCTTCCGTCCATAAATATTTCATCTCACAGCTCCTCTTCCAGTGTGATTCTGTTTTGCTCAAACTTCAACACTTTAAAACTCTTGTCTGATACATTCAACCCATCGCAATTTCTAAGGAACAGCATATATTGGTTGGAAAACTCGAAATTGATAAATTGTCTGATAGCATCATCCATCAAAATATCAGCATTATCCATCACAATAAACTTGTCCTTGCACTGTTTCATTGATTCCAAAAGGTTATCTGATTTGTAATTGAACAGTTTGATTGCCTTGTATTTATCAGTAAGCCTTAAGTCCTCTAACATTTCATAAAGAACCGTTTTACCTGTAGCGCTATCTCCGCCGACGAGAGTGATTCTATCATCAAACGTTAAGTCGTATGAAAATGGATCTGCTTTAAACGCAATGTTCTTATAAATCATCTGTTTCTCTCCTTTCATACTCCTTACTCCACCAGGTCTGATACCCTGTGCCTCCGGTCACTATGTCCGCATCATTGAACCGGATTTGCATATCATTCGGAATCTCCGCATAAGATGGTCTTGACATGTAAATCTTTATATTATCCATTGCAAATATGATTTTCAGGACGTTCGGTCCGCATTCCTCTACGCATACCACTTTTTCAGGATGTTTTACAATGTTGAGCAATGTCTTACAACCAGAGGACAAATTGCGGATCGTGCCCAGGCCATATTTTGTTTCTATGTGCTTATCCGGTGTCAGTTTCGCTTCATCCACCTGCCTGATAAGATTGATTTCCTTCTCGGACATCTCCTCATTACTCGTATTCAAATTAAAATACAGATCATTTTGAAGAATCCAATCCTTTGAATCTTTTTTCTCTGTGTATATATCAATCATTCTATGTCACTCCTTCCAAAAGCTAGTTCTCTCAATTCACTTCAAGTATTCTTTTCACATCCTGCTGCAATTCCTCGCTGAAGTCGGACAGATCAGCAGGCGATATCACCTTATGACGGATCAGATTGACAATATCCCATGTTGCTTCTGACTTTTTCAGTTCCATAATAACGCCTGGATTCTTCCTGTCTTTCTTTATTCGTTTTTCCAATTCCCAGAATTTATCCGATGCAGCTTTGTCCTCTTGACTTAAAAAGACAACATACTCGCCAATTAGCTTGCCCATATATTTTTCCTGCCATTCGGGCAGTTTCTCCCTAAATAACTTCCAATCACTTTTTGAAATCATATGTCCTCCAAGAATATATTCTCATCTTATTTTGGGGCATTGCCTACTTTTCACTGAGCATTGCATGGTTTCCTGCAATCATATAATCCATTTTTCTGAAGGCAGGACCAAACTCCAATTAAGACATCGCTTATTTTTTTCAAAATCTTGATTATTTAAACAAATCCCCAAGTTGAGGACCTACACATTATTTGCCATGTTCGGCTCCTTTATTGGCTCCTTTATTGGCTCCTTTTCGGCACCATTTTAATTCCCTAGCTAGGATATTAACCAAATCCCTCACATACCTCTTCTAAGTAGTCCACAAGCCGTAGACTACAAATCATTGTACCACAATTTGTACCAATTTATTCCTTGCAAACTGTCCCACCGACTACTTATTTCCTCATCCTTTTCATTTGCTCGTCTGACGAAACATATTAATTCTGCTGTCCATCTTTAGTAGCTTGAAGTATTATTTCCTGTAAGCACTCGTTTATTGCAATCTGTTGATAATCAGGTGATACCTTGCGTGCTGCCTTACAATAATCTGCAATAGCCTTTTTCATGTCCATAATATTCTTCTGTTGCTCTTGATGATGTTGTTGTATCTCATACATCCTTTGTTGCTGACTTATCTGATTCAATAATGTATTTTGATTAAAAATAATATAAGGAAATTGATTATAATTCATTTTATATTACCTCCTTTGAATGAATACTTTGCATATTGTATATTTTTAGAAAGATATCAATATTATCACCCTATAAAGATCACATCATTATGATATTCTATAAATTCTTTCCCCGGAAGAAAACGATCTGGCAATATTATTTTTTGTCTATCATAATGTTGCAACCATGCCTTTGTTTCACTATCCATATCTGCTTTTCGTAGTTTATCTGACACAACGATATAATAATTTTGATCAATTGTTATCAAACCTCTGTCAAATGCCTTATCATGTAATGCATTAAGACATAATCCGTTGCTTGGATTTGTCCTTTCTGTCTGAGCATTGCTTACCCTCCAAGGTTTTATATGACTCGATATCAACATCTCTGGTAGTGATAATCCTGTAATGCAACATCTATTCGAATACGCACTAAGTACAGACAATCTAAAAAAGTATTGCCCGATTCTCTGCTTTATCCACCTTTCTCTATCTTCACCTACCGGAATATGCTCCCATTCAATATTATCCAGCATATTTTCCATCGTTGTCTGCTTTTTCGTCGCCAATATTTGCTGCGCTTGAAATGATAACTCTTCCCAGTTATTGCAGAATTCGTTCCAGATTTCTTCATCCATCCTGCTTCCATGCGACATTCCAGAAACATTTCTCGACTTGAGCTCTTTATCAAATCTTGCAAGATTTGCCATCTTTAATCCAACTGCACTAGGTGTCCTTCCAATAAGATTCGCAAGTTCTATTATCTCTTTGTTTGTCTTGGAAATCTTAGAAAAAGGTATTTTACAATACAAGTCAAACGCCAGTATAGTTTCTTCTCTTGTCCAATTATTACGTTTTTCAGCCAACAGCAACACCTTCCTAAATTTTAATTTCTTGATATTTTAAATATATTCCTTCTAAGGTTTCATCAAATTTAAGTCTAGCATTAAACAACTCGAGCACCTTTTCCGCAATGGCTCTTCCTAGAACAGGCGGTACAGCATTTCCGATTTGTTGATATACAGAATCCTTTGTTCCATAAAAAATATAATCATCAGGAAAACTTTGTAACCTAGCAGCCTCTCTCACGCTTACTGCCCTATTGAAGTGAGGGTGTATCCACATGGATTTTCTTACATTTACAACAGTATCTGACGGCATATCTGGATCTAACCTCTTGTAAACAGTATTTTGAGTTCTCTCAGGGTTTTCATAAGAACTTTTTAATTCATCAGGTAATGAATGGAAGTTTTTTCCTGGCTCAATTTTCTCAAAACGTTTTAAGGCTGTTTCTCGTGTTGCCGTACAAACATGATTATGAACATCCCGATAATTCTCAACCATAACCATTTGTCTAAAAAATGAATTTATCAGAGGACACTCTTTAGTTTTTTGTGTTTCCTCCATACCGGCTACGGTTGGTTCAATCATTTCCAAGTCATTTATAGCTTCATTAACAGTTACATAATTTGACGGATTATCAATAATAGGTGCAGGTAATTCTATTTCCTTATTCTTACCTTTTCGTTTAGCCCCTATAAGTATAAACCTTTCACGTGTCTGCGGAACACCATATGAGGCAGCATTTAATACAGCACCTTTAATTTCGTATCCAAGATACTTAAATGATTCTTTTATAAAGTCAATGACTATATATGTTTCCATCTTAACTCTAATTGTGTGGCCTACTATCGAATATGTAAAAATAGCATCTTTTTTTTCAAGTTCTGCCAAGCCATGATAAAAACGATGTATATCCCAAAACTTCATCAAATCATCTGCCCACGAAACATCTTTGCCAACTTTACCATCCAATAAGTTTTCAATAGTGCTCTTTGCCTTTTTAGTATAATTGTTATACCAATCAGGCATGTCTTCTTTTTCAAACAATTTAGATACGATAGTCTTTAGAATTTTTATATTTGACGATTTTGAAAGTATCTTATTAATTTGCTTTTTCTTTTTACACATATTGTAAAGGAAGTACAGATCATCTTCACTTATTAATAATAACTCTTTCTCGTTCTCATTATATTTGCTAGCCAAATTAAAAACACGATTGATACATGCACCATCAAAAAGTGTCACTTCTTTAAGATAAATATTTAATTTTAGCTCATTCTTTATGTAGTTTTCATCCTCATGTGTAACACAAAAAGAATGCTTGCTTGAAGCAATAGTCTTTACATTTTCCATTACAAATGCCTTGGGTTGAATTTCTTTTATTGCTTCAACATATTTTTTTACCAATTCATTACTTCCATTGATAAGCTGTCGGCGTTGTCTGTTTGCATTGGAAAATCCTTGACAAGGAGGACCACCAATAATAACATCTATTACTCCACATTCTCTTTTTATTTGATCAAAATCAGCAGTTAATATGTCCTCATAGTTATTTAAACCAGGATGATTTCTAAGATAGGTCTTTGCAGCATTATTGTTGTTCTCAACAATTGCAACAACCTCAAATTGTCTCGTTTTTTCAAATCCAAGGCTCAATCCTCCTGCTCCCGCGAATAGATCTAAAATCTTTAACATTTCATGCTTGTCTCCTAGATTAATTTATTTTTGTATCTCGTCTTTAATAACTTCCAGCAATCCTCTTTTTTGCACCACTGAGTAATATTGATTCCGACCACCTCTGGATTCATAAAATGATTCCATACCTTCAAAATCAATTCTTCTATCCTAATTGATAGCTCTGGAGAAATACTCTGACGTTTCCAAATATCCATATCATCGACTTCGTCATTGTGGAACTCTGCTAATAAAGCAATAACATAATAATTTATCTGTGCCTTATATCCTCCAAAATTTTGCTTTGCGACTAATTTGTCGCATTCCTTAAACAATATCACTTTGCTAATCATATCAATATACGATTCTTGTGAAGGCTCAGGTACTTCTCCATTCTTGATCATTGCAGAAAATTCAATAAAGTTCGTTTCCAACCCCTTACTTACTACATTAGGAAATTTCATCCACGCCATCATGCATTTTGCTGCAACTGTCTTTGAAATACACATAGATTTAGGGCTAACTTCTTTAAACTTCTTCTTTGCTGCAGGAGTAGGTTGACGATTAACATCCACCATATACTGTCCTCTAGCTCTTTCATAATACCATCTAAGAGTCGACTTACCGCTTTCAGATGGAACATATATCTTTTCAGACAATCTCGCCATCTCAATATGATATGGATCATTCGCACTGAAATCCGACATGTTAATTTTATTCTGACTATTTGCGTACTTAGAGATAAAACCAACCATCTCCTCTGTTTTTGATTGCTCTCTAATTACGGTAAGTTTAATTTGAACATTTACCTGAGAGATATCAACTCCAGTTTGTAGGGCATTATGAATTGAAGCAGTAGTTTGTCCACCATTTACAATCTGCCAATCAACTATCTCCTTAATAACCACAAAATCATCATCACTTTTTTCTTCATCCACAACAATGCTCTTTGCAGTTGTAGAAATACCATTGTTATATGTCATAAACATTTCAGGTTCCTCAATCAATGTCTTTTTAATTCCTTGATTGATTTTTCCTGTAGCTTGAAGAAATGATCGAACATTCTTTTCAATTAATTTTTGTCCTTCATCCCTATATATCTCTGCCAAACACTGTCCTGAGATAACGCCAATATAACAGTCATAGACATCCGTGTCTTGCTTAACCTTAATCATTTTCAACGGATTATTATATTTATTTTTGAATCGAATTACTAAATCCTCATGTGATTTATTCTGGTATAACGACTGACATATTCTCTCCAAATCCCATACATCGAACTTAACTTCAATTTTGTCAATTTTAATACTCTCGGGAATATCTGGAACGGTTTCCTTATTAGTAAGCAATACAACTTTGATATTTTCAATATCTCTTTCATAATCATTGATATACTCAGCAATTATGTAACCGGGATCCGTTTCTTCTACATCGTTAAAATATCCCGATTTGCACATTCTGTAAAATTTTGTAGCTTGCTTTACATTTTTGTTAATATCAACTTTTCCCATTTTTGAAATGTCCGTTCTATTTTCGAACACACTAACAACTAATGTTAAAGTCTGAAAATATTCATCATACACATATGCATTTATTTTCGCCTTTTCATATTCTTTTCTATAGCCAATAACATTACAGTTGTCCAAGAAAGACTCCCCTGCATCAATTACATATGATGAAAAAACACTGGTAAATGCATCCTCTGTGCTACATTTTTCATTCTCTCTATACCCACGAACCTCTTCAATAAGCTCCTCATTGAATTGTCTCATCTGATCTGTTACCATTGATAATCAACTCCTTTGTAAAAAGCCTCAATTTCAATCATGTATGAACGACATGCATCCAGACTCACTACATACTCTATCGCGCCAATACCCTTATTTATATTTTTCGGAATTATACGAGGAAAATTATCCTTTACCAAAAAGCAACTTTCTTCTCTAACTCTAAAATGATACGTATAGAGTTCCGACATAGAATATGCATACCCTACTTTAAATAATTTTTCCTTAAACATTTCCTTTTGAGTGCAATCTAACTGTATCATTATTCTCTCTACAATTTCTGATAACATTTCCCCATCCGCTTCACTCTTTTTTATACTCAAGTAAAGCAAATAAAGTGTTCCTATTACACCCGTATCATCTAACTGATACTCATTACTTATTTTAACTTTTTCTGGGCCTTTTGCTGATGAGCTTTTTATTTCCACAGCATCTTTTCCAATATAGAAATCGTGAGATTCTGAGTTGTATCCAGTCCAATAGCTCAACGCTTTATTCCCATTTTGTCTAATCATTTTTTCAAGCACCCACAGTTCACTATAGAGCCCTTGCTGAACATTTGCAGATAGTACATAATCTTTTTCAAGTTGAAAGAAAACACTCCACTTTTGTAGGATTCTTTTTATTGTTGAAACACATACTCTCTTCTCAATAGTCTCAAGATTGTCAACTACGTCTTGCATTACATTTACAAATATTGCTTGATCGTATCCCTCCAGTTGTTCGAAAGATAACACTCTCTTTGTCACTGTCTTTTCGGAAACTATATTATCCTTTCCTTCCATTCCCTTCCACTTTGGAAGCGAATTTAACTCTTCAGCTGTGGTTTCTTCTGGAATATCTATACCGATTTCGCATAAACCTGTATTTTTGTATAACGAGGCCGAAATTACATTTTCTTTTGGAAGAACAAATTTTCTTGTTAAAGCACTCGAATTCTTATACTGCTCTTTATCAAAATCACTCTTGATATCCTCAAGTATATTAGTCAAAGAAATCATATAAATCTCCCTTCATGCCAACCTGATTTACCTGATAAGAAATCGACTTCCCATTTCCTTTAGGAAAAACAACAACCAAACCAAATGGTGGAACATGATTTCCATCTCCGATTTTAAACAAACTTGTTTTCCCTTCATCTCTATGATCAATCGGATAAATTAATAACAAACCTTTCTTAGGATTCATCCTTGTTGCTCTTATATGCTCAGCAACTGTCTTTTCATCCCCCTTATCTTCGATTTGCTTTATTTCTTCATATTCATCAAGTGACATATCATAGTATTCTTGATCCTTCGATTTAAGCATATGTACAGAACAAGTATCTTCTTGAGGTACAATACTATTTTCACTTTTTCTTGTAATACCGTTTTTGATATGTATGCCTGCAATATCAAAACCAGGTACATCGTTTCCTGTGTTAATAAGGCAAACTGTCCAATTAACTAATAATCCGTCTTTATTTTGTTCTTCAATATATGTTGCAATATTATTACCATTTACCTTCCTAGCACGCTTAGAAGTTTGATAATTTCTGAAAAACTCTATAATTCTATTACTGTTAACATTTTCAATAAAATAGTGTTCCGTATCTGTTTTTCGACCTAATCTAGTAAAATGATCCTCTGCAGTAAGTATTCTTTCAGCATATGAAAATAAATGATCTACAGCCCTATAATTTGACTCATACATTTCAATATTAACGTCAATATCTCTTGTAACAGTCAATGTGGCGCTAAAATCAAGTTGCTGCATAGTACCTGACTTTACTTTCTTCGGGCTGGAAATTTTCAACTCCGGATGCGTAGCTACACGCAACCCAAAATCACGAGGCTTAGCTTTTTCATCACACATATATGTAATTTGATTTCTAAGATTATCCGTTGCAAAAGCAATTCTTGCAAACCATAGATAAATATTATCTGTAATAAAAACACGACACAAATCGGCATACTTTGGTCTAAATCCAAACCATCGTCCCATCTGCATTAAAGTGTCGTAGTATTTGGATTCACGTGTAAAATAACTAATCGATAAACCTTCTAGTGTTAAACCTCTTGAAAATTTATCTCCACCAATTGCAATTACGTTATACTCTTCCCCTTCGTGATCTTTGTAACATAAAACATCCTTACTATCTCCGTTAATTACGTTAACCTTGACCTTATCTTCATTCATTAACCGAACGATTTCTTCATATATATCATCAGCATTAACATCATATGCATCTTCCATATATCTCGAGAAATCTTTTCTCATTTTTTCAGATATTGGCAAATATTCCTGTCTAATGATATCGTAAATCTCTTTTTTAGTCTCACTGTCACCGTCAATAATCATTGATTGTAGCTCATCGAAGAAATATTCAGACACCTTTCTTTCCAATTGCTTATGCATGTTTTTTATTCGTGCGACATGGATTAGCATAGTATTGGGTCTATACATTTCACCACGGCAATTTCTAATTGCTACCGAAACTAGGAAGCATTTCATTGCCTTCTTTAAGCTATCCGGCAAATCACCGACCGTTTTTTTCTTTGTATCAATAAAATCTTCATCCTGGATTTTTCTTACTAAAGGCATAGGTTTGGGTTCTTCATCTTCTGTTCCATAGCCAAAAAATTCATTAGCACCTATGTACCTATACGGTTTAGGCAAGCTAATTATACAATCCGCTGGAAATAAATCATTTCCCAAATCTCCACTTGCAACTGCCAGATCATTCGGTATAAAAATATTTGCATATGGCGTTGCTGTATATCCAACATATGATTTGCACTCAAAGTGGTTTAATAAATTACGGATTAATCTATTGATGGTCTTTACATCATATTCATCAATGATATTTCCATTTTCATCATAATCATAACCTGTGTTGACTGACGCCTGATCAGCCTCATCATCAATCAATAATAGCGGATATTTAGCCGGCATAACAAAATGTCCATTTTCATCCTGCTTAACAACTTGCTTGCTTTCAATGTTTTCGATTAAGTTAGTCAGTGTAGATTTAATTTTTTTTGTAACAATAATAGTCGGAACATCTGGATGGGTATCCCAGCTCGAATTTTTCTTCGAAAAATCACCACTTTCGTCTCTAAAAGTAAGCGTCTGAACAAAGCCCGCATTATATAAAGTTCCGACTCCTATTCTGTTCTTTTCCGCACGTTCTCGTTGTTTTTGTCTAGCCTCTGATGATGTTTCATAACCAAGTACTTCCTCATCAATTCGTGATTGAGTCTGACTTCTGAGATTGTTATGAATACCTGCTAATACAATAATATATTTGTATCCAGCATCTAATGCCTTGTTAATCAGACCAATATAGTTCGCTGTCTTACCAGATTGAACATATCCAACTACCATTGCACGTTTTTCCTGTGCAGTAGCTCTGTTGGGATCTGCAATCGCATTCAAAAGCATATCCGTTGGATTACCAATGCTCTTCGTAATTGCACTCTTTTCCCAATGTTTTCTTTCGAAAAGATACTTACTATATCTATTCCAGAATTTAAGTTCCGTAGCATTTTCTGCACGATACTCATCCCACCAAGTAGAGTTTTCCGCTTCCTCACCAAGCATTACCGAAACTGTATCTTCTTCTTTTTCTCGGCTTATTCTACTTAACAAGTAATCTCTTAAAGAATTGGAATCTTCTATAAGTGAACTCATGCTTTCAACCGTCTTCTCTATAGCTAACGAAATACGTTCATTCAAACTATCCGCATCGATTTCCTCTAGTATTTTTCCATAAAAATCATATGCTATTTCATACTTTTCATTAATGTTTATCCCCATTACTCCGTCTCCTCAATAATATTCTTCAATTCTTCTCTTAGATATAAATACTCAGGTGAATCATGCAAAGTATCATAAATCTCTGCATCATCATATTGTAACATTCTGTAAATTCTAATTTTCTCCTGAATATTTAATATTTCTTTCTGCTTATCTTCATCTGAAATAACGAAATCAGTTTCTTTATCCATTACACCACTTAGCATTGTTGGTGAATAACTCTCTACAAGAGATAAATATGTCTTTAATTCCTTTTGAGTGTCCTCATCCATTTCACTTAATATTTTCAATAACATTGGATGTTTTTTATTCAGATAAAACATATAATTACCTGATATATTTTTTCTTTGTTCCCAAACATACTTTAAACTTGTATTATTCGCAATGTTTTTTCTGTTATATACACCTCTTGAATTATAAACTGCTACTGATTTTTCAATCGCTAAAAAGGCAATTTGAGTTATTGGCTCTTCTATTGCAACAGGTAAAGTTGCTTTTGATTTCTTAATGTCAATATCCCACTCAAAATCACTATCTGCGTTCATATCAAGTTTTATGCGTGCAAGATTATATGCAGGTTCTTTTTTGAATTTTCCAAACCAAGTACCATAAACTAACAATCTTCTATTTCTATATACGTAAAAACCTTGATGACCTCTCCAATCCTTAATTCCAGCTGCTTCATTGAATTCTTCTTCTGAATTATATTTGCTTTTGTGTGGAAGAATATACGGTTCAACAACCACTTCATTTTTTCCATCAAACAATTCCTCTCTTGCTAGTTCCATTGTTGCTCGACTTTTTAGCCAAAATGGATTCCATGGCTTAATTTCATTTCCATTTACTGAAATTATCAATCCATCCTCTTCCATAAAACGATGAAATGTAATCGCAATATGAGATTTTATTTTTTTAATCATTTTATAAAAATTTTTCTTTGATTTATCAATGTTTGTTTCATCAATCAACCTATCCAATTCCGAAATAATAATAAGAGTTCCTTGTTTCCAATTATTATACTGAGTGTATGTGTTAATTGATTCGAGAATCATCGACATTTCTATTTCATCACATTCTGATATTTCCCACTTATCCTCAGATGCAACTATATCTAAATCCCATTCAGCATTTGATATCGTAGAATCTTTTTTCGAAATGACCAGTAACTTCTTTGCAAGTGAAAAGGAAGCGGTCTTCATTCCTAACCCAAACCTTCCAAGGTCTTCTGATGGTCTTATCTCATTCGGATCTGCAGAACCAATTTCCATTGCATCCATTAATTCTTTAGAATCCATGCCATATCCATTATCTGCAATTATTATTCGTCTATTATCCCAATCAAAATATAATTCAATCTCTGATGCCGCACCAGAAATACTATTATCTATAATATCAGCTATAGCCGTCTCGTTTGTATATCCTACAGAACGCAGTGCAACTAATAACATCTTCGCATGAGGCGTTTTCTCATATGTTTTTCTAGCCATCTATTTACCCTTTCGTTTTTTACCTTCTGGCTTTACTGCATCAAGAAGGAACTAACCATAAATTTCCCCTAATTGAGTACATATTATACAAATCATTTCTTATCTAGCATTCTTTTTATATATTCATATATTCTACGTAATGATTTTTCATCAACTTCATCAGTGACATTATGCGCAACTGTCGAAAATCCATTATATGTACTAAAACCTAGTAAGTATATTGATAATGCCATCGATAAATCAGCATTATCTGTCTTCATTTGCTTAGCTAAACAATTAAGTTCTAAAACTACAGAATCATGTGGCACTTTAATATCATCTCCACCATCTAAGACAACACTACTAATTACATCTGGTAATACCATACACATCTTATAAAATGCATCATCTTGTCCAGTCACTAATGAATAAAACTGATCCAAACTTACTCTACGTATTTTCTTATGTGATACATTCTTACCATCTACAGTAGTAGTCCACTTTATATTTTGAGATTTTTTTGCTATAGCTTCAACCAAAAAACAAGCACAATCATCATCATCCAAAATTTGACTCTGCATCTTAATATAAGTTTTTCCTGCCGAAGCAGAATTCATAGTATTATGCTTATTCTTCATTTCAACATATATTGTATGTACAATATCACCCTCAGGAAGAATTATTCCTTCTGGTCGATGATAAATCACATCCCAACCACCTTCTGTCCCGTTATCCGGAACTCGACAATTATCTATATATTGAAAAATGCGCTGATGAAAATACCCAATATCATTATTATTTGATTTATCTCTTTGACGAAATATCTCATTTCCTATAATTTCTTCCCAAGAAACCTGATATACAGTTTTATCAAATATCATTTTAATTGGATCAACTATATTTTTATTAAACCTAACTATATCAAAAGATTCCAATTTTTCACCATATTTATCAATAGTATCTTTAACATGTTTCAAAAAATCTTCTTCCGATATAAAAAATAAATCCCAACCCATTATTATTTTTCTCCTTCCAACGCTTCATAAATCATATTTGCAACTTCGTAACCAAGATTTACCGGAACAGCATTTCCAACCTGCTTATACTGAGACATCACAGTCCCACAAAATTCCCAGTTATCCGGAAAGCTCTGACATCTTGCATTTTCCCTTACTGTAAAAGGTCTCGCCTCTAATGGATGACATCTTTCTGTTTGTTTCTGCGAAGGAGATGTCAACACCGTTAAAGATGGCTCATCCATTGAAAGTCTTCTTAGTATTCCAGTTCTTCCTCCTCCCATATCCCAACAACTTTTCATGTATGCTTTAGCTAATTCTGGATCTATATCTCTCCAATATCCGCCTGGTGGAACCAACTCAAAAAGTTTCTTTTTAGCTTCTCCATATGGTACTCCAATGCTATCAGGTACATCAACTAATACATCCTTCAAAACTGGCTTATAATCATGTTTTTTTGGGAAATCAAACACTATTTTATCGCTCAAATCCTTTCTTATTCCAATAGTTATAAGACGTTCTCTTTTTTGAGCTACACCATAATCCCAGGCATTTAATATTTCCTTTTGAATATCATACCCTGCTTTTTCAAAAATATTTAACATAGTTTGATATGTTTTTCCTTTATCATGGGTAAGTAGACCACGAACATTTTCAAATAAAAACATTTTAGGCTGCAATTTTTCCAAAAAAATAGCGTAATGATAAAATAATGTTCCTCTTGCATCTTCAAGACCTAATCTTTTTCCAGCATACGAAAATGCCTGACAAGGTGCTCCCCCGGATAACAAATCTAATTCTCCTTTTTTTATTCCAAAGTATTCTTCAAGATTCAATTTGGAAATATTAGCTATATCGTCATGAATGACATTCCAATCAGGCTTATTCTTTTTTAAAGTATCACATGCGTCTTTATCAAATTCAATTAACCCTATTGTGTTAAATCCAGCTTCTTCTACACCAAGCGCCAATCCACCCGCACCTGCAAAAAGTTCTATTGTAGTAAATTTTTTTTTATCATTTCTACTAGGATATAAAATATTATAAAAAGTGTTTTGCATGTTTTTTCTTACTCTTCGAGGATCATCAGGTTTTTCAGTATTATCAGGAATTAACCATGTATTACCCTTTAGAACAGCCCCTTCTATTCTTCCCTCACCACATAATCGAGTTATTCTTCTTCTCGAAATACTCCATTTTTCAGCCATTTCAGTAGTTGTAGCAAAACTCATATTTACCTCCAAATTAATAATATATCTATTATTATATTCCCCTTGCGGTACATTTTCAATTGTTATTTAAATAATAATATCATCCCCTAATTTATTTAAATTAATTCAAAATCCAGTTATTTCTATACAAAAATAATGTTCATTCACCTATATCAAACTAATAAAATTTCTGCACTTGTCAGCTCGACTCCGCTTCGCTTTATCTCGCTGTCATCTGACAACCAGAAACTTGTTGAATCAGAAACGAAAAGCATAGATGAAATATACACTTATATCTGCTTGAATAGAAGCCGCTCACTGCGTGAGCTCTATAGCACAAAAAAGGAATCACTCTCAAATGCAAGCATTTGTCATGAT
>Ga0129307_1001819_pt1 | contig 20129 bp, 21 predicted proteins | sample P1105metagenome_FD_94437 | JGI IMG/M metagenome (GOLD analysis project Ga0129307, IMG submission 94437) | Capybara group fecal microbial communities from Wisconsin, USA - P1105 metagenome | ecosystem: Host-associated > Mammals > Digestive system > Large intestine > Fecal | place: USA: Wisconsin... | reverse complement strand
TTTTTACTATTTTTACTATTTTTACTATTTTTACTATTTTTAATACTTTTAATTATTTTTAATTATTTTTCTATTTTTACAGTTCTGATTCTTTTAAATTTACAATTCTAATTTTTTTAAAAAAAGATTAATATTATTCCATTTTTCTAATTAGAACTGCTGGTGTATGAATAATGGAATCTAATGATTCTACAGTAACTTCATGAGTGTCAGAATCCAACACGTCTTTTACGCTATAGATAGTTTCCATTGCAGTGGATAATGATTTCTGATAATCTTCAGCAACATTAGCTATTTCAATCGCTTCATCAACATCTATCTCTCTTGAACATCCTAACGGAGTTGATCCCAAGTTTTCTGAAAGTTGTCCTAATGTATATCCGAAAACTCCCTTGTCCGCTTCAATTCCAGGAATAGCTATTGGAAGTCCTGTGAAATATTTGTTTCTTCTTCTGTATGTTGCATCAGTGTCAATGATTAGTGTTGTTATTGTATTGTTGGTTTTGTTTTTTATGTCTTCAGTTATTTCCTTCGCTACCTTTTCAGGGTTTTCAGGAAGGAGTGACACGCATGTTCCAGGAGCATTGCTTAAATCGATTCCGGCTTCTGAAGCAGGTTTTAATGCATGTTTCCAACCGTAAAGCTGTAAAACTACTTCTTTATGTCTTTTGGATTCCTCTGGAAGTTTTCTTAAATTCCTAATGGTTCTTTCCTTGATTCCAAGAATAGGTCCAAGAACATATCCCCAGAAGTATTTGCTCCAGTATGTTGCCAAGAATGTTGCCTTAAATGATGGTGTGTATTCCGCTTCATCAACCAATCTTCCTTGAGAAACAGAGATTGGGGTTTCTGCAATGACCAAGTAATCCCCTTCTTTTGCCAATTTGGAGATGTCCTCTATCATGAAGTCTATGCTTTCATTAGGTTTGATGTAATGTGTTTCAATAGGAATTACCTTGTATCCCTTGATTTCAACATATTTGTATTTTTGACCTTCTTCGGTTTCTGCTTCTTTATAGGTTGGATTGGCTGTCATGTTATCTTCATCATTTAAAAAATCTATAGAATTTAATAGTTATTTGGATTAACGGAATAGTTAATTCGATTAATAGTATAATTTTATATTAGTAAATATATAATTATTAATGTATAAACTTATAGAATTTTTCGAATTCATATGATTTTAGATTTCACATTATTTAAGGAGAATTTTTATGGAAAAGGCAATCACTTATTTTGAAAAACCAGGCATTGAAAATACTGATGATCTTATTGGACTTGTTAAGGAAAGATTGGAAGGGTCTGACATTAAGTATGTAGCTATTGCATCCTCTACTGGTGCAAGTGCATTAAAGCTTAATGAAGCATTGAAGGGCATGGATGTAACCATTGTAAACTGTTCCCACCATGTAGGTTTCAAGGAAGCGAATAAGGCACAAATGGATGATGAAACCAGAGCAAAACTTGAAGATGAAGGAATTGTAACATTTATGGGATCACATGCATTAAGTGGTGTTGGAAAAAGCATTTCCAAGAAATTTGGAGGAGCAACTCCTGTGGAAATCATTGCAGCAACCTACAGAACATTCTGTCAAGGAATGAAAGTTTGTGCAGAAATATCCATCATGCTTGCTGATGCAGGATTGATTCCAGTAGGTGAAGAGATAATAGCTATTGGTGGAACAGGTCATGGAGTGGACACTGCTGTTGTCATGACTGCAGCTAACATGACTAATGTATTTGACATGAAATTCCATGAAATCATAGCTATGCCAAGATAAGTATAATTTAGTTATAATAGTTTTAATCAATTAAAACTTTTTATTTCCTTATTTATTTCAAATTTAATGGGTAATGGTTATATACTATAAAATCAATAATAAAAATACTAATTTAAAAATAGTTTTTGAAATTAGATTTAAAAATTAATTAGAAACAAATTTAAAAATTTTGTAAATTTTTAGTAATATTTCATTTACATTTAAATATTACTTTAAACATATTTAATAAATAATAGTAAATAATTTATACTTATTAGAAATAATTTTTAAATTAATAAAATTTGTGGGGTTTACTCGTGAAATTTATAGATGATGCAATTAAAGGATCAGAAGAAACCATTGAAAATTCTGCTCCTAAAAAATCAAATGATGATTTAGACGAAGAATTGTTAAAAATCATTAGTGAAAGCCAAGCCAACATTATTGTAGTTGGTACTGGTGGCGCAGGAAACAATACCATTTCCAGATTAAATGAAATTGGTATTGAAGGTGCAAAAACTATTACTGTAAATACTGATGCTCAAGATTTATTCTACAGTACTGCTGATAAAAAATTACTTTTAGGCAGACAAACTTGTGGTGGTCTCGGTGCTGGTGGAGAACCTACCATCGGTGAAGAATCCGCTGAAGAAAGTGAAGAAGACATTAGAGAAGAATTAGAAGGCGCTGACATGGTATTTGTTACTTGCGGTCTTGGTGGAGGAACCGGTACTGGTTCTGCACCTGTAATTTCCAAAGTAGCTAAAAAAGCTGGCGCTTTAACTGTTGCTGTAGCAACCATGCCATTCTCTGCTGAAGGTGTAAAAAGAAGAGAAAATGCAGAAATCGGTTTAGAAAAACTTCAAGAAAATGCAGATACTGTAATTGTTATTCCTAATGACAAATTATTAGAAGTTGCTCCTAACCTTCCTTTAAACAAAGCTTTCATGGCTTCAGATGAAATCTTAGGAAGAGCTGTTAAAGGAATTACCGAACTCATTACCAAACCTGGACTTATCAGTTTAGACTTTGCTGACATCAGTTCAATCATGAAAGGTTCCGGTATGGCTATGATTGGTATGGGAGAGTCTGAATCTGGTGACAGAGCTATTGAATCTGTACATGAAGCATTAAGCAGCCCATTATTAGACATTGACATTTCCAATGCTAAAGGCGCTTTAATTAACATTTCAGGTAGTTCTGACTTAACCTTGAATGAAGCTGAAAAAATCGTTCAAATTGTCGGTGACAGATTAGATCCAGAAGCTAACATCATTTGGGGAGCTCAAATCGATGAAGACTTGCAAAACATGATAAGAACTACCATTGTTGTTTCTGGTGTAAAGTCTCAATATACCATCGAACCTAAAAACGATGATTTCGAAGAAATAGACATCGATGATGACTTTGAAGGAACTGTTTTAGGACAAACTGAAGACGCTCCTGCAGATCCTTTAGATGAGTTCTTAGATGGCATATTCTAAATCTAAGCTAGATTTCAGTTTAGATTTTCAAGTGTTTTGACTAATTCAAAACACATCAAAATTTCTTATCACTTTATGTGATAATTCTTTTTTTCTTTTTTAATTTTATTTACAATTTTATAGTCTATTTTTTACAATTTTTTGTCATGATTTTTTAATAATTTCATGCAAAACTTTATTAATGTAATTAAATAAAACATATAATATTATTATAAATTAAGATTAAATTAGAGTTTAATTATAGATTAATTAAGATATAAATAAAGCTAAAATTAATCTTGTTTTTTAAAAAATTATTATTGACTTAACTTTTATGTATGTAGGGATTTTCTATGAATATTAAGGAAACTACTAGTGATTTTATAAAACAAAGTAAAAGAGTATTAAAAGTAGCTAGAAAACCAGATCGTGAAGAATACTTTAATTTTTCCAAAGTTACTGCAATAGGTATTGCAATTATTGGTGTAATTGGTTTTGTAATTGTTTTATTAGGCCAATTATTAGGTTTATAATTTTAGATCTTTATTTTTTATGAATTTCTAAAATTCTAAAATTCTATAATTCTATAATTTGAAATTTTTATAAATTAATAGCTATTTTTTAATCATTTTTTTAATAACTGGCTTCAGTTATTAAAATTCTTATTTTTGTAATTTTTTCTTTTTGAAACTACAAAAATTGAAACATTTATATATTATAAATAATATATATATTTTTATTATATGAATCTAATTTTATTTATTTTACTTTAAAATTCATATTTTCTTAAATTTAAATTGTAGATTTTAATCTATAAATTATTTAATTTTGTTGATTTCTTCAAAATTCAAATAATTGCTGCTGTTTTGTAATTTTACAAAAAATAGATTAGAATTGAAAGAAAGTGCTTCTATATGGATATTTAAATTAAGGGAAATAATAAAATTTTACTTTATATAACTATCAATTTAATCTATAAATTTATTATAAATTATAAAAAATTATAAATATTAATTATAGGTGAATTTAAATGGAAGATAATAAAAATTCCATATTTGCTCTTAAAACATCAGCAGGTCAAGAAAGAAATGTTGCAAGACTTTTAGCGATGAAAGCGGACAATCCTGGAGTAGATATTAAATCAATCGTGGTGCCGGAATCATTAAAAGGTTATATTATAGTCGAATCTGCAACCAACCTTGACATGAAGAACCCTGATATGAAGGTTCGTCATTTAAGAGGTATTGTAGGTGCTAAAAAAGATGGGACTATAGATGCAAGCAGTCAAATAACCTTGGAAGAAGTTAAAAAATTCTTGAAACCACAACCTATCATTTCTTCAATACAAAAAGGAAGTATTGTCGAACTTGTTTCAGGTCCTTTCAAAGGTGAAAAATCTAAAGTTGTCCGTTTAGATGAATCTCGTGAAGAAGTAGTTCTCGAGTTAATTGAAGCAGCAGTTCCTATTCCTGTTACTGTTAAAGCTGATCAAATTAGAATTATTAAAAAGGAGGCTGACTAATGGCTAAAGATACAGTTGAAGTTCTTCTCGAAGGTGGAACAGCTACTCCTGGACCACCATTAGGTCCTGCAATTGGACCTTTCGGTGTTAATATGATGCAAGTAGTTGAAGAGATCAATAAAAAAAGTGCTGATTTCGCTGGTATGAAAGTACCTGTAATAATCACTATTGACAGCAGCACTAAAGAATTTGAAATTGAGATTGGTACTCCTCCAACAACTGCACTTATTATGGATGAACTTAGCATTGAAAAAGGTGCTCATGAACCTGGTGCTGAAGTTGCAGCAGATTTATCTGTAGAGCAAGCATTCAAAATTGCAAGAATGAAATTTGATTCATTACTCGCAAATGATTACAAAGCAGCAACCAAAGAAATTATGGGTACTTGTGTAAGTATGGGTATTACCGTTGACGGTAAAGATCCTAGAGATGCTCAAAAAGCAGTGGATGCTGGAGAGTACGATGATATTTTAGTAGAATAGATTAGCTATTCTAGTAAGATGCTTACGATGCTTAAAATTCAATTAAAATTTAATTCAAATATTATACTTAATATATTATTTATTTAAGTGATTAATTTGCATGATTGAATTTAATTATAAATTAGATTATTAAAATTTATGTTTATAACTTTCTTAATCTATCTTCTTAATTTAATATCAACAGCTAATTATGATAAATAGATAATATTTATTCACTTAAATGTAAATGATATTGAAATTGTATTGTCTTACTTGTTCTAGGATAATGTGGTTTCAATTGATATATTAAAAGGAATCTAAAGATTTTATAAATGCTTTTAAAAGATTTTATTTAATTTGAAGATTTCTCGTAAAAATTCCAAATGAACAAAGTTCATGGAGGATATATATGACACAAGAGATTATTGATGCGGTGAAGGAGGCAAAAGAACAAGCTAAGCCGAGAAACTTCACTCAATCCATTGATGTTATCATTAACCTCAAGGATTTAGATGTCAGAAAACCAGAAAACAGATTTAGCGAAGAAGTAGCTCTTCCTAATGGCCGTGGCAAAGAGATCAAAATCGGAGTCATCGCTGATGGGGAATTAGCTCTTGCTGCTAAAAATGCTGGTGTAGATGTCGTGATTTCCAAAGAAGATTTACAAGAATTTGGTAAAGACATTAAAGCTGCTAAAAAAGTAGTTAATTCTGTCGATTCATTTATCGCACAAGCTGATATGATGCCACTTGTAGGTAGGTTCTTAGGTCGTATTTTAGGACCTCGTAACAAAATGCCTAAACCGGTACCAGCTAGTGCAAGAATTGAACCATTGCTTGAAAGAACTCAAGCTACCATTAAAGTAGGTGTTAAACAACAACCTTCTATTCAAATCTTAGTTGGAACTCAAGATATGGATGACGAGAAGTTAGCTGAAAATATTGAAGCTGTTCTTGCAGTATTAGACCGCAATTTAGAAAAAGGAAGAAACCAAATAAAATCCATGTATATTAAAGCGACAATGGGTTCAGTAGTGAGGGTGATCTAAGATGGCTCACGTTGCTGAATGGAAAAAAGAAGAAGTTAATGAACTTAAAGGTTTAATCGAATCTGCAGAAGTTGTAGGTATTGTTAACTTATTAAACATTCCTGCTAGACAATTACAAGAAATGAGAAAAACTCTCGCAGGAAAAGCAACTATCAGATTATCTAAAATTAACCTTATGAAATTAGCTTTAGAAGATTGTGATAATGAGAAAGCTAACATTACTGGGCTTTCTGATTTTATGGAAGGTCAACCTGCACTTGTATGTACTGACATGAATCCTTTCAGATTGTACAAAATATTAGAAGACAGTAAAACATCTGCTCCTGCAAAAGCTGGCGCAACTGCTCCTGATGATATTGTTGTACCTGCTGGAGACACTGGATTCCCACCAGGTCCGTTCCTTGGTGACTTACAACAAATAGGTGTACCTGCTAAAATCGACAAAGGAAAAATTGTAGTTTCTAAAGATACTGTTGTAGTAGAAGCTGGAGAAGAAGTTTCTAAACAAGTAGCAGCTGCTTTAACTAGAATGGATATCAAACCTATGGAAGTAGGTATGGATCTTAAAGCTGTATATGAAGACGGTTCTATCTTTAAAGCAGACGTATTAGCTATTGACGAAGAAGAAACTATTGCAGATATTCAAACTGCATTTACTAAAGCATTTAACTTATCTGTATTTAGTGCTTTCCCAACTAGCCAAACTATTTCAACTATTATCAGTACTGCTCATACCAAAGCATACAATGTTGCTATTGAGGCAGCTATTCCTACAGACAAGACTTCTGATATGTTAATTGCACTTGCAAACGCTAAGATGTTAGCATTAGCTGGTGAATTATCTTCTGACGCTATCGATGATGAGATTGCTAATAAATTAGCAAATGTTGCAGTAGCAGCAGCTCCTGTCGTTGAAGAAGCAGCAGAAGAAGAGGAAGTTGAAGAAGAGGAAGAAGAAGATAAAAGTGAAGAAACTGCAGCACTTGGATTAGGTGCTTTGTTCGGTTAGATAAAATTTAAAATTTATACTTTTTAATTTAAAAAACACAAGATTCAATATAAAAAACTAATATGTATTGGATTTTTAAAAAATAAATTATTATAACAAAAAACGGTGATAACATGGAATATATTTATGCGGCAATGATTTTGCACACCACAGAACAAGATATTAATGAAGAAAATGTAACTAAAATCTTAGAAGCAGCTGGCGCTGATGTAGATGAATCCAGAGTAAAAGCTTTAATCGCAGCATTAGAAGATGTTGATATTGAAGAAGCTATGGAAACTACCGCTATGGCAGCAGCTCCTGCAGCAGCAGCTCCTGCAGCTGAAGCAGCAGCAGAAGAAGAGGAAGAAGAAGAGGAAGAAGAAGAAGACGAAGAACAAGCAGCTGCAGCAGCAACCGCTGGTTTAGGTGCTTTATTCGGATAGATTCTTTTCTATCCTTTATTTTTCTTTTTTTTAAACAATTTTTATTGTTCGTATAATATTTAACTATTTTTTTACTATACTTTTTTTAAACAATTTATCATTTAACTATTATTTTTTTACTATGCTTTTTTTTAAACATTTTTTTAAAACATTTTTTCATTGTTTTTGATTTCCACATCCCTATAAACTTTTTTTCAAAATCTATATATGTTTATATGAATAAAGTATTACTTAGTAAATAGGGAGGTGTAATTGTGGTATTTTGTCCTAATTGTGGGGCTGAAAATGCAGATTCCGCAAAGTTCTGTAAGCAATGCGGTCATGCATTAGGAGCAAACCGTCCAATAAAAGACAATTATGTAAATGCTGGAATTGATCCATCTGAAAAGGTAAATGACAATTCAAATTTAAGTTCTAACAATAATTCAAATTCCAAATCAGATAATAAAAACTTGATAATAATCTGCTTAACCATTGTTATCTGTGCACTTTTGATTGCCGGTGCTATGGTAATGTTTTCAAATGGCAATTCAAATGATGATTCCGATGCTCTTTCAGATTCTGCATCATTGAATTCAGGTTCCGTTGATAATGCTTCTGATATGGAAACAAGCACTCAAGCTACTCAAGAGTCTTATCCAACCATTCAAAGCGGTAGTTTCTCAACAGGAAGTTCGGCGTCAGATAAAACCCATTGTACTGTTTATGTAGGATCTGAACATGCTGGAGAGAAAGTTAAAATAAGCGTCTTGTACAGTTATAATGGATATGCATTGAATCAAGGAAAAGTTGTTCCTAAAACCGTAAGCAGTGATGGTTACGTAAAGGTTGCAAGTGCAAGTGCATTGGATTACTATCCTGATGATGCATATATTACCTTATATGACAATGACGGAAATGTTTTAGATACAAAAGAGATTTATTTGAATACAAATAGTGGAAAACAAACATTCTAATTGACTTTAGGGGAAAAATATGAAATGTCCAATTTGCGGATGCGAGAATCCGGATGATTACAAGTTCTGTCATGATTGTGGAAGTCCTTTGAACTTTACAGAATCAATTGATGACTTAACTGATGAATTGAATAACTTAGATGATTTCCCATCTTTAGACAGCAAAAAGCTAATCATTATAGGCTATATAATCGCTATCCTATTTGGTTGGGGTAGCTTTATTCTTAGCTTTTTCTTGGGATCATACGGATTTGTAGGATTCATTGGATTATTTTTCCCAGGATTCATGTTGAATAGCAAGGATTCAAATATCAGAAAGCATGCATACATCCAATTGGCAATAATGCTAATTGGAATAATTTTCACTATCCTGTTTTTATTTAGATGGTTTTAAAAGCTGATTAATATGAATAAAAAAATTAAAATTGCATTGTATATTATCCTAGCTTTGATAATATTCGTCGGATGTATTAGCATATTGTATGTAAATGATTATTCACATGCAGACCCCAGTGCAAATGCCTACTTGAATGGAACTGAGAATGTATCAGTTGAAAAAGTGGAAAAGGGATTATTCATGGATGGTCCCGGAAATGATAAGGCATTGGTTTTTTATCCTGGTGCTAAAATTGAATACACCTCTTATCTTCCTTTGTTCATGGATTTGGCGAATGATGGGGTGGATTGCTTTATAGTGGAAATGCCTGGTAATTTAGCGTTTTTAGGTGGTAACAGCGCTGATTCAATCATTGAGAGTGGCAATTATTCTTATGATGAATGGTACATTTCAGGTCATTCCTTAGGTGGAGTAATGGCTTCTTCCTATGCAGTTACCCATAATGATGAAATCAATGGTTTGATACTTCTTGCATCTTATCCAGTGGATGATTTGGGAAACATGCCTGTCCTTTCAATCTATGGTTCCAATGATAAAACATTGAATAAGGAAACATATGATGAATCCAAAAGATTAATGGACTATAATCTAACAGAATATGTAATCAATGGTGGAAATCATGCTCAATTCGGATCTTATGGCATTCAATCTGGTGATGGAGTAGCGACTATCTCTCCTGAAAATCAAAGAAATCAAACTGAAAAGGCAATTTTGGATTTCATTTATTAGCTTTAATTCTTTTTATTTTTTTTTATTTTTTTATTTTTTTTAATTCTATTAAAATTTTCTTATTTAATTCTATTTTTATACAAACTATTTAATAGTTTAAAAACATATATAATTTTATTATGAAATAAATATTCAACTATTTATTAAACTAATACAATTAATAATACAATTATTAATAATGCAATTAACTTATTCAAACAAAAAAATATTTTTTAAAAACAACGATTAAAACTGATTATTATGCTTAAAATATTCGAAGATTTAGGATATAAAAAACAAATATGTAAAACATGTGGCAATGAGTTTTACTCTCAAGTGGATAGAGACACTTGTGGGGATGCTCCATGTGACGAATATGGATTTATCGGAAATCCTGCAACTGACAAGCCATATGATTTATATGAAATTCAAGAAACTTTTAGAAATTTCTTAAAATATGAAGGCCATACTCCTATACCTCGTTATCCAACTTTAGCAAAAAGATGGAGAGATGACGTATTTTTAGTGGGAGCTTCAATATTTTGTTTCCAACCATGGATTACCTCTGGTTTAGTTGAACCTCCAGCTAATCCTCTTGAAGTTGAACAGCCATCCATCCGTCTTAACGATGTGGATAATGTAGGTAGAACCGGAAGGCACATGACTTGCTTTACCATGGGTTCACATACTGTAATCAATAAGCCTGATAACTTCATCTACTGGGAAGATGAAACAATCAGACTTTGTCATGAGTTCTTCAAATCAATTGGAATCAACACTGAAGAGATCACTTTCATCAAATCCTGGTGGAAAGGTGGAGGTAACGAAGGTCCATGTTATGAAGTGTGCTGTCGTGGTGTAGAGCTCGCTACACTTGTTTTTATGCAATACAAAACACTTGAAAACGGTGAAAGGGAAGAGATCCCTATTAAAGTGGTTGATACCGGTTACGGTTTAGAGAGAATTGCATGGATTTCACAAGGAACTCCAACTGCTTATGATGCATGTTTTGCTCCTGTAGTGGACAAGCTTAAGGAAATAACCAATGTTGAAGTCAATGAGGATATTTTAGCTAGAAATGCAGAAATTGCAGGTATGATGGATATTGAGGATATCGGTGATATCAGAGAGCTTCGTCAGCAAGTGGCAGACAGCTTAGACATTTCACTTGAGGAATACTTGAAAAATGCAGAGCCAATGGAAGCTATTTATATCATTGCAGACCATACAAGGTGCCTGGCATTCATGTTGGCAGATGGAATCATCCCATCAAATGTTAAGGAAGGTTATCTTGCAAGGCTAGTATTGAGAAGAACCATCCGTTTCATGAAGGAACTCAAGATGGAAGAGTCATTATCTGACATTATGGAAATCCAATTGGATTTCTTGAGAAAGTTCTATCCTGAAATCGACGAATCCCAAGAGCATATCATGAATATCATCAACCTTGAAGAGGAAAGATATGCAAAAACCATTGAAAAAGGTAAAAAGACTGTTAAAAGAACAATCAAACGTCTTAAAAAAGAAGGAAAAACTTCTATGCCTTTAGAAACATTAATAGACTTATACGATGCTCAAGGTATGCCTCCGGAAACCGTTGAAGAAATGGCAAGCGGAGATAAGGACTTTGAAGTATTTGTTCCTGATAACTTCTTCACAATTGTTGCAGATATGCACGAAGAGGATAAGGTTGCTAAAAAAGAGACTTTAGATCTTGATGTTCCAGAAACTGAACTTGACTTCTACAAGGACATTTATCAAAAGGAATCTGACGGAAGGATCATTGAAGTCATTGAAAAAGGAGATACAGTCAGTGTTATCCTTGATAGGACAATCTTCTACCCTGAAGGCGGAGGTCAGCCATCAGATATAGGTATAATGTCCATTGATGGCAAAATCTATGAAGTTACTTATGCTGAAAAATTGAATAACATTGTATTGCATCATATTGCAATTCCTAAGGATAGCGATAAAGAGACTTTATTATCCACTCTTAAAGGATATGTTGGAACTGAAGTTCATATGGCAATCAACTGGAACAGAAGAATCACTTTAGCAAGACATCACACAGGTACTCACTTGGTGATTGCAGCTGCAAGAAAAGTTTTAGGCCAACACATTTGGCAAGCAGGTGCACAAAAAGGTCTTGCTCGTTCACGTATAGACTTGTCCCATTACAAGCGTATCACCCAGGAAGAACTTAATGAAATTGAAAAATTGGCAAATGAATATGTGATGATGAATATTGATTTGGATATCAATTGGTTAAGCCGTGATGATGCAGAGAAAGAATATGGATTCGCCTTATACCAAGGAGGGGTTGTTCCTGGTTCCCAAATCAGAGTTGTAAGGATTCCTGGAATTGATGTGCAGGCCTGTGCAGGTACTCACCTTGACAGAACCGGTGAAGTCGGTCCGATTAAAATCAACAAGACTGAAAGGGTTCAGGATGGTGTTGAAAGAATTGACTTCTCAGCAGGACTTGCAGCTATCGATTCCATTCAAGCCGATAAGGAAATCCTTAGGGAAAGCGCAGGCATATTCAGCGTAACCAACGAGCAATTGCCTAAGACCTGTGACAGATTCTTTAGCGAATGGAAGGCTCAAAAGAATGAAATTGCCAAATTGCAAAAGGAAATAGCTAACTTGAAGGTAGCAACTTTATCGGATAATGCAATTGAGGTAAATGGATTGAAGGTCTTAAAGGAAATCATTGCTGGAGACATTAAGGAACTTCAAAAGATAGCCACTGACTTTACAGACAACAACAAGGTTGATGTTGTATTCCTTGGAAACAATGATGGTAAGATTGTTGGAGCAGCCACTAAGGACTCTGGCGTTCAAGTGAACGGCATCATTAAGGAAGCGGCCTCTGTACTTGGAGGTGGCGGTGGTGGCCGTCCTAACTTGGCTCAAGGAGCAGGTCCAAATGCAGATAAAATGGCTGAAGCCCTAGACTTGGCAATTGAACTTTTAGGAGATAATTAATTATTCTCCCTCTTTTTTATTTTTAATTTTTTTATTAATTTTTTTCTTAATTCTTTTTTTCACTTTTTTATTCAATTTAATTTATCATTTATTTTATTTTTATTTGCATTTTATAACAATAGTTATATTTATAAACTATAAATTAAATATATAAAAAGATAAAGATATAATTAAAAAGAAATATTTTATTGACTAACCTATCATGTTTTTATAATTATTCTTTGTACTGTTTTATTTAAAAAAATTATTTTATTCATTGAGGTATTTTATGAAACCTGATTTGATTATAGCTCGTTACGGTGAAGTGGGATTGAAGAGTAACAGAGTTAGAAGAAGATTTGAAAATAGACTATTAAATAATATAAAGGCATCCATAGATGCAGAAGTAAAGATTTATCAAGCAAGAATTTTTATATTTCCAAAAGACTTTGACGATGCAATAGAAAAGTTGGAAAGAATATTTGGTATTGTATCATATTCTCCTGCGGTTTCTACCAAGGCTACTTTTGAAGATGTGGAAAAAGATCTTGGAGCCTATGCGGAAAAACTCCATGACGAAGGACTTTTGGATGAAAACACTAAGTTTGCAATAAGCTGCAGAAGAGTGGGACAGCATGAATTCTCATCTCAGGAGATGGCGGCATTTGCAGGTGCAGTAGTTGTGCGCAAATATTCCTGTCCAGTTGATTTGACCAATCCGCAACTAACTATCTATTTGGAAGTAAGGGACAATGATGCTTACATTTTCCATGAGAAGATTGAAGGTCCTGGAGGATTGCCTCTTGGAACTCAAGGAAAGGTTGTTTCACTTGTTTCAAGTGGTATAGACTCTCCTGTAGCAACTTATTTGATGATGAAAAGAGGATGTCAGGTGATTGCCCTTTACTGTGACAATCATCCTTATACAAGTCCTGAAGCCCTTAAGAACTATGAAGACCTGATTGATCAATTGAACCTTTATGCAAGCGGTGCTCCAATCAAGAAAAGGGTTGTCAGATATGGGGATTACTTAAGCACATGCAAGGCCGAAGCTCCAGATAAGATGACCTGTGTCTTATGCAAGTCTGGAATGTATAAGCTTGCAGGGAAATTGGCTAAGAAAATGCATGCTGAAGCGGTCATTGACGGCAGCAGTTTAGGGCAAGTGGCTTCTCAGACACTTCCGAATATCCTTGCAACCCGTGAAGATTTGGATGTTCCGGTTTTAAGCCCTCTCATTGGCCTTGATAAGGTGGAAATAACAAGGATTGCAGAGAAGATTGGAACTTTTGAAATCTCAAAAAGGGATGATGGCGGTTGTAAGGCAGTTCCAAAATATCCTGAAACCAAGGCAGATTTGGAATTGGTAAAAGAGATTAAGGAAGCCATGAATCAAGAGGAAGAACTTGAAAAGGCTTTTAAGACTATCGAATTTTAGAATTTTGTTGATGGGGATTATATGAAGTCTAAGCTTGCAGGAATTGTATTCATTTTAGGTAGTCTGTATTATATGATTGCTGAAGCCATTAGTGCAATGGCTTTCAATGACACATTGATCAATACATATCTTTTTTATACAATTTCAGAGCTTGGAATTCCAAATATGAACTCTCCCCTCTCATTATTAATGAATTCTGCATTTATTATAATCGGTTTGTGTTTGCTTTTTGGCAATTTATATAAATTTAAAGACTTTTTAATTAAAAACAAGATTATTTTTTATATTCTAACACCAATTACTACCCTTGGAGTGATTATTGTCGCTTTGATTCATGCAGGAAATCCCTTAACTGATGGCTATCATAGCTTAGGTGCCATAATGGCAATTCTTGGGGGAAATATTCTATTGGTTATTATATCAAGATCCATGGATGAATTTGAATTTTATCAGAAGATCACTCTAATTCTAGGGATAATTGGATTAATTGCATTTTGGATAATGTTTTTCAATATGGGAAGCATTTATATGCCTGTTTACGAGAGATTGTCTGTTTACACATTGATAATTTGGAGCTTTATTACAGGAGTCTATCTATTGAAGATGAATTAGGATATTAATTTAGGTTTTTTCATGGCAAAATCACCAGGATTTCTGCCTTATTGGTTCTTCTGGATGATTTTAGGCACTTATTTGATCATGCCTATTTTCAATAAATGGCTACAGCATGCAGATTTGGCAGAAGCGGAATATTTCTTGGTATTTTGGTTGATAACATGTTTATTTGACTTCACTTTAAACATTAAGTTTCCAATCAAGTTAAGTTACTTTGTAAGTCCGATCGGTTTGGTGGTTGCAGGTTATTATTTGAGACACACCGAGAGAAAACTATTGAACAATCCTTATTTCGCTTTAGCTTTGACTTTACTGTCTGCATTGATTATTATGGTAATGGTTACTTATTTCTCTACTCCAAGCAAGTTCCATACATTAAATAGGTATTCCTTACCTATCACTCTTGAGGTTATTGGAGTATTTTTATTGTTTAAGAACTTCAATAGATTTGGTCTGATTTAGGGTTTATTAGAAATGAGAACAGCATATTCAGAAGATTAACTTCTTTAATTGCTAAGTATAGCTATGGAATTTACTTGATTCAAGGATTATTCTTATGCATATATGTGAAAATATTGCCTTATCATGACATCTACAGCTTGATGATAATCTTATTCATTTTGATTGTTTTCAGTTCCATGCTGACAATGCATATCTTAAGCAAAGTCAAATATGTGAATAAATGGATAGGAGCCAAATGATCTATTTGATTAAATTTTTGTTAAGTATTCATTCAATTTTTATTTATATATTAAGAACTACAAAGGTATATTCATGAACACAAACAGATTTGAAACATTTTTTGATGCGGTATTGGCAATCATCATCACTGTTCTAGTATTGAAATTAACACAACCTGTATCTCCTACTTTAGATGCATTTTTATTGTTGAATGCCAGATTTATTACTTATGCCATCTGCTTTTTAGTAATTTTCATCATTTGGTATGACAATCATAATCTGTTTCAAGTTGTAGAGGAGATAGACAATAAGGTCCTGTCAATATATGCCTTACAGATATTTGCAATAAGTCTTCTTCCTTATTTTGCAACATGGGTAGCTTTGGATGTAAAATCTGTTGCAGCGGAGACAATGTTTGGAATCGTTTTTCTTGCAATAGACCTTTTATATATCTTATCAATTTATGCCATTTTTAAGGCAAATCCTTATAACTGCGGATTATGTCAGGATAATTTCAGAAGTGTTTACAGTTATATTCCGATTGCAATCATGATTTTAGGATTCATAATTACTTATACAATCTACACTCCTGGAATATTCATTAGCATTTTAATCTCATTGATTTGTTGGATTTTCTTTTCAAGGCTCAGAAGACCTGATAATGGCAGTACAGACAGATTCGAAGCATTCATTGATGCAATCATTGCCATTGTGATTACAATAATCGTACTGGAGATTCCAATGGTGGCAAATGGATCTTGGGGTGCATTTTTTGATATAAAATTAGATTTTATCGTTTATGCTGTAAGTTTCATGGTTTGCTTTAACTTCTGGAACTATAACAACAATCTTTTTAATATTGTAAATAAGGTAGACCCTAAGGTAATTTGGTCAATTGGGGGCGCATTATTCTTTTTATCATTGATTCCTTATTTGACTACTTTTGTTGTTGAGAATGCTGATTCATTCTTCCCATGCTTTTTGTATGGATTGGATTTCATCTTTGTAGACATTCTTTCAATCGTAACTGCAAACGCATTGAAAAATTCAGACAAGGCAAATATTGCCTTGCAAATAGCCTTAGCAGATAATAAACCATATTTATCCACAATAGTTTTGGTTTTAATCGGTATGGTAATAGGATACTTTGTTTATCCGTTAGCTATTGTAATCGCTTGTTTGGTTTCTATAATTACCTTGTGGATAATTTCCCATATTCGTAAGAATCATTAGGAAATTTATTTTTTCTTTTTTTAAATCATAATTATTATATATAATATTAATCAAAAATAATAATGTATATTAAATAACTTAAGAAAAGTTTAAGTTATTTAAAAAGTATTTAGTTTGATTAATAATTTAATTATTTTATATTAGCTATTAATTCAAGTAATTAATTATTATAACGATTAGTTATTAATGAATAATTATTTTTTAATAGTTAATTGCTATAATAGTTAATTATTGTTCTTATATTATGAATTAAAGCTAAATATGTACTGCTATTGACTAAAGTGTGTGAATAGTAAATTTTTATTACAGAGGTGTTTTAAGATGAAAACTACTGTTAGTGTTATCAAAGCAGATATTGGAAGTGTTTCTGGACACTGTGTATCACATCCTGCATTAATGGAAAAATGTGATGAAGTATTATCCGGTGCTTTAGAAACTGGTATTCTTGAAGATTATTATATAACCCGTTGTGGTGACGACATTGATTTAATCATGACTCACAGAAACGGTGAATTAAACGAAGAAGTTCACAAAACTGCATACGACGCTTTCCTTCAAGCAACTGAAATTGCAAGAGACTTAAAATTATACGGTGCAGGTCAAGACTTATTGACTGACACATTCTCTGGAAACGTAAAAGGTATGGGTCCAGGTTGTGCAGAAATGGAATTCAAAGAAAGAGGAAGTGACCCTGTAATCGTTTACTGTATGGACAAAACCGAACCAGGTGCATTCAACTTACCTATTTTCAGAATCTTTGCAGATCCATTCAACACCGCAGGTCTTGTAATTGACCCAAGCTTACACGATGGATTCAGTTTTGAAGTATTCGATGTAATGGAACACAAAAAAGTTATCTTAGATTGTCCTGAAGAAATGTACGATTTACTTGCATTAATCGGGTCCACTGGTAGATACGTAATTAAAAGAGTATTCAAGAAAAACGGTGAAATCGCAGCTGCAGTAAGTACTGACAAATTGAACATGTTAGCTGGTGAATATGTAGGTAAAGATGACCCTGTAGCTATTGTAAGAGCTCAATCCGGTTTCCCTGCAAACGGTGAATGTGTAGAACCATTTGCATTCCCACACATGGTAAGTGGATGGATGAGAGGATCCCACAATGGTCCTATGATGCCAACCAGCCAAGAAGAAGCTAACCCAATCAGATTCGACGGACCTCCAAGAGTAGTCGGTTTAGGTTTCCAAGTAACTGATGCTAAATTAATCGGACCTGTAGACTTATTCGATGACCCTGCATTTGATGAAACCAGAAGACAATCTGCAAACATTGCTTCCTACATCAGAAGACATGGTCCATTCGAACCACACAGATTGCCAGCTGAAGAAATGGAATACACTTCTTTACCTGGTGTAATGGAAAAATTAGAACCTAGATTCGAAGACATGGATGATGACTAAATCATCTATCTCTTTTTCTTTTTTTATTTAATTTTAATTAGTTTTATTATATTAAAACAATTTATTGTAGGGGGAAAATTATGACTTTTTGTCCAAGCTGTGGAGCAGAAAGATAAGAAGGAAGTAAATACTGTCATAACTGTGGATATGATTTTGGAAATGTAGGTGCTGAAGTAAATTTAAATTCCAATTCCAATACACAAGCAACTCAAAATTCCATTCCTAATGTCCAATCTGAAAACTCCTATACTTTTTCTAAGATTTTAGGTTATTTATGTGCAATATTAATACCTTTATTTGGAGTTATTTTTGGTATCTACTTAATTACTCGTGATGAAGAGAATGCTAAAAAACATGGAAAGATAATTATTGGACTTTCTATAGTTATATGGTTCCTTTCTTTTATTGCTATGGGTATGTAAACTCTTTATTTATTTTTTTATTTTTAATTTTTTACTTTTAATTTTTAATTTTTAATTTTTAACTATTTTTGTATTTTTTAAATTATTTTTCTTGTTTTTCTAAGAACATAGCCATTTCTTGTGTTTCATTCCCGGAAAGGTCCGTATTTTTCATATCACAATAATATTTGAATCCCAATTTTTCTAAGACTCTTCTTGATTGGTGGTTTTCATATCTGCAGCTTGCATGGATTTTGTTAATATTCAAATCTTCAAAGGTATGTTTAATCAGTTCTTCACATGCTTCGGCAACTAATCCTTGGCCCCAATATTCCTCTCCGATCCAATAGCCTAATTCAACTCCATCCTCACCCCAGTAGTGGTTGGTGTGTGGATAGAATAAAAGCCCTACACAGCCTATTGCATTGTCATCAATTGTTATTGCATAAGTTTCCCTTTTAGAAAAAACAGTTTTTATAATTTCCAAGCTTTCATCAACACTTTTGTGTGGTGGCCAACCTGCAATAGGTCCGATTTTAGGATTCTTTGCAAAATGGTATAGGCATTCTGCATCACTTTCTTTCCATGGTCTAAGGACTAGTCTTTCTGTTTTTAGAATCATATTAAAAATTTTATTCAATAAATTATTTATTGTTTATGTTTAGTTAAAAAATTAGTAAAAAAGTAATTGGATAATGAAGTATAAAATATAAAAAAGTAGTAAAATTAGTAAATAAATGAGATGTAAAAAATAAAGAAGTAAAAAAATAAAAAAAAGTTGTGATTATATTGCACCAAGTTCATCTAATTCTTGGATAACAATATCATGAGAAATTTTAGTCATGATTTCTCTAATCAATACATTTTTTTTACCTTTATTAGTGTAACCGTTTTTTTCCAAGATATTAATTAATTGTTCTTCAGTAAGATCCTCTAAGATAATTCTAATTTCAGTAACATCAATATCTGTCATAATGACATCTCCCATTTTTAATCAAAATATTTTTAAATTTAATTTTGAAAATTTTATAGTTAGTTTAAATTTTTAAAATTAAAAATTGTTCTTATTATGTTGAATAAATATTTATTGTTGAAAGTATTTAAATTTTTAGTTTTTATTCTATCAAATAGTTTGTATATTTATGAATGATTTTTCATCATTTTTTAGAATTTTTCCAAAATTTCAATCAAAAAATCATTCAAATTTTTGAAATTTCAATTTGATAAATATTTTAGATACAAACTTTAATTATTTTATAGTTTACGATATAAAACCCTCATTTAATCAATCGAATATTTAATTAAATTAATCCATGAATCATTCTTAGTGCATCGAGTAAACCGTGGCTATATTCAATACAACCAAAAGCAGTTCTTGTGTCTTTTTTCTCCAGGTAATATTTTGAATCATTCCAGTAATCGATTGCCCTATCATAAACTTCCTTTTCTTTTCCTTCGAACTTGATGTCTTCAACTTGTTTCAAGTTTCTCTCAAGTTTTGCAATATCAATTGCAATTTTCTCTTCACTTTCAAGATCTTTCATTTCATATGCTCCGAACAATTCTAAATTTTATTTTTTAAATTTATTTTTTTAAAATTTATTTTTTTAAAATTTATTTTTT
>Ga0129307_1001818_pt1 | contig 20137 bp, 20 predicted proteins | sample P1105metagenome_FD_94437 | JGI IMG/M metagenome (GOLD analysis project Ga0129307, IMG submission 94437) | Capybara group fecal microbial communities from Wisconsin, USA - P1105 metagenome | ecosystem: Host-associated > Mammals > Digestive system > Large intestine > Fecal | place: USA: Wisconsin... | reverse complement strand
TGTATTCGATATCCGTAAATGTTTCCTGTTTCTTCATCACCATACACCACCATTGCTTTGATAGTGTTATTATCCCACATCCGGACCCTTTATGGTAGTGCGCATTAAATCAGAGGTTCCTTAGTTATATCTTAACACACTTCAGCAGTTTTGCCAACGAGCAAAACTGTTTTTGTTGAAAATTTGTTTATTTTTCCAGATTTCAGGTTTCCATTTTATTGGGAACGCCAAAATTTCCTCCTCCGGCTTCTTTTTTGTGAAAAACTATGCTATGGTAATATTATTATATTGGCCCCGTTTTGGGCATCGGCCTTCTGAGGTCCGTCAGCAAAGCGGGGACGGTTTCGCACACAGATTCAAAACGATTTGGAGGACCACATGGACAGGATTTTTGGAGATTGGTTCAGCTTTGACGGCTTTACCGTGTGGAAGCTGAACACGGTATGGGACTACATATTCTTTTTCCTCACCGTGGCCATCGGCGTCGCCGCCGTTGTGCTGGCCATCCGCTATCTGAACAAACACCGCAATCAAAAGGACGCCGTCAGCCGTGTGGCCAAGCGGATGAAAAAGCTGGGCGGCAGCGGCGCGGCCTGCTACTGCGGCAAGACCGTCCACACCAAAAAGGACAACTGCAAGTGCGACCTGATCTGCGCTGCCCGGGACAAGGTCTATATTGTAAAGGTATATTACTTCGGGCTGGAGGTCACCGGCGGCGAAAATGTCCGGGAGTGGAAATTCCGCTATAACAAGGAGGAGGCCACGGCTCCCAACCCGCTTCCCATTCTCAGAGAGCAGCAGGTGATTCTGACTCGCATGGTCTCCGCCGCCGGCATCCGGAACGTGCCCATTGAGCCGCTGATCGTCTTTGCCGACAACTACGGCACCACCAAATTCTATCTGCCCGGTGTCAAGTGCGCGGTGTCCTACAGCTTTTTGAAAAAGTGGCGGAAGGACCGGCCCATCAACGGCGACGGGTATGACCTCAAGGCCGTCAAGGCCGCCCTGGAGGCCTCTTTCAAGGTCTCCAAGCCCGCTGGCTGAGCGGGGCTGTTTTTGAAACCGCACTGCCGGACAGGCGGTGGAGTCCTCCATTTGTCCGGGGGATCACTTTGTTTTTTATTTATGCCGCGGACAGCGGCGGAACGGGGGGTACTTGATATGATTCAAAAAGAGCGTTTACTGCAGGAATTCCTGGAATTCATTCAAATCGGCAGCGAGACCGGAAATGAGCGGGCCATGGGCGAAAAGCTGGCGGAGGTTCTCCGGGGGCTGGGCCTGGAGGTTGTCACCGACAAGGCCGGTGAGACCTTCGGCTCCAACGGCTTCAACGTGTTCGCCCGCCTGCCGGGCACCACGGACAGCGCGCCCATTGTGATGAGCGCCCACATGGACACCGTGGTTCCCGGCAACAACATCCAGCCCTACATCAAGGACGGCGTCATCTACAGCGGCGACGACACCATTCTGGGCGGCGACGACAAGTCCGGCATCTGCGGGATTCTGGAGGCTGTCCGCACCGTGCTGGAGCGGGATCTGCCCCACCGGGAGGCGGAGATCGTGTTCTCTATCGGCGAGGAGGGCGGTATGCGCGGGGCCAAGGCCTTCGACACCTCCCTGCTCAAGAGCAAGCGTGCCTATGTGTTCGACTCCAGCGGCGATGTGGGCAAGGTCATCGTCAGTGCCCCCGGACAGATCAAGATCTTCGCGGAGGTCTTGGGCCGCCGCGCCCACGCGGGCCTGGCTCCCGAGGAGGGCATCAGCGCCATTCAGGTGGCGGCCAAGGCCGTGGCCCGGATGAACCTGCTGCGCATCGACCAGGAGACCACCTGCAACATCGGCACCTTCAAGGCCGAGTACGCCACCAACATCGTGCCCGACCGGGTGTCCCTGGTGGCGGAGGTCCGCAGCCGCAATCTGGATAAGCTGAACGCCCAGGCGGAGCACATCCGCTCCTGCCTGCAGCAGGCCTGCGACGAGGCCGGCGCCAAGCTGGAGTGTGAGCTGCGCACCAATTATGTGTCCTACGCCATTCCCGAGGAAAGCGAGATTATCCAGGATGTGCTGGCCGCCGCGGAGCGCGTCGGCCGCAAGGGCTTCACCGCCCAGGGCGGCGGCGGCAGCGACGCCAATATCTTCAACCAGAAGGGCATCCAGGCCGTAGTGCTGGGTACCGGCATGACCAAGGTCCATACCACCCAGGAGCATATCACCGTCCAGAATCTGGAGGACACCGCCGCGCTGGCCCTGGATCTCCTGACACACTGAGGGGTGGCGGCATGACTTTTGACCGGATTGATATGCCCGCCTTTGCGCGCTGGTTGACTGACCTGCGCCGGGACTTCCACCGCTATCCCGAATCCGGCTGGACAGAGTTCCGCACCACCGCCCGCATCATCGACGAGCTGGAGAAGCTGGGCCTGACGGTGCAGTACGGCCCTTCCATCCATGTGAAGGAGAAGATGTTCGGCCTGCCCAAGCCCGAGGTGCTGGAGGCCTGCTGGCAACGGGCCCGGGCGGAGTCCGACCGTCCCGAGCTGATCGACGCCATGAAGGGCGGCTACACCGGCTGCCTGACGGTCATTGAGGGCGCTCTGCCCGGCCCCACCATCGGCATCCGGGTGGACATCGACTGCAACGACGTGCAGGAGGCGGAGGATCCCAGGCACCGCCCGGCGGCGGAGGGCTTCGCCTCCACCCATCCGAACTGTATGCACGCCTGCGGACACGACGGCCACGCCGCCATCGGCATCGGCACCGCCAAGCTGCTGTGTACCTACCGGGACCAGCTGCGGGGCAAGGTGATTCTGGTGTTCCAGCCCGGCGAGGAGGGTCTGCGGGGCGCGGCCAGCCTGACCGCGGCGGGCCACTTCTCCCAGTGCGACTACTTCTTCAGCGCCCATGTGGGCCTGATGGACCTGCAGGTTGGCACGGTGGTGGCCAGCGGGCACGGCTTCCTGTCCAGCACCAAGTTCGACGTCACCTTCCACGGCGTGCCCGCCCACGCAGGCGCGACGCCGGAGATGGGTAAAAACGCCATGGCGGCGGCTGCCACGGCCGTGCTGAATATGCTGGCCATTCCTCGCCATCACGACGGGGCCAGCCGCATCAACGTGGGCACCTTCCACTCCGGTACCGGTCGTAACGTAATCCCCGCCGAGGCGGAGCTGACCGTGGAAACCCGGGGCGCGACGCCGGAGATCAACACCTATATGGAGAACGCCGCCATGCGTGTGTGCAAGGCGGCGGCGGAGATGTACGAGTGCAGTTGCGAAACCCGGTTTATGGGCTCCGCCGGCAACATCGTCTGCGACCAGCCCCTGGTGGAGCGGACCATTCAAATTCTCCAGAAGGTGGACGGCGTAAACGAGGTGATTCCCGACGTGTACTTCGGCGGCGGCGAGGACGTGACCACCATGATGCGGGACGTGCAGGCCCACGGCGGCATGGTGACGGAGATGGTCATCGGAATGCCCCTGGTGGCGCCCCACCACAACAACTACTTTGACCTGGACGAGCGGGTTCTGGCCATCGGCGCCCGGTGCTTCGCCTCCCTCGCTTTGGAAATTCAAGACACGTGATCTTCTGATAGGGAATCCATTCCAATCAATGTGACAGATAAGGAGCGTATACAACATGGATGATGTAAAGGCTTTGATTGAGAAATACTGGGAAGCCGTCAAGCAGCACCGCTACTGGCTGCATGAGCATCCCGAGCTGAGCCACCAGGAGACCAACACCGCGGTGTACATCGCCCAGGCCCTCCGGGACATGGGCCTGGAGCCCACGGAGCATGTCGGCGGCAACGGCGTGACGGCGGTGATTGAGGGCAAGGGCCCCGGCAAGTGCGTGGGTCTGCGGGCCGACTTCGACGCCCTGCCCATCACAGAGTGCACCGGTCTGCCCTACGCCTCCCAGACCCCCGGCGTCATGCACGCCTGCGGCCACGACGCCCACACCGCCATGCTGCTGGGCGCGGCCTATGTGCTGCGGGACCTGCGGGACCAGTTCAACGGCTCGGTGAAGCTGGTGTTCCAGCCCTCCGAGGAGGACGCCATGGCCAGCGGTGCCAAGGCCATGATCGCCGACGGCGTTTTGGAGAATCCCAAGGTGGACGCCATGTTCGGCCAGCACGTCTGGCCTACCTACCCCACGGGCAAGGTGGCTATCCGCAACGGTGCCATGATGGCCTCCTCCGACCGGTTCTTCATCACCATCCACGGCAAAAACAGCCACGGCAGCGCGCCGGAAAACGGCATTGACGCCATCGTCATCGCCGCTCAGGTCATCTCCGCCCTGCAGACCATCGTGTCCCGGAACGTGGGTCCCCTGGACAGCGCCGTCATCACCATCGGCACCATCAAGGGCGGCAACCGCTACAACGTCATCGCCGACGAGGTGGTGCTGGAGGGCACCTGCCGCAACCTGAACCCCACTGTCCGCAACGCCATGCCCCAACGCATTGAGAACATCGTCAAGGGTGTGTCCGAGGGCATGGGCGGCTCCTACGACTTCAAGTACCTGATGTGCTACTCCCCCACCGTCAACAACCCCGAGAAGTTCCAGCTGGTGCGGGACACCATTGTGGACGTGCTGGGTCCCGACGGTCTGGCCATTCCCGAGAATTCCGCCTTGGGCGGCGAGGATTTCTCCTACTACTGCGAAAAGGTGCCCAGTGCCTTCTTCTGGCTGGGCTGCCATGAGGAGGGAACCCCCCTCTATCCCATCCACCACGGCGGCTTCGTGCCGGATGAGAAGGCCCTGCCCATCGGCATGGAGGTCATGGTTAAATCCGCCCTGCGCTTCCTGGCGGAGTAATCCCCCGGCGGGAGGTTCCCTCGGGGAACTTCCCTGTATCGCCGCATCACTTCAGACGGGGCCTTCGCCCCGTCTGAACTTGCGAGAGCGGTGTTTTCCAAATGAATGAGCAAGGAGGAACAGAATATGGAGGATATCAAAGGTCTTATCGCGAAGCACTGGGAAGCCGTGCAACAGCATCGCTATTGGCTGCATGCCCATCCCGAACTGAGCCATGAGGAGAAGAACACGGCGGCGTATATCGCCCAGGCCCTCCGGGACATGGGCCTGGAGCCCCGGGAGAACATCGGCGGCTACGGCGTGACGGCGGTGATCGAGGGCAGAGGTCCCGGCAAGTGCGTGGGCCTGCGGGCCGACTTCGACGCCCTGCCCATCGAGGAGTGCACCGGCCTGCCCTATTCCTCTCAGACCCCCGGCGTGGCCCACTCCTGCGGACATGACGCCCATACGGCCATGCTGCTGGGCGCGGCCTATGTGCTGCTGGATCTGCGGGATCAGTTCGACGGCGCGGTGAAGCTGGTGTTTCAGCCCTCCGAGGAGGACGCGGCGGGCAGCGGCGCCAAGGCCATGGTCGCCGACGGCGTTCTGGAGAATCCCAAGGTAGACGCCATGTTCGGCCAGCATGTACAGCCGGAGTACCCCACGGGGAAAATCGCCGTTCGCAACGGCGTGATGAACGCGGCCTCCGACCGGTTCTTCATCACCATCCACGGCAAGAACAGCCACGGCAGCGCGCCGGAAAACGGCATTGACGCCATCGTCATCGCCGCCCAGGTCATCTCCGCCCTGCAGACCATCGTGGCCCGGAACGTGGGCCCCCTGGACAGCGCCGTGGTCACCATCGGCACCATCAGGGGCGGAAACCGCTACAACGTCATCGCCGACGAGGTGGTGCTGGAGGGCACCTGCCGCAACCTGAATCTGGCCGTCCGCGACGCCATGCCCCAGCGCATTGAGAACATTGTCAAAGGCGTGACCGAGGGCATGGGCGGCTCCTGCGACTTCAAGTACGTTACCGGCTACTCTCCCATGGTCAACAATCCCACGCTGTTCCCGCTGGCGAAGCGGGTTCTCGCCGAGGTGGTGGGCGAAGATGGGATCGTGTGCCCCGAAAACGCCAGTCTGGGCGGCGAGGACTTCTGCTTCTACGGCGAAAAGGTTCCCAGCTTTTATTACTGGACCGGCGTCCGGGGAGAAGGCCAGCCCTACTACCCCCTCCACAACGGCCATTTCACTCCGGACGAGGCAGCCCTGCCCATCGGCATGGAGGTCTTGGTCACATCCGCCCTGCGCTTCCTGGCGGAGTGACCCGTCAAGCCGTCTGAACAACACCACGAAAAACGAAATTCAGGAGAATCGCGTTACGGCGGTTCTCCTGAATTTTTTATTGGGTTCTCTCCCCTGTCTGAAGCAGGCAGACGCTTCTTTCAGGGATGTCCGGTTCGGCGTCCGGATGTGTCTGCAGAGCCGCCCAAGCAGGTTTTTATCACCGGCTATTTTCCGTTCGGGACAGGGATGACCCTTTCCCTTACCACAGCTCCGCCTCCAGGATGCGGGCAAATTCTTCCAGCCCCGCCCGGTCCGTCTCCGTGAAGCGGCCCAGCTGCGGGCTGTCAATATCCAGCACGCCCACGACTCTCCCCTTCCCGTGGAGAGGGATCACGATCTCGGAGTTAGAGGCGCTGTCGCAGGCGATGTGGCCGGGGAACTGGTGGACGTCGGAAACGAGCTGCGTCCGGTCCTCCTCCGCCGCCGTGCCGCAGACGCCCCGTCCCACGGGAATCTCAATGCAGGCGGGCTTGCCCTGGAAGGGCCCCAGCACCAGCAGGCCGTTCTCCATCAGGTAAAAGCCCGCCCAGTTGAGATCGTGCAGCGTGTCATAGAGCAGCGCCGCCGCGTTGGCAAGGTTTGCGGTTTTGTGGGGCACGCCGCGGATCAGGGCGCCCAGCTGCTGATTCAGTGTTTGGTAATCCGTCATCTTCCTTTTCCCCCGTTTCTCTCAACTGTTTTCCGGCGGTCTTTTCCGGCCTTTCGCAGCTCCCCCCCGTCGGGGTGTCGAGTGTTCCCATGAGGCGTGAGCCGCGCAAAAGGCGGTTCCCATGGCTGCGCCTCACACCAGCTGCCCCGGCAGCTTTTTCTTCTCCTTGGGCGGGAAGCCCGCGTCAAAGGCGTCCACATCGGCGTCCTCCACAAAGTACCCCTCCGGGTCTCTGTACACGCCGGTGACGTCCCGCAGAAAGCCCTCCTTCAGCTCTTTCACCATGAAGAACGGAGCCTCCTCCGTGGGGGGAATTCCGTCGTAACAGACGCCCATCGCGGTGCCGCTGACAAAGCCGAAGCGGTGGTAGTAGTCCGGATCCCCGGTGATGGCCACGGCGCCCCAGCCCAGCCGCTCCGCCTGCTCCAGCGTATAGCGGATCAGCCTGCCGCCATAGCCTCTCCCCTGTTTTTCCGGCAGGACACTGACGGGACCGAAGATCAAAATGGGGATCATCCGCCCGTCGTCCCCGGTGATTTGGGCACGGCTGTACATGATGTGGACGATGATCACCCCGTCCTCCTCCATCACATAGTCCAGCTCCTTCATAAACTCCGGGCGGTCCCGGTAGCAGTGGAGCACATAGTGCTCCATGCAGCCGGGGCGGTACTTGTTCCAGAAGGCCTCCCGGGTGAGATTCTCCACCTCCCGGTAGTCCCTCGGTTCCTCCAGACGGATTGTGGTCATATGATCCATCTCCCTTTTCCATGAAATCCGCGGGCGCTCTCCCGCGCCCGGCGGGCCGTCACCGTTTGCTCTCCGCGAAGGCATATGCCTCCCGCAGCCATTCCAGCAGCTCCTCATCGATCTGTTTCTCTTCCGACACCAGCACATGGTGGATCCAGCGGCCCGGGTACGGCTCCACAGCCACCGCCGCGCGGGGAGAATCCAATTTGCGGGACAGCCCGATGGTCACCACAAGGCAGTGCTCCGGCCAGTCCCTCCGCCGGCGCACCGGCAGGGACGCGGCGCCGAACAGGTGCCTGCCGTAAAAGCTGATCTGACTTTTCTGCACCCGGACGGAGCCGTCGGGGAACTCCGCGTCCAGCCGCTGGAACAGCGCCTGATACAGCGCCAGCTCCAGCGGCCTGCCATTGAAGAAAAACAGGATATCGGATTCGTAGTGCTCCGGCGTTTTCATGGCATCGCACCTCCCATAATGTCCGCGGCCATATCAGCTTTCGCCTCCCGGCCCGGTTTTGCCGCTCTGTGCGCCCGGCGTTTTCCAAGGCATCCGCCCAAAAGCATGGCCCCGTGCTCCTCCAGGATGGCTCTCCGCCGTCCGCCCCGCAAAGGCAGCAATTGATTTCGCCGGATTTATTATAGCACACACGCAGGCTCGGGCGGTGAATTTTTCTCACAAAATCCGAAAATTTCAGTGCCGGCCTCGCCGGCCGGCACAAGGGGGATCTTATAAGCTCAAAAACCGCTGGGCATCCCGGTTGCTGCCCAGAATGAAGATGGTCTCGTCCGCCTGAAAGCAGTGGGTGGGGCCGGGCAGGGGCTCCAGCCTGCCGTCATGCTTTGTTGCCAGCACGTTGATGTGGTACTTCTGCCGGACCGCCAGCTCCACAATGGTCTTTCCCACCCAGGCCGCCGGCACCGCCGTCTCAAAAATGGAGTGGTCCTCCGTCAGCTCAATGTAGTCGAAGATGTGGTCAGCGCTGTACCGCACCGCCGCCCAGGAAGCCATCTGCTTCTCCGGGTAGATCACGTCATCCGCGCCGTTGCGCAGCAGGAACTTGGCGTGGACGTCCCGCGCCGCCCGGGACAGCACAAAGGGGGCGCCGTGCTCCTTCAGCAGGGCGGTGGTCTCCAGGGAGCTCTGGAAATTGTCCCCGATGGCCACCACGCACAAATCGAAGTTCCGCACGCCCAGCGACTCGATAAACTGCTCGTTGGTGCTGTCGCCGATCTGGGCGTTGGTCACCAGGGGCAGAATGTCGTTGACCCGCTGTTCATCCCGGTCCACCGCCAGCACCTCATGGTGCAGTTCCCGAAGCTTCTCGGCCATGTGCCGCCCGAAGCGTCCCAATCCAATCAAAAGCACAGATTTCATACATAAAGATCCTTTCTTCTGTCAAGCTGTCCGAACCGGCCCGGTCCGGCAAACAGGGTATGCGCGCATTATCCCACCGTCACCGGCTCCTGGGGGAACTGGGACGCGGAGACGCCGTTTCCGGCCGTGACAGCGTAGATCATGGTCAGACCGCCCACACGCCCGAAATACATGAGGAAAATCAGAATCACTCTGGAGATGGCGGAAAAGCGCGCGGTACCACCCAGGGAGAGGCCCACCGTGCCGATGGCGGAGGCGGCCTCAAACAGGGCGTCCATCAGCGGCACACCGTCGATGCAGCAGATCAAAATGCCCCCCGCCAAAAACAGCAGGACGTACAGAAGGAAGATGGCGCTTCCGCTCTGGAGGGCGGGCTCCTGAATCCGCCGCCCGAAGCACTGGGCGCTGCGCCGCCGCTGGAACACCGCGATGGCACTCAGGAGAAGGACGGCGAGGGTGGTGGTCTTGAAGCCGCCGGCGGTGGACCCCGGGGAGCCTCCGGTGAGCATCAGCAGAATGGTCACCAGCTTGCCCGGCTCGGACAGCCGCGCCAGGTCCACGGTGTTGAACCCCGCCGTTCGGGGGGTGACGGACTGAAACAGCGCCGCCAGCGCTTTTTCCCCGCCGGACAGCCCATCCCACTGTGGCAGCCGGAACTCGCAGAGCAGGAAGAAGGCGAAGCCGGACAGCAGCAGCGCGGCGGTGGTGACCAGGATGAGCTTGCTCTGCAGCCGGTACTCCTTGAAGCGGAGGCGGCGGGAGGCGATGTCCTGCCAGGTCAGAAAGCCCAGGCCGCCCACCACAATCAGCAGCATGACAGCCCCATTGATAACGGGGTCTCCCACATAGCCCGTCAGGGAGGAGAAGGGTTCCTCCGCCCCCATCAGGTCAAAGCCCGCGTTGCAGAAGGCCGAGATGGCGTGAAAAACGGCATACCAAAGCCCCCGCCGCAATCCGAACCGGGGACAGAACCGCGCCGCCAGAATCACGGCACCCAGCCCCTCGATGGCAAAGGCTGTCCGGAGGATGAAGCCGGTCATGCGGACGATGCCTCCCACCTGGGGCGCGGAGATGGACTCCTGCATGACCCAGCGCTGCTTCAGGCTGATTTTCCGACCCGAGAGTATAAAGATGGCCACGGCCATGGTGACGACGCCCATGCCGCCGATCTGGATCAGCAGCAGTATCACCAGCTGTCCGAAGCCGGACCAGTAGGTGGCCGTGTCCCGGATCACCAGTCCGGTGACGCAGGTGGCGGAGGTGGCGGTGAACAGCGCGTCGAAGAAGCCCGCGCCGCCCCACTCCCGTGTGGAAAACGGGAGCATCAGCAAAACCGTCCCCATCAGGATCAGAAGCAGGAAGCCGAAGATGATGATGCGGGCGGGGGAAATCCGCTCACTTTTCCAAAAAGGCCGGAACAAGGCCTGAAGCTTTTCTTTGAACACGCGGTCACTGCCTCCTCTGAGCGCGGGCATCCTAACAAGAGCGTATAAGGATTGATTTTATTATAGCATGTGGGAAATGAGGAATCTGTTAGGGTTCTTTGCGCGGTATTAAGATTATATTAAGGCACTGCGGACTTGCTTATCCGGCATTAATGAAATCTTAATCTCCCACGGAAAACGCAAATCTCATCCATAGACGTTTCCGTTTATAATAAAAGTAAGAAAAGTGTTTTGGGAGGGATCTCTGTGATCGCGCTGCTGTTGATCGGTGGATTTGTCTTTTCCGCCGCGGTCGGCTATTTCGCGCTGGGCCGTCTGGGCCGCTTTCTGGACGAGGGCGGCGTCTCTCCCTACTGGGATTGGGAGGAAGAAAGGGCTGTCCGGCCGGAAAAAAAGAAGCCTGTGCAGACAGTCTCCCCAAAACAGAAAAAATCTTGCTGCGCTTCCCATGTAAATATATTATAATAAGACAGACTACCGTCACAGAGAGGAGAACGTTCCATGCCGGATAACCGCCATTCTGACTCCGCTCCGCTGGTCCGCGATCCGCGGCAGACGGAGGAACCGGGTGCCGGGCGGCTGAAGATCTTCTTCGGCTACGCGGCGGGCGTGGGTAAGACCTACGCCATGCTGGAGGCCGCCCGCCGGGCAAAGGCGTCCGGCATGGATGTGGTGGCGGGCTATATTGAGCCCCATACCCGCCCGGAGACCATGGCGCTGCTGGACGGTCTGGAGCGGCTGCCGGTCAAGACCATCCCCCATAAGGGGATAGAGCTGCGGGAATTTGACCTGGACGCGGCGCTTGACCGGCATCCCCAGCTGATTCTGGTGGACGAGCTGGCCCATACCAACGCCGAGGGCAGCCGCCATGTGAAGCGCTATCAGGATGTGCAGGAGCTGCTGCGGGCGGGCATCAACGTGTATACCACGGTGAACGTCCAGCATCTGGAGAGCCTGAACGACAAGGTGGCCGCCATCACCGGCGTGTCCGTCTCCGAGCGCATCCCGGACAGCGTGTTTGACTCCGCCGATCAGGTGGAGCTGGTGGATCTGGAGCCGGCGGACCTGCTGGAGCGGCTGCGGGAGGGAAAGATCTGCCGACGTCAGGCCGCCCAGGCCCCGGGCGGCTTCTTTACCAATAAAAACCTGGCCTCCCTCCGGGAGATCGCCCTGCGGCGCACGGCGGACCGCCTGGAGGCGGCCCCCTGGTTTGAGGGGGATGCGAAGCCCAAGGCGGGAGAGCATATTCTGATCTGCCTGTCCGCCTCCCCCTCCAACGCCAAGGTCATCCGCACCGCCGCCCGCATGGCCCGGGCCTTTCACGGCGCCTTCACGGCCCTCTTTGTGGAGACGCCGGAATTCGCCGACCTATCCGACGCAGACCGGGACCGCATCAGTGCCAACGTGCGTCTGGCCGAGGAGCTGGGGGCCAAAATTACCACCGCCTACGGCGACGACCCGGCGGTGCAGATCGCGGAGTACGCCCGGATCAGCGGTATCTCCAAAATCGTCCTGGGCCGCAGTCCTCACCGGGGCGGACCCCACCACGCCAAAAATCTGGTGGACCGTCTGAACGACCTGGCGCCGGATCTGGACATCTACATCATCCCGGACCAGAAGGCCCTGCGGCAGCCCTCCCGTTCCCCGGGCCACAGGCGTACCCAGGAGCGGTTCTCCGCCCTGGACCTTCTGAAAATGCTGGGCGTGCTGCTGGCCTGCACCCTGGGGGGCTACTTCTTCGCCTACCTGGGCATTTCGGACACCAACATCATCATGCTGTACCTGCTGGGCGTGCTGGTGATCTCCATGGTCACCACGGGCCGCAGCTACAGTCTGGCGGCATCGGTGCTGTCGGTGCTGAGCTTCAATTTCTTCTTCACCGTTCCCTATTTCACCCTGCGGAGCGACCCCAGCTACATCGCCACCTTCGGCATCATGCTGCTGGTGTCCCTACTCAGCAGCTCCCTGACCATCCGGGTGAAAAGTCAGGCCAAAATCAACGCGGACAAGGCCTACCGCACCGCCATTCTGCTGGAATCCAGCCACAAACTGCAGAGCGCCGAGGGAGCGGAGGCCATTCTGACCATCGTGGCCCAGCAGCTGGGCCATCTGCTGGAGCGGGATCTGGTGGTCTATCAGGCGGACGGCCGGGGCGGGCTTCTGCCCGCCATGCAGTTTCCTTTCGCCGAGGAGACGGACCTGTCCCCGCTGCTGATCCCCTCCGAGGAAGCAGCGGCGGAGTGGGTGCTGAAAAACAACAAGCACGCCGGCGCCACCACCAACACCATACCGGGCGCCAAGTGCCTGTACCTGTCCATCCGGGGCACCGGCGGCGCTCTGGCCGTGGTGGGCATCGCCGTCCGGGGCGACCATCAGCCCCTGCTCTCCTTTGAGAAAAACCTGATGGTGGCCATTCTGGACGAGTGCGGACTGGCCCTGGAGAAGGAGCTGTCCATGCGGGAAAAGCAGCGGGCGGAGGCTCAGGCGGACCAGGAGGCTCTGCGGGCCAATTTGCTGCGGGCCATCTCCCACGACCTGCGCACTCCCCTGACCAGCATCTCCGGCAACGCCAATATTCTGATGGAGCGCGCCGACCAGCTGGAACCGGAGAAGCGGCAGAGCCTGTTCACCGCCATCTACGACGACGCCATGTGGCTGATTAATCTGGTGGAAAATCTGCTGGCCATTACCAAGATCGATGACAACCGGATTCACATGAACATCGAGCCGGAACTGATCGGGGACATCTTCGCGGAGGCCCTGTCCCATCTGGATCGGAACGCCCGCAAGCACCATATCGAGACGAAGCTGGAGGACGACATGCTGATGGCGGACATGGACGCCCGGCTGATGGTGCAGGTGGTCATCAACATTGTGAACAACGCCGTCAAATACACGCCGGAGGGCTCCCACATCACGCTGTCCGCCCGGAAGTCCAACCAGCTGATCATCGTGGAGATTGCCGACGACGGTCCGGGCATCCCTGATGCATCCAAGGAAAAGCTCTTCGACATGTTCTACACCGTCAACAACGAGCGGGGCGACGGACGGCGGGGCCTGGGGCTGGGCCTCTCCCTGTGCAAATCCATCGTCACCGCTCACGGCGGAACCATTGAGGCCGCTGACAATCAGCCCCGGGGTACCATTTTCCGCTTTACGCTGCAGGCATCGGAGGTAACATCGTATGAATAAACCGCAAATTTTGTTTGTTGAGGACGACACCGCCGTGGGCAATCTGATCGCCACCACGCTGGAGACCCAGAACTACCAGTTCCACCGGGCCAAAAACGGGCAGCAGGCGGTGCTGGAGGCCCTGTCCTGCCGACCGGACGTGATGCTGCTGGATCTGGGGCTGCCGGACATCGACGGCATCGAGATCATCAAAAAAATCCGGTCCTGGAGCAATATGCCCATCATCGTGGTGTCCGCCCGCTCCGACGACCGGGACAAGGTGGCCGCCCTGGACGCCGGGGCCGACGACTATCTGACCAAGCCCTTCTCCGTGGATGAGCTGCTGGCCCGTCTGCGGGTGGCTCTGCGCCGGGTGCGGTATGACAGTCAAAAGACCAGCGAGGCGTCGGCCCGCTACCAGAACGGCGGCCTGGTCATCGACTACGCCGCCGGGTGCGCCTACCGGGACGGGCAGGAGCTGCACCTGACCCCCATCGAATACAAGCTGCTGTGCCTGCTGGCCAAAAACACCGGCAAGGTTCTGACCCACAACTATATCATCAACGAGATCTGGGGCACCTCTTCTGAGAATACGCCGGCGGAGCTGCCCTCCCTGCGGGTCTTTATGGCCACGCTGCGGAAGAAGCTGGAGGTGGATCAGAGCCACCCTCAGTATATCCAGACCCACATCGGCGTGGGCTACCGGATGATCCAGTGCAACCGGGAGAGCGAGACATCAGGTCTCCCCGCTGAATCCCAAAATTGACGACGCCGTCAAAAGCCCCCCTGTCCGCGGTTTGCGGACTGGGGGTCCTTTCATTTTTCGGTTTCTTCCGTCTGAAGCGCTCCGGTCCGTGCCGCCGTATTCCCAAACAATCCGGAAAAACTTTTTCTGGTCATTTCTGATGGTTTTTAGCCTTTTCCACTCGGTTTTAGTTACTCTTTAGACCTCTTTGAACCTGCGTTTTCCGGGTGTTCCGGAGCTGTCTGTGGTCATTTATGTGGTCAAAAACGCTTCCCGCCCCAAACCGGTAATTTTTCACCGGCCCAGGACGGGAAGCGTTTCGCGTTTCAGGTTGGTTGGATTGTAACTCTGAGCAAGGGGTTATGCAAGTGTTTTCTGCCATGTTCACAGCGCAAGATTTGCGGGGCAATAGACAAAGAAAAATTACTTTCCGCAGTAGGCCCGGATGGCCTTCGCGACAAACTCCGCCGTTCCCTCACCGCCGGCCTTGTCGATGTTCTTACGGAAGCGGTCATCGGCCACATACATTTCACCCAGACCTGCCAGGATCTCCGGCGTGCAGGTGTAGAAATGGTCGGTGATGAACTGCTGTAATTCCCGGATTGCGGCCTGCACTTTCGGTGCGGCAGGGTCCAGGTGCTTCAGCTTGCCCAGCTCCGCAAAGCACTTCATCAGGTCGGCAGGATCGCCGGTGGTGCCGTCCTGTTCATGCTTCTGATATTCCTGATAGGCGGCGGTGCCGCCCCACTTTTCCTTGACCTCAGCGGCGAACTGCTCCTGCTCGGTCTTATCAAATGCGTCAAATTTCATTGGTGTCACTCCTGTTTCCAAAGTCTCACGGGCGAGGGCGATGAGACGTCCCAACTGCGCCTGCCGCAGCTCCAGCAACTTGATCTGGTCTGCCAGGGCGGCGGCCTGGTCGAAGTTCGGGTCATCTAAGATTTTCTTGATGTCCCGCAGCGGGAACTCTAACTCACGAAACAGCAGAATGGATTGCAGCCGCGCCAACGCCGTATCGTCATACAGCCGGTAGCCCGCTTCCGTGAGGGCCGTGGGCGGCAACAGCCCGATGGCGTCATAATGGTGCAGCGTCCGGACGCTGACCCCCGCCAGTTGGCTGACTTCGTGAATGGTCATCATGGGGTTCCCTCCTCCCGTGTGAGATGAGTGTACGCTATGACGCAGCGTTAGAGTCAAGAGGAATTTCTCAAAAAATCAAAACAAGTCCAGCATACTGTCCAGATAGATTGCTTCTCTGACCTGAAGCTGATACTCCGGCTTGGTCATGTAGTAGAGCAGGAACTCCAAAATCAGGGCGCTGCCCAGCCCGCGGCCCTCGATCTTGAAATGCGAAAATCCCATGGGCAGGTAGACCTTCTGAATATCTGTTATGCCGATAAAGCCGGGATTTTGCATCGCCTCGGAAAAGCGGTACCCCTGATCTCCGCCCGGTGCGGCGCAGCGGTGCTCTGCGCTTTCCCCGAGATTCTTGCGGCTGACCGTTTCATAGCACTTCTTTCTATCCTTGCAGCCAAACCAGCAACATTCGTTGCACAGGAATTCCGCCTTGTCCTTCTGCGCTCCCGTCAGGGTATTCAGGCTGTCAAACGCCTTGTTTAGCCGAAAATCCGGCACCACATAACGGAAATCCTTCCGTTCAATTTCGCTCTTGAACTGCTGAAAATCGGTCAGTACTTTGGTGGTGGAGGAGACCAGGTAAAGGTTCGGATAACTCTCTTTCAGGTAATCCAAGAGCAGGCCTGAGTGAACAATGACGCCGTTTCGTGGCTCGGCATCCATGTTGAACATGGCGCAAAGGCGGTTGCACTTCTTGTCCGAAAGGTGTTCCTCCCGCAGCAGAGAGTTGCTGAAGGTCAGCCGGGCGGAAATCCCGTATTCCCGCATGAGAGCTAGGACTTCCTCGGGATCATTCTCCCCAAAGCCGACCCGGCCCCCGCCCCAAAGGCAGTCCGCCGGTGCGCCGTAGATGGAGCCAATGTCGCACCAGTCATAGAAGTATTCCCGGTGTTCCCGGAACAGGGGCAAAAAGGCACGATACAGCTCATAAAACTCAAACAGGCCGGGAAGGTGGTAATGCGCAACGCCGTTCATAGCTCCATTGGCACCTCCTTGTGGGTATCCCACTTACAGCAGTTTAATGGTAATGGTGACGATGCCAAGCAAAATCAGGACGATACCCACAATCCGGTTCAGCCGTTTGATCTCGCAGCGGTTGGCAAACTTCGCGGAAGTCACAGCACCCAATAGACACGAGAGGACGACCACGGCCATGGGACCCGGGAAGATCTGCGCCCCCAGCGAAACGTGGCTGACCGCCCCGGTCAGCGCCACCAGCGTCATTATCATCGTACTGGTGCCAACGGCAACCTTCAGGTTGTAGCCCAGCACCAGAGTAAAGACGGTGAGCATCAGGATTCCGCCGCCGCTGCCGGTAAAGCCGCAGACCCACCCGATGCCGCAGCCCAGCAACATGGCAAGGGCAGTCTTGCGGGCGGACTGATTCGCCGAGGCCGTGGCATCCTGTCCGCCGGTGATGGGCTTCAGGAGGAACTTGATACCGAGGAAAACCGTGGTGGCCATGGAAATAAAACCAAGTCCGTCGGGTGACTGCTGGCTGAACAGATACCCGCAGTAGCTGCCAATGACCGTCCCCACAAAGGCGGTCAGCGTGACCAGGCCGCCCCGTTTGATGTCGATGTTCTTATTTTTGTAGTAGGTGTACGCCGATAGCAAACTTGCCAGCACGTCCGACGCCAGCGCGACGGTCACAGCGTCATAACTGGCCCAGCCGCAGAGGCTGACCAGCATGGGCGTGATAACAACGGCTGCGGAAAGTCCAGCAAGCCCTGTCACGATACCTGCACCCAGACCGGCACAAATGTAAACGAAATAGATCAGAGTTCCCACAACAATCACCCAAAATAATGCTTTTTTCTTTATTCACGAGAATTTCATTATAAACTCGCGCCGAAAAACCGCAAGCGGTTTTCAAAATTGTTTACAGAAATGCAAAAAACGGAGCGGCAAGGAACTTTCCCGCCGCTCCTGCTAAAACTGGTTTGATTATCAAAGCGCCTCAAAATAATACCTGGGCTTGCCGAGGCTCTTTTTGCCATATTCGATGGCTTCCACCGGACAGCGGCAGATGCACGCCATGCAGTGGGTGCAGTCGCTGCCCCAGGCAGGCTTGCCGTTTTGGATCGTGATGTTATTCATTGGGCAGAGTCTGGCACACTGACCGCAGCCGGTGCAGGTATCACCGGCCGTAAAGGCATTTGCTTTGACGAAAAACGAATAGAACACCGGATTCACCGGACCACTTATGAAGCAGTCGTAGAGGTTATTACGGGGCGGCGGGAACTCCTGGCCCGCCCTGATGGCGGAAATCACACGGTCAATATCCGGCTCCGCCCTGGCAACAATCTGCCGCGCTTCTTCCGCCTGCGGCGCGTTGAACATGGCGATGTAATTTTCGGGCATGATAATCTGCGCCGTGCCCATATAGGTAAGTTGTTTCTCCTGACAGAGCGCGCGGTTATACTTGGCGGCATTGCCGATCTCACTGCCGCAGGTCATGACGAACCAAGCCTGTGCCCCACAGGGGAAATCCGTTTCTGCCAGATGATCCCGTACAATGCGCGGAATGCGCCACGCGTAAGTGGGCGTGACGATAACCAGTCGCTTATCGGATGTGACTGGAGAAGATTCGCCCGCCTTGATGCGGTCATTCATGCTGAGAAGCTCGTCGCCGATGGCTTCGGCGATGTGCTGTGCGATGTACCGACTATTCCCGGTACCGCTGAAATAGAGTACCATACTGGACCTTCTTACTGTCCGACGAATGCCGCAATCGCTTCTGCGGTCTGTCGAATTTGTTCCTCGCCCGTAATAGTGGGGACGCCGTCACCATCCTGCGCTCCGTAAAAACCAAACTGGGCGTGACAGCCGCCGTCCAGAACCACTTCCGTGGTATCTGCGGGAAGATTTGCGCGGTTCTTTTCATAGGAATCCTGGTTCATCACCCCGTCCTCCGAGCCATAGACAGAGAGCACCCGGAGTGGTGTACCTGTGAGATCTTTTGTGGAATAGGCGGCCAGCAGGATCAGTCCGTCAAAGTCCTCGTAATGTGCCGCAGCATATCCCGCTGCCATAGCACCGCCCAGAGAGTGTCCGGCCATGTACCAGGTGGTGACCTCGGGATACTCTTGCCGGAGTCCATCTGCCGCGTTGGCGTCCAGAACAGCCAGATTGCCGGGCATCCGCACCAGAGCGCAGAGAATACCGTTTTCTGCACAGGCGCGCAGCAGGGGCGCATAGGCCGTATACTCCACCTTACCGCCGGGGTAAAAGATCAGTCCCGCTGTGGGATTTTCAGGGACAAACCAGATCACATCGCTGTCCTGCTCCACCTGAACGCTGTCCGTCTGATAGGCCATAGCTTCCAATGCTGTCTCATCGGCATGGTAATAATCGGATACATAGGCATAGCCGCCGATCCCAAAGAGGAGAAGGACCGCCAGGCACACGGACAGGATGATTCTTGTCCTTTTCTTCATATGATGATCCCTTCGCAGTGATCGATCTCATGCTGAATGATTTCCGCTGTCCAGCCGGTAAAGGTCTTGAGCCGGGTCTGAAACTTCTCGTTTTGCCATTGCACCTTAATGGTCTGAAACCGCTTCGCCTTCCGTGTGCCGGTGAGGGACAGGCAGCCCTCTTCGGCCTCATATGCCCCGGACTGCCTGACGATGACGGGATTGAACATGACCATGTATTCGCCCTCGTTGTCAAAGGCGATGATGCGTTTGTTAACACCGATCATATTCGCTGCCATGCCCACGCAGCCATCCTTATGGGCGGCCAATGTTTCCAGCAGATCCTGCGCCACGCCGAGATCGTCAACCGTGGCGGGCTCCGCCTTTTGGGCGAGAAAAGCCTCGTCTTTGCATATTTCACGAACCATTGCTACTCTCCTTATCCGTTCTTCGCCTGATAGTCCGCACCCCAGATCCCCATGGCGTCCAAAACTGGCTTCAGACTATAGCCGGTCTCGGTGAGAGTATACTCCACCCTTGGCGGCACCTCGGCATAGACCTTGCGGGTAAGCAGTCCCTTCTCCTCCATGTCCCGGAGCTGGGCAGTCAGCACCTTTTGAGATACCGTACCGATGGACTTTTTCAGTTCGCCGAAGCGCTTGGTGCCGTCCATCAGATCCCGCAGGATCAGCACCTTCCATTTGTCCCCGATGAGCATCAGGGTAGTTTCCACCGGACATGCAGGCAGTTCCATCATAAATCCTCCAATAGTTTCTATTTGGTAACTACAGCACAATATTGTGCTTACTTTACGGCTGCGCTGAATGCTTGAACAATGTCGATTGCATTAGGGCCAACAAGAAGAATTGGCTGTTTTTCGATATAGGCAGCGCATAGGAATGCAGCTAGGCTGCTTCTGTATTTTTCTGCTACACCAGCCTCCCCGAGCTCAAATGCAGCTGTATTAATGACATCCGCCCAAGAGTGATGGGCTTCGAGATCATTTAGATCTTCGAATGCTGAAAAAGTGTGATATGGGGCATTAGCAGATTTGGAAAAAACTTCTACTTCGGTAGACGCCTCTGTGGCTGCAACTTGAATAGGTTGTCCACCAACGAATGCCATATTTGCAATGAAATCTGCCGCATTATCACGTGCCTTTTGTATTCTGTCTGCAACTGCTATTATTCACCAGCTTCGGAATTCCAGCAAATATGTATCTTACAAGGACTTGAAAGCACTCATGGCCGATTTAAAGGCTGTTTACGCTGCGGTAGATGAGCCTACCGCTTTGGACGCACTGGA
>Ga0129307_1001816_pt1 | contig 20150 bp, 26 predicted proteins | sample P1105metagenome_FD_94437 | JGI IMG/M metagenome (GOLD analysis project Ga0129307, IMG submission 94437) | Capybara group fecal microbial communities from Wisconsin, USA - P1105 metagenome | ecosystem: Host-associated > Mammals > Digestive system > Large intestine > Fecal | place: USA: Wisconsin... | reverse complement strand
GGCACGGCCATCCGCTACATCCACAACTACGTCGTCAACCAGGCCAAGAGCCTTCTGATGCAGGGGCACAACATAAGTGAGACCTCGCGTCTATTGGGTTTCGATTTTCCTCATCATTTCACCCGGCTCTTCAAGCGCATCACGGGCCTCACCCCCAGCGAGTATTTAGGGAAAAGTGGATAAATTTCTGACAATTTGTGTTGCGCATACAATAGGATGACCCATGAATAATTCGGGTTGAAGGTCACGGTTTCTTCAGCGAGGCGATGTATTTCGAGGGTTGAAGGCCGGTATGCTTCTTGAAGAAACGGGTGAAGTGCTGGGGGTATTCAAAGCCGAGGGCGTCGGAGGTCTGGGTTGCGGTGAGGCCGCTGACCAGCAGGCTCTTGGCACGGTCGATGAGAAAGCGCTGGATCACCTGCATGGGACTCTCGCCGGAGACACTGCGTATCACATCGCCGAAATAGTTGGGGGAGAGGCAGAGTTCGGAGGCGCAATATTTCACGCCCGGCAAACCATGCTGCCGCTGCAGGCCACGCTCGAAGTAGTCGGCCAGCACTTGCTGGAAACGCGATAGAAGGTTGCCCTGTCGGCGGGCGGCATCCTGAAACTGTCGCTGATAGAACAGCCGTGCATAGTCGCACACCAGCAGGATGTAGTCTTGCAGGATGCGGTCGGTCTGCGGCGACTGCTGGCGGTGCTGGATGAACCGCCTGACCATCCACATCAACTGCCACAGCAGTTGCTTCTCGCCCTCGGTGGTATGCAGCGCCTCGCTCACGTTGTAGGAGAAGTAGTGATAGTCGTGCAGCCGCTGCTCGAATGCCGTGCCGCGCATGAACTCAGCCTCGAAATGCAACGTCCAACCATGATACACTTCGCGCGTGCCGTCGTCGGCCTTGCCGATGATCTGTCCGGGCGAGGCCGCCGTCAACGAGCCTTTCGACGTGTCGTAGTTGCCCATGCCGTAGGTGGCATCGGCAGGATAATTGTCCTGCACAAAAAAGGCGTACACGTCACCCATCTTGTTCAACGTGTGGGCTATCGGACCCAGTTCGTCGAAATGGACGACGCTTACCATCGGGTGATGCACCTCGGCTCCTACACTCTGTGCAAAGCTGTTGGCGTGGTTGAGGTACAGGAAATCCTTTGTTATCATGCCGCAAAGTTACGAATAAGCAAGCAAAATGCAAAATAATACTCACTATATAATTTGTATGAATTGTCATTCATAGGTGTACAAAAAGCAGGTGAAACTTATAATTTTCGTCAATTTTATGATTAAAAATTATGTCCAATTCGTGGAAATTTGTGTTGAAATATTAATCGATGAGCAGTTCCTCGTTTATCAATTTTACCCGTATAAATGGGTGTTACCAACGAAAAAAGATAAAATTGGTAATTATTCCGTCGATTCGGATAACCCCATGAAGCGGTTTTTGTCGTTACTTTGCACCCGAAAATAAAAGCAAAGGAATATGAAGAGACCATACGTGATTTGCCACATGATGGCATCAATCGACGGACGTATCGACTGCGCCATGACGGAGCAGATAGGCGGAAACGAGTACTACGAGGCTCTTGAAATGCTCTGCATCGACACGACGATAGAGGGCAAGACCACTGCCGTAAACCACTATGCCGAGAAGGAACTGTTTGTGCCGAGGGACGCAACGCCCATTGGCAGGGAGGAGTTCTACAAGAGCCATGACTCCAAGAGTTGGGAGGCGGTGGTGGACACCTATGGCACCTTGCGCTGGCCGGAGGATGACACGCCCGACCGCATCTGTATCGTGAGCCAGCAGGCTTCGCGCGAGTACCTTGACTATCTGCGTGAGCGTGGCATCTCCTACATCGCCACGGGCGAGACGGGCATCGACCTGAGCCGTGCGCTCAGCATCCTGCAGTATGAGTTTGGCAGCGAACGTGTCGGCGTGGTGGGCGGAGGACACATCAACGGCAGTTTCCTGCGCGAAGGACTGCTCGACGAGGTGAGCATGCTCTATGGAGCCGCCATCGACGGTCGTGAGGGCTTCTGCGCCGCCTTCGACGGCATCGAGGTCAGTCATACCTGTCCCTACAAGCTCCACTTGAAAAGTGTTCGTCAGATGGGCGATGAATCCGTGTGGATAAGATATAGTTGTTAGAGGCCACCGATGAAGAAGCCGGGCCGTTTTACCAAAATGAAGATAAAAAATGATAAGGTATGAAGAAAGTATTATTAACCGCAGTGCTGATGGGCTTGACGTTCACGGCCTGCACACAAAAGAGTGATAACAATCAAAACAATGATAATATGAATACAACATTGAATCTGACTCAGGAGTGGGACAAGACGTTCCCCAAGAGTGACAAGGTGGACCACAAGAAGGTCACGTTCAAGAACCGTTATGGCATCGAAATCGCAGCCGACATGTACACACCGAAGGATGCTTCTGGCAAACTCCCTGCCATCGCCGTCACCGGCCCGTTCGGAGCCGTGAAGGAGCAGTCGAGCGGACTCTATGCCCAGCACATGGCGGAGCGCGGATTTGTTGCCATCGCCTTCGACCCCTCGTTCACTGGCGAGAGCGGTGGCGAGCCTCGCCACATGGCTTCGCCCGACATCAACACCGAGGACTTCCTCGCTGCCGTCGATTTCCTCAGCACACAGGATAAGGTCGATGCTGAGAAGATTGGTATCATCGGCATCTGTGGCTTTGGCGGCATGGCTGTCAACGCTGCCGCCCTCGACCCGCGTATCAAGGCTACCGTTGCCTCGACGATGTACGACATGACGAAGGTGAACCGTGAGGGCTATTTCATGAGCAGCGATTCGAAGGAGCAGCGCATGGAGGCTCGTAAGGCAATGGCCGCCCAACGCACGGAGGACTTCAAGAACGGCACTTACAAGCGCGCTGGCGGGGTCATCGACCCGCTGCCTAATGCCGCTCCTTGGTTTGTGAAGGACTACCATGCTTATTACAAGACGGAGCGTGGCTACCACGAGCGCAGCGGCAACTCGAACGACGGTTGGAATGTCACGGGCTGCCAGTCGTTCCTCAACCAACCCATCCTTGATTATGCCAACGAGATTGAGGCGCCCGTCCTGCTCATCCATGGCGAGAAAGCCCATAGCCGTTACTTCTCAGAGTATGCCTTCGAGAAGATGACGGGCAAGAAGCCTTTCGCCTCCTCTGTCGCAGAGTGTGCCAAGGCCAACGAGATTCCCACGGGCAAATACGCCGCCAGTTACAAGGAGGGCAACAAGGAACTGCTCATCATCCCCGGTGCCTCGCACGTTGACCTCTACGACGACGTGGCAGGTGTCATCCCTTACGAGAAGATGGAAGATTTCTTCAAGGCTGCGATGAAGTAAATGCATCGCGAAGACCAAGGTAAATATGACGGTACAAGAATTTAGAGACTATATGGCTTCGGGCAAGCCCATTGAGGGCGGCTCGGAGCCACACATGATGTTTCACAAACTGTCGCAAGAGGCTTTGCAGATAACGGCAGAAATCAACGGCAAGTCATGACCTACGCGCCCATCCATATCGGCAAGAACGTATGGATAGGAGCTAACGCAACGGTGTTGGCTGGCGTGACCATCGGCGACGGCGCTGTGGTTGCAGCAGGGGCGGTAGTGACAAAAGATGTGCAACCGAATACGATTGTCGGTGGCGTCCCTGCCAAGTTCATCAAGAAGATAGAGGTATAACATACCTCTTGGTACTATGACGAAATGCTGTCAAGCCCTGCACTGGCGTTCCGACATTTGTGAATGCAACGTTATGCTATAATTTGCTGATTTCCTCCATCAGAATGTCGATGCCCTCCACCGCCGTCTTTTGTATGTGGTGGAATCCTTCGGGAAGCCTGCCCTGTATGTCTCCAGGGTCGACGAGGAATTTTAGTGCCTTGTGATGGGCATAGTTCACCAGTCCGGCAGCGGGATAGACCACCAATGATGTGCCGATGACCACGAAGACGTCTGCGTTCTCAACCATGATGACGGCTTGCTCAATTTCTGGGCCGAGGTATTCTCCAAACCATACGATGAATGGGCGCAGCTGTGAGCCGTCGGCTGCCTTGTCGCCCAAACGGATGGGCACATCGAGGGGATATTCCTTGATGCAGTCTGGATTGAGCCTGTCAAGTGATGAAGTCACCTTTTTCAGTTCGCCATGCAAATGGATGACACGGCTGCTGCCAGCCCTTTCATGCAGGTCGTCCACGTTCTGCGTGATGATGGTCACATCGTGCAGTTTCTCCAATGCTGCGAGCATCTTGTGCGCATGGTTGGGTTGCACTTCCAGGAGGTTCTTCCTCCTTGCATTGTAGAAGTCGAGCACGGCCTGGGGGTCTTCTTCAAAACCCATCACGCTTGCCAGTTTCCTGGCATCATATTTCTTCCACATGCCATTGTTGTCGCGGAAGGTGGGTATTCCGCTTTCCCTACTTATTCCTGCACCGGTGAGGACGACGATTTTTAGTTTTTCTGCCATGGTTTGAAATCTTATTGTTATTGCCAAGGATATATCATGATTATATGGAATTTCTATCATCATGTTCTCCATCTATTTGTATGGTGATAGTGCAAAGATGGTCATGGCTCGTCCCAAAACATGGTAGAGTGAGAAATCAGTCACCCTGGAGACGGAACGACTGAGATGGATTTCGAGCAATTTCCAATACGTGGGTGTCGAAATGTGACCTTTGCTGTCCATGACCTATTCCTCTTTTGATAGGCCATACTTCATCTTATCATATCCTGACATAAGAAGCGATAAGATAGCGAAGGACGCGCCTACGAAACAGACTCCCGTCCATCCGTTATGGCACCCTGACTGATCAACTCCAGCAGTGCTTGGTTGTAGTAAAGGTTGGCAACGGTGAACCCTGCCAACACAGCCATCATCAATAAGATGTGTCGGGGCATTCCTTTGTTGGGTTCCAATTGCCTCATTTTTGCTTTAAACAGATAGAAGATTATTTGCGCACGCACCATGTGTTAGGGTATTGTCAACGTCTGTGTCTCTAAACCCATTCATTCGCTACGCTGCTGCAAATTTAGTCATTTTGATTCTCTTTCCACTCTTATACCTATAAAAATTCCTCCAATCCATTCGTTTTTCATAGTTTTACTGTCGATAAGAAAAAGGAGCATTTGATAAGATGTCCGACCCGGGCGACATCATCGGTCTTCCCTCCAAGGTGGAGAAGAGGGACGCTGACGGCAACGTGACCTCACAGACAGATTTCACCCCACCTTATTGGTTCCCGGTGGACGGCAAGCCTATCGTCCTCTTCCTCGATGAGTTGAATAGGGCTCGTCCCGAGATTCTTCAGACTGTGATGGACCTTACGCTCAACCGAAAGTTGGCGAGTAAGGCCCTGCCCGAAGGCAGCCATGTGATGGCGCATTGCGTCGGTCATAGCCTCCAACTTGAAGTTTTTGACCGGGGAGAAATGAAATATCTCTGAATTTTCTTGGTTGCAATCCGAAAAATGACTAATTTTGCATATATGAGGTTTTATTTGGATTTTGCACTACAAAGATAGCACTTTTCTCTCTGATTGCAAAAGGGTTGGTGTTAAAAACATCACCTTTTTTATTTTCGTATGAAATATTCAGGTTAGATAGAAAAACAGTGTTATGATGAGTACGGGAGCAGGACAGGACTATTTCATTTGGGTATGAACAGCGAACCGCAATTACATGAGAAAGCTTTTCAGGAATTGACGACTGAAGAACTATACGAACTCCTCAGAGTGCGTAGCGAGGTCTTTGTGGTTGAACAGAACTGCGTCTATCAAGATATGGACGGCGATGACCAGAAATCCATTCATCTGTGGTTGACCGTACAAGGTAAAGTCGTTGCTTTGGCTCGTGTATGTCCTGCAGGTACTCACATGAAAGAAATCTCCATCGGCAGGGTCGTCACGACAGAACGAGACAAAGGCTATGGCAAGCAAATCATGCTTTATGCCATAGATGCAGCCATTGAACATTTCGGTGCGACAGTCATAGATATTGAAGCACAGGAGTATGCCAAAGGATTCTATGAAAGCGTGGGATTTAGGCAGTCGTCCGAGACTTTCATGCTCGATGGCATTCCTCATATTAAAATGACATGGACAAAAAGATGAAGAAGATATTGTTCTTGCATGGTTTCTATGCCAGTGGCCAGTGCGTTCCAGCCTTGGCGTTGCGCGATTCCTTCAAGGGGCGTGCAGAAGTGCTTACGCCAGACTTGCCAATGCACCCGAAGGAGGCCATCAAGTTCATACGTGAACTGATTGACCGTGAGAAGCCTGACCTTCTGGTGGGCAACAGTTGCGGTTCATTCTATGCTCAGATGATGGCATCCATTACGGGCATCCCCGCCTTGCTTGGCAATCCTCACTTCCAGATGACAGCGTTCCTGAAGCAGCGCATCGGCGAGCATCAGTACAAATCGCCACGAAAGGACGGGAAGCAGGACTTCACCATCAATCAAACCTTGATTGATGAGTTTGCCGAAATGGAGATGATACAGTTCAAATCCTGCAATCTTTCCTACAAAGACCGCGTCTGGGGATTGTTTGGCGAGCAGGACACGTTGGCGCATTTTGAACCCTTGTTCTTGGAGCATTACAACAAATCGTTCCATTTTCCCGGTGGGCATACACCGACGGCTGAAGAAGTACACACATGGTATTTTCCTTTGGCCGAGAAGATGCTGACTTTTTTCCATTGCCCGGAAGACGAGATGTGGAGAGAGAAACATCAGGAAGGATGTGAGAGATGAACATAGAGGACTATCGTGAATATTGCCTGTCATTGGGAGAGGACGTGGAAGAGAAGCTGCCTTTCACGGCATTCAAATATGCCAGTGGCGTATTGGCTTTCTACGTCTGTGGTCACATGTTTTCTTTCTTTGATTGTGATAGGTTCCATGTCATCACTCTCAAATGCCAGCCCGACCGAATTGATGAACTGAAAGCACAGAATAGTTGTGTTGGCAAACCTTCCAATCTTTCCCCTAAGTTTTGGATTGGCATTGATGTGGACACCGCTCCCGACAATCTCCTTCAGGAGCTTACCAGAAATTCTTACGAGATAGTCAAGTCAAAATATATGAAGAATAGGGGCGATAGGCTGTCACACTCTGGATGAGTAAGTTCTGTAAGGAATGTGGCAGGAGAGTGTCATGCTATGTTTGGTACGAAAAACAGAAATCAAAAAAGTTATAATGATGAAAACAAAAAAATGAAAGCAATCCAACTGTGGATGTTGGCCCTCATCCTGACAATAAGCTGTTCGACAGTCTTTACATCGTGTAGCGAGGATGACGATTTAATTCCACCAGTAGAGCCACAGCCACTCATTCTCAAAGGCCAAGCTGCCGTGGAGTGGACAAGGAATCATCTCGACTCGCTGGTGAACGTATATATGGCCAGCTGCGGCAATCTGCTGGACCCTGATATGACTAGAGACTTATTGAAGTGCATCGGCTATACACGCCTGAATGTGCTCGACTATAGGGAGGCCGGCTGGCTGATAGACAGCGTGGCGTTCATCCGTCTGATGGACCGGGCCACCGAGGCGAATAACAAGACCATCCTTTTCACAATGGGGATGTACGGATGCGGCAAGACGACGAGCCTGAACAACAATCCCGAACTGAAGAAGTTGGCCGACGAGGTAGGTGTAATCTCTGAAGGTGCTTACAACAATGTGACATACTTCGACGAGATGGTGGCCCAAAGTGGCAAGAGGGGATTTGAGCCCCACCTCCTTTATGTATATAACGATGCTGAGACTGGCTTTACCAACTGCATGGAGCGTCTGATTCATTCAAACCGTGCCGTGACTTGCGAGGCATATATCTCGGTTTTCCCACAGTTTAAGGGCAGGGTGGAGTACATCGAAGAGCATTATCCCGATATGAAGTTCTACTGTCTTGACAACAACCACAACAATGGTGGTTTGCGCGTGACCAATGAAGAAGCAAAGTTGTGGGATTACTCGATGACTGACGACTTGAAGAATAAACTCTATGCCATCAAACAATCTTATATTAACTCCGGCAAGTTGACCGCTGAGCAGATTGAGGCTTTACATTGATGTCTGGTTTCCATTTATAAATGGTTGAAACAAACACATGGAATGGATGGCGGTGCTGTCCTCACTTGTTGAAGCGGCGCCCGTTCCATTTCAGGGTTTTCTGTGTCTTCTTTCCATTTTCATCCCACTGGTTGAATGATGTCCTTTCCATTACGTGGCAAGGTATAGGAAGATTTAAAATAACCCGCTTCAAAACCTGGAGCGTCACACACAGTCATCTTTTTAGTGGCATTGGTGTAACGATAGAAGATGAGACCGTCGTATTGCCCTCCTGCGGGCTGGCCATTCTGGTATAACCATGTGTTGTAGGCAAACAACTTGTGCTTTCCGTCTGACTCGTTCCAATAGCACATCTCTGTCTTTACATAGTAGTCACTTTCATTATCTTTCCACTCATAAAGTATGTAGCCGTTTCTTTTGTCAACAGTGAATGTCACCCCCTCTTCCTGAGGCAGACCTTGACGGTAGTTCATCAGGGCTTGCTTTTGGCCTGCGTATGCTTCATGGTCACATTCTTCTTCATCTTCTTCCTCAGAGAAGAGAAATGCCCAAGCGAAGTCGGTGATGGTTGGCTTGGCACCTTTATAGTCCACGCGGATGACGTCCTGTGCAGCCAGTGACAGGGTGCAGAGGGCAAGCATGATGGCTAATGATATCCTTTTCATAATGTTATGTTTATAATGAAACATCTTTTTCTTGTAACATATTTGGCTGGCATGGTAGAGTAGGGGAGTGACACGATATCAGCACCCTCTTTTTCGATGCCGCTAAATGATGCTGCAAATATACAAAAACAATTCAATTTGCCTATACGATTATTACTCTTTTTTCCCCTTCTTTGTTTGGTTGACAACTTGGCATCCCTATGTCTTTTGGGAACTTGCTTTACTTCTGTTAATGGCCTGCTTCACCTGATTGGCAATCTCGTCGTATGAAAGATTGCTGTCAGGAACGAAAGGCGTCAGAAACTCAACCTCAATCTTGTGTGGCGAGACGAAGTGCCTGGAGCGTGGCAATGCCTCGAAAGCCCCTCTGATGCACACAGGCAGGATGGGGACTTGCAGCTCGCGGCTGAGGATGGCAAAAGTCTTCTTGAAATCGGTCAGCCTGCCAGTGCGTGTACGTGAACCTTCAGGGAAGATAATCACATTTTTGCCTCGCTTGAGTACCTCTGCCAGTTTGAGGATGGAGTCGCGGAGATTGCCCCGCTCCATGATGATAATGTTGTTGTGGCGTGCATAATACTGGCGGAAAGCCCCCTGAACATGTTCTTCGGTGGCATAGAAATAGCTGTCTCTCAGTATCTTCATGGGAAGTCCGATGGAGACCAGCGCACCATCGAGATAGCTCTGATGGTTGGGGGCAATGATTATCGGACCATGAGCGGGGATGTTTTCTGTACCTTTGAACGAAAGACGGTTGTAAACCTTGAACAGCAGGTGGGAAGATTTCAGAAGCAGCGGCATGCCGAGGTTGCCGTGTGGTAGCACCAGGCCGGAAGAGTCGGTGTTCAGAAACTCATGCCAGTCCTCAATCTTCACCTCCAAGCGAGTCTTGTTATAGGCCACGTGTTCTGCCAATGCCTGGATGTTCTTGAAGCCCGGCATGTCGGCTGCATTGACGTTGGTACCGAAGGTCTGCTGGATAAAACCCTGAAGTGCCACCATGTCCAGCGAGTCGAAGGCCAGGTCGGTCTCGATGTGGTCGGTGGGGTGTAACTGTATCTGCTTCTCTTCCTCTATATATGTCTTTAGGATGTGGTATTCCTCAAAGGTGGGTTCCTCAGCTTCTTCCTTGGGCTTCTCCTGAATGTTGGCCGACGTGCCTGCTGCAAGGATGTCTTTAAGCTTGTAGCGCTGCAGTTTCTCCAGCCTGGTGCGAGGCAGTTCACCACGATAGACAAACAGACTCATGAGCTTCTTGTAGTTGGTCACCGTGAGGTTGTAGGGTTCCAGTACATCGCGCTTCAGTGCCTCTTCCACCTCTTCGTCCGTCAGGTTCCCGGCCCATTCCTCTTGGGGCACGATGATGGCGCGCAGCATGTCACCATCCTGTACGACGGCTGTTTCCTTGACGTGCTCTGTATATTTCTCCAGTTTGTATTCTATCTCGCTGGGCTGCACATTCTTGCCATTTGAGAGCACGATGATTTCCTTGCAGCGGCCAGTGAGATAGAGACGCCCGTGGTCGTCGAAGTGGCCGAGGTCGCCTGTGTGCAGGAAACCGTCCTTGTCGATGACACTTGCCGTCTCATGGGGACGGTTATAGTAACCCTGCATGACGTTGGGACCCTTGGCACATACTTCGCCGTTCTGAATCTTGCAATCCATGGCAGGGAGCGGCTTGCCCACGCAGTTGGGAACCAAGTCGCCGGGGCGGGTGAAGGCTATCATGGGGGCAGCCTCAGTCATGCCGTAGCCTTCGAGCAGTTCCAGACCCAGTGTCTGCAATCCAAGGGCTATCTCGCGCTCAAGGGCTGCGCCTCCGCTGACCAGATACTTGATGTGTCCGCCCATCTTCTTGTGGACGGCCTTGAAGATGAAGCGGGAGAAGGCCACGCTGTTCACACGGGCACAGAGACTGAAAAGTCCGCGTGTGAGGGCACTGGCATCGATCTTCTTCTTGATGCCTCCATAGAGCGTCTGCCAAAGTCGAGGGACACCGATCATGATGGCAATCCTGCCTCTCTGCATGGTGTCCATGATGTCGGGGCCTGACATCGACGGACAGATGGCCACACCTCCACCCACATAAAGTGGCATCACGACTGTTCCCACCAAGGGCAGCACATGATGCAGGGGCAACAGGATGAGCGTGCGACGCTCGGGCGTGAAAATGGGCACTTCCTCTGAAACGGCATGGACATTGACCAATATATTTTGGAACGAGAGCATCACTCCTTTGGGCGACCCCGTCGTGCCCGAAGTATAGATGATGAGGGCCGTATCTTCCTCCTTGTAAGTAATCTTTGCTTTCGTGCCGTCTGTTTCTGCCGTTTCGTAGTCGTCAATCAGATGAATGTCCACCGGCTTGCCCGTCTCCTTGATGGCCGCCTTCATCACCTCCATCTTCTCGCGGGAAGTCCACACACACACGGGATTGCAGTCGTTGATGATATAAGCCACGTCGCTGACCGTTGAGGAAGCATCCACAGGAACAGCGATGCCATGATTGGCCCATACCGAGTAGAAGGCGTATATCCATCCTTCACGGTTTTCCGAGAATATGAGTATTCTTTCACCAACTTTCATAGGTGACTTGCGGCTGTATAGCGCGATTCGCTGAAGGAGTTCGGAGAAAGTGATGTTACGCTCGCCTGAGATGATGGCGATACCTGTAGATTCTTTAATCATCTTATTAGTTTTCTGCGTTAATTTCGAAATATGACTGCGAATGGAATCTTTGTTTCATCATTGACTTATTGCTATAGGTAATTTCCTCTTTGCCGTTGGTGCCAAGCGTCCTGCCTCCAGGATGCTGTCAAGTTGTTCTTTACTGATTTGACGAGAGTCAAACTTCTTGCAGGAATACCTGCTTCTTGCTAATTCGATGAAATCCATAATATTGTTGATTTAAATAATTGATTTGTGCTTTTATTGACCGACTCGCTCTCCGTGGGCATGGACTACGTTCTTCTGTTCAACGGTAATCCCTCCCTGACATGTTCCGTCACATATATCTCGTTGGCGAGGTATTGGTCAAGCACTTCGCGGTTTTGGAACTCCATAATGTGTATAAACCTGTTCTTATCCCGTTTTATCAGGCTTTATTGTGCAAAGGTAATACTTTTTCCGATGAATCCTCGCGTTGCAACACACTTTTTATCTTCTCCTTGTTGGCTAATTTGGGATTCATTTATCTGTCAAGGCATCAGAATAATCATCATAGCACCCCTTGAATTCGCCATTTATGTAATAGTAATACCTGCCATAGCCCCGGGTCTTCCATGTCGTTCCCGTCAATTTGTCAAAGAAAACCTTGCTGCAGTCTTTACCGATTTTCTTTCCAAGTATGGTTGGTTCAATTGCCAGTATTGGAGTATTCTGAACTGAAATGTTGAAAATATCGTCGTAACTTACAGAAACTATGCAATACCGGACACCAGCCTTTGTGCATTCTTTTTCTATAACAGCAGGATTCACACAATGATCAGATTGGCAAAAGGACGCATATTCATAAATGAGTACTCTGTTTTTGGATTCTAAGAACTCCTGCATCTGTTCTATCGTGACCAGATAAACTTTGCCATCATTGGTAAGGCTATCGATAGGCGCACTGCAGACAACGACTCTTTTCTTCTGATCTTCTTTAAGGTGCTTGTATCTTGTTCCAGGAAATGTGATGACGCAAGAAGTCAAGGTTGATATCCCTATGATTATCAGTATTTTTCTCATATTAATACCAATCGTCAGTATCTATTCCTCATCCGGTTGCTGGCCGTCGTGGGCTTTCCACGCGCACTCGGTGATCTTCATATCCGAGAAAATAGCCGTGAATGAGGACTCTTCTGGCGAACATGCATAGATGCCAAAGCTAATCTCATCGGCTCCGGCATGTATGTGGCAGATGCGCATCTGGCTGAACGTCTGACCATCAGCAGAGCACTCGATGCAGTAGTCGTCCTCACGGCGGGAGAATCGGTACCACATCGTCTTCACATCGGCTGGGATGGCCGTTGTGGCCCAATCGGAATAGCCGTTGTTCGTCACCACGCTGCCCAGATGCTGGAACTCCTCGTTCTCGTATTCCACCGAGCCTTTCAACCAGTTCTCGCTGTCAAGGTACATTACGATGCCGCACTGGTCAAAGCGATGGTGACTACCCGTGAAGTCAGTCTTCACCACGAAGCTGAAGAATTTCTCGCGGGTCTTCATTTGAAGTACGGGTGCATTGTCGTTCTGGAAGTGATAGTACGTCCGCTGCCAGAGGTCGGTCTTGGGAGCGGTGGTGATGCGGATGGTGTCGCCTTTCACCTCAAAGCCTGATGGTTCCCGTGTCCACTGAAGGCTGTCCAAACTGATGTGGCCACTATCGGCAAGGGCCACTTTCACGTTGTCGGTAAATTCCATATTCGTTTCTCTCTGATTTTGCTGTCCACATGCGGTGAGCATGAGACAGGCGCCTAACATAATAAAGATAGAATTACGCATAAATACATTTTTTTTATCAGACAGGGAGGGCGTACGTCCCATATTTTTCCAAATTGAATGATATATTCTAATCTCTTCCATAAATACCGATTTGTCTATCATTGTATGACCATGCAAAGGTAACACATTTTTTCGATGAATCCGCTCGGAGGAACAAACAATTGTTTTTGGCATCCGCCTTTCTTGTCTTTCCACCAAGAACTCAGGGAGATTGTCACCCATCAAGCCGTGTGTGTTCAGTATCATTCCTGTGTTTCTGATTGGATGTCGTGGATAATTGTCGTCAGGTTTTCTGTGAACATCGTGAAGTGGTTGGCGGCGTCAGGTGTCATCGGTTGCGGATAGTCGCGGTTGAAGCGAACCAACGAGGTGTGGGGGATTTGTGCTGTCATTTGCTCGAAAGGGAAGCGGAAGATGACGGGCGTGTTGAAACCCACCCTGAACTCCAGGAGCAGCAGCCGTTTGTAACTTTGCAAGAAGGCACTTTTTGGTGGGATAGTTACCAAAAAGTAGGATTTGTGAAGGCATCGGATTTGGCAGGAAACGACTTTAACGAAGATTAACAAAGTGTAAGGGCGTTACTTGGTAACTATTGGTTACTTTTGCAATGAAATAGATCGAAAACAGGCCATACGCATTAAAATATAAGTTATGAAAATAAAGGTACGTATAAAGCATTTAAAAATTCAAAAATGCTTTGGAAAAGAATTCGTTCTTTCTAACTTAAAAGAAAACGATAAATTTGGTAAATGCGATTTGTTATGGTCACGTACTCTCAAAATTCTTAATATGACTTTGTTCTTGTTGGAAAAGAAAGAAATCATTGAAAAGAAATATTTCATTTACATTCATGTTCGGAGAACTTTGTACTATTACCGTAACTAATCTTCAAAAAACATATTATGGCAGATATCAAGGCAGAACGTTCAAAGCAGCGAGACCCATCAAGCTCGCTTAAATGGGCGAGTCGTGAAGAACGTACACGAAGTGAATACTTGGCCTGTCCCATCAGGCAAGTGGTGAGTCGCTTCGGTGACAAGTGGTCGATGCTGGTGTTCTTCATGCTCCACAGGAACGAGACGGGTGTCCTGCGTTTCAATGAGATCCGCCGTCTGATGACGGACTGTTCCCAAAAGATGCTCTCGCAGACGTTGAAACGTTTGGAGCAGAGCCACCTCGTCCATCGTGAGGTGTTCCCTGAGGTTCCGCCCCGTGTAGAGTACTCGCTGACGGAAACGGGCAAGTCGCTCATTCCGGCCATCATGGCATTGGTAGAGTGGGGGACAATGCAAATAAATGAAATTCGTGTCTTTCGTGTTTTTTGATGTTCAAGAACAACGCAAGCAATTAATGTATCATTCGTGGAAGTTTGTGTTGAAAAAATAATCCTGAATAGTTTCTGAAAAACATACTGCTGTTCAACCATCAAAACAGAAGTAATCTTAAGGTACGGTTGATGATTGACGCTGAAAGCGTCACCGCTCAGTAACCGCCGCTTCCGTAGAACCTGCGGAATCACAATGGCAAACATATTGGAGAGAGAGACCGTAAATAGTATTATTCCATCCGTATGTTTATATCAGTAGTAGATTTCCATCTGCTCATGTTCCGCCGAGTTATAGTTCAGCGTGCCGTCGGCAATGGCGCGGATGTAAGACTGCTTCGACTGGCGCATCCCCGTCATGTGTATCAGCACGAACTCTGGCGCATGGATGCGGTCGGGCGTAGCGGTGTCCTTCACCACCATTGCCTTGTACATCTGATGGTAGAGTGCGATGATCTGCTGTTTGTCGTACATAGTCCTGTTGTCTCTTGCTTGTTGCCCCACTGATGATAGGGCCAGTACTGAAAAGAAGATGATCAAGAATGACCGCATCAGTGTGTCGTTGATTTCCTTCAGGAATGGCAGTTCCAACAGCTCATCCATTGGGGTGGTGGCCAGGGCTTCATTCTGTTCCTGCGGCAAGGCAGGCAGACGGTGCCCACTCTGCGACGAGATGATCACCCCGCTGCCACCCTCGGCAATCATCAACCGTAATTCTCTATCAGATACTTCACAAACTGTGGGTCACCAAAGTTGATGGTGCCGGTGTCGTGCTGGTTCATCGTGGCAATTTTTGCCATATCCTCGTCTGCCAGCGTGAAGTCGAAGATGTCGAAATTCTGTGCCATGCGCTCCTTGTGGCTTGACTTGGGGATGGCCACGATACCACGCTGGGTGAGCCAGCGGAGGGCCACCTGGGCGGCAGACTTGTTGTATTTTGCTCCAATGGCTGATAATTCTTCGCTCTTTACGATACTATCCACGCCCTGTCCGCCAAGAGGTCCCCAGGCCATCATTTTCGTGCCATATTCAGCATGTATGGGTTCGATGCCCGTCTGCTGGATGAGTGTGTTGCACTGCAACTGGTTCACCATAGGCTTCAGATCCACATAGTGGGCGAAGTCGAAGAAACGTCCTGCCTGGAAGTTGCTCACGCCGATAGCACGTACCTTCCCGGCGCGATAAGCTTTCTCCATTGCCCGCCATGTGCCGAACACGTCGCCGTAGGCCTGGTGGATGAGCAGCAGGTCGATGTACTCTGTCTGCAACTTGCGCAGGCTCTCGTCGATGCTCTTGGCAGCCTTCTCCTCACCGTTGTTCGATATCCACACCTTCGTCACGAGGAACAGGTCCTCGCGCTTGATGCCGCTCTTGCGCCAGGCATTGCCCACGCCTTCCTCGTTTTGGTAGGCCTGCGCGGTGTCTATCAGTCGGTAGCCCACGCTCAAGGCATCCGTTACGCACCGCTCACACTCGTTAGGGCTCACCAAAAAAACGCCGTAGCCCAATGTCGGCATCTCAACGCCGTTACATAGTTTTATATGCTCCATCATTTTTTTTCCATTTAAAATTTTTAATTTTCAATATCCTAATCCTTTCAGCCACTTCTCCACCTTGGCCTTGTTTGTGCGCACCTCGTGGCCGTAGATGCTGAAGCCCTTCTGGACGTTGGCACCGGGGAAGGCCTCCTTCACATCCTCCACACAGTTGGCGAGACCTGAGCCCTCGTGGGTGGTGAAGGGGATGACGGTCTTGCCTTTCAGGTCGCCCCCGTGTTTCTTGAAGAAGGTGAACATCACCTGCGGATAGGTGCCCCACCATACGGGACCACCGATGAAGACGGTGTCGTACTTGCTCAGGTCGATGTCACCCTCATACTCGGGCAGTTCGCCTTTGCTTGCTTCTTCCTTCGCCAGGTTGATGAGCGGGGTATAGGCCATGCCGTCGTACTTGTGGGTGACGATCTCAAACTGTTCCGCTCCTGTTATCTCACTGATGTAGTCGGCCACAATCTTCGTGTTGCCCACCTCGATGTTACCTACTGAGTAGTTGTCTCCCGCATGCGAGAAGAACACTACCAATGCTTTTCCGTCTTTTGCCATAGCTGCTGTCTCGTTTGATGTTGATTGTTCATTCGCAACGGCCTCCTGCTTGCTGTTTCCACCGCATGCAGTGGAAACAAGCATGCACAGAGCTGATGCAAGTATCAGTTTCAGTGACTTCACCATATTATCCAAGAGCCTGATTGGTTGACCACTCAAAATGCTGCTCACGCTCGCTGATCCACCAGCGGCCGTCAATTTTCTCGTATAGAAATCTACTAAAGCTTTCAATTCCATGCGGTCTTGCATTCTGAAATCCATTATCTTGTTGTTTTTAAGTTTCACGCTGCAAAGGTACGGTGATTTTTCGATGCTTTAGTTTCACAAATTGCGCCACGATTTTCACTTTTTGCGCAAATGTTATTTTTGTATGGAAAAAAATGTATAATTTTGCCCAATAATAGTAGTGACATGAAGATAGATTTTCAGTATTCCACAGACTTCTATGGAATGAATGCCCGTGAGTTGGGCCACACTTGTATGCACCTGCTCTGCCTGTCAGGGGAGGGGAGTTTTGTGTTCAACGAACATTGTTACCACATCACGAAAAACGACCTGGTGGTGATACCAATGCCCAGTCGTGCCAGAAATCTTGCGGCGCATGCCGATTTGAAGGTGGAATGGTTTGCCGCCGACTACAAGTTCTTGCAGAACCTGCTGCCTTCGAACAACTACAGCATTGGTGGCAGCATCTCGCTCAATCAGAATCCAGTCATCTCGCTCACAGAGGAACATACCTACCATATTCTCGCTGACTTCCACCGGCTTCGTGACCGCATGGGTGACAGGCATTTGTCGTTCTACCGTGAACTGATGGGCAGTCTTTGTCTGACGATGATGTACGACATCTTCGAAGCCCATGCCCAGCGGGAAGCCATTGACTCGCATACCGACCGCACGGCCTACATCGTGAAACAACTGATGGCATTGCTTGCCACTGGCATCAGCCGCACGGAGCGTAATGTGGGCTATTATGCCGGGTGCCTGAACGTTTCGCCAAAATATCTTTCTTCCACCATCAAGCGTGTGACGGGTCATAGTGTTACATCGTATATCGACCGCCATACCATACCCATACTTAAAGACTATCTGGATGACGAACGTTTGTCGCTCACCCAGATAGCCGAATTGATGAATTTCACATCGCTATCGTACTTCAGCCGCTATTGCACGAAGCATCTCGGCATGTCGCCCAGTGATTACCGCCAAAGTCTGCAGCCGAAGTATGACTGAAATATAGTGCTATTTGTCTATCATCCAGTTCGACATGGCAAGCGGTTTTTTCGGGTAATCACAAAATGTCACCTTTCCACTTCTATTCTCATTTCGCAATCTGTCCCGCCACGCAAGATGGAATGGCAAAACGTCACTGTGAAGCGTTTCTCTTTCCACAGACATTGCAGCGAATAAATCACGCTTTGGCGTGAATACTCGCAGAGCAATGGAGTGGTGACATATCCTTTTTTGCACAACTCACAGGTGCATTCCAAGAAGGCAAGGCGATAAACGCGTCCTTTCTCAACGACCTCACCTCTCACACCGGCAGTTCATTTGCCATTTTCTCGTCATTGTACGTTTGATCCCAAATGAAATGCCTCATGCAAAGCGTCGGCATTCCTGATGTCGCCCTTATCCTTGACTCCGCGAACCAATACACGGCCTGCATCCTCCAACTTGAAGAAGTTCAGGCAGAGCCGATATTGAGCAAGGATACTGTCGAAAAGTTCAGGTAGAGTGGCAGCTCCAACGAGTAGGAGAGCCATCTTCTTGATGCGGAAGGTATCTCTTATCGGATTATGAAAACGGTCGATGACTGCCTTCAACTGTGCACTCAGTCCGTAGAAATAGACTGGCGAGGCTATCACAAGCATGTCAGCCCGGCTCATCTTTTCATAGATAAGCGACATGTCGTCATTCTGTACACAAGCATTGGCCTCGTTCTTGAAACAAGCGTTACAACCCATGCAGGGATTGACCTTGTAATCGTGTACAGACACGACTTCTATATGATGCTTCTGTGAGGCACCCTTGACGAATGCCTCCACCAACAGGTCCGTATTGCCGCCCTTTCGCGGGCTGCCTGAGAGAATCAGTATGTTCATCATAGCAGGTGCGCTGTCTCATATTTCCCGGCCAGTAGCACTATGCAATAATGGCGGGAATGGGGGATGTGCTAACAGTTGTCTGGCAATATTTTCTATCACTGCCTCAGAAGGTGAGTGCGTGGTGAAAACGGCGATAATGGCGTAGCTTCCATCAGGCATGAGAATGATACCTGCATCATTCATATCTTGCAATCCTTCAGGTAATGGAAATCCTGTACCTGTCTTATGTATGATACGAGCATCTCTTGGTATCGCAGCAGGGATTCTTTTCTGTCCTGTTGAGCAGTCTGCCATCACCTTCCAAATGAACGTAAGATAGTGGTTGTCATCTTTATGATGATAAAACCACTCGAACAAACGAACCATTTCGGCAGGGGTGGAACTGTTTTCGATGGCCTTTGCCGGATTCTTGTGCATCTGTTCCTCTGTTATGCGGATATGGATATCGCTGAATCCAAGTTTTCGCATGTAGTTCTCTACTGCTTTTGCTTCACCGCAAAACTTGAAAAGGAGTTCGCTGGCATTGTTGTCGCTCTGTCCGAGAGACAATTCAAGCAGTTCCGCATACGAAAAGGCCTTGACACCTTCAAACCGTTTTAGCATTGGCGACCATGTGTCTTGCATCAGGTCTGTCTTATCGACAACGATCGTGTCTTCAAGATTCAACCCTTTCCGACTCAAATAATCGGCGACGTATAAAGCTTGCGGGAACTTCATCACACTGTGCATGGCAAAACGCTCGTTTTCGTTAATGCCAACAATGGAGCCATCACGCATGATACATGCACCATAGCTTTTGGATTCTATTGGTAGTTTTGAACTGTCGCTTATTGGCTCTTGCGCCAAACACGATGTAGCAACCAATGCATAAACCAGTGTTACTATTTTTCTCATATCATATAATATAGTTTCATTGCTCCTCCGGTGAAAGCCACCTCCCCGTTTGGCGGGGAGCGTTCCGTCTTATGAAATGTCCTTGACCTGACCTTCAGTCGGGCCTGCTCACACTCGGCAGAATTCAAGTATGACTTGATTCTGCTCTCGCTAAAACGCAGCCTTCTTGAACCGCTGCAAACGTGGCGATGGAAGCTACGATGGTGATGGGGACGATAGACCAAAATGCCATGGGGACTGCTATGAATAGCAGGAATCCCGCCCACTTGTTCGCGAGGGTGTGAGGGAAGCAGCATCGACCGTACATCACAAGTGCCGACAACTGATTCACGACTTTAATTGCGACAATTACACTTGCCCATAGCCATAACCATTGCGGCAGTTCGAGTATTGGCAGAAGTAAAGGGCACAAACATGCTACGAAGCAGAAGTCTGCCAAACTATCCAGTAATGCTCCAGTCCTGGTAACGCACTTCAACTTCC
>Ga0129307_1001814_pt1 | contig 20160 bp, 26 predicted proteins | sample P1105metagenome_FD_94437 | JGI IMG/M metagenome (GOLD analysis project Ga0129307, IMG submission 94437) | Capybara group fecal microbial communities from Wisconsin, USA - P1105 metagenome | ecosystem: Host-associated > Mammals > Digestive system > Large intestine > Fecal | place: USA: Wisconsin... | reverse complement strand
TTCAGGTGAATAATCAGTATCTACAGATAATATAGTATTAACTACTTGTACTTCGTTTCTAAAGTCTTCTGGGAACATTGGTCTCATTGGTCTATCAATCATTCTTGCAGCAAGTGTTGCAGCATCTGTTGGTCTACCTTCTCTTTTAATAAATCCACCAGGTATTTTACCTACTGAATATAATTTTTCTTGATATAAAACCATTAATGGAAAGAAATCACTTAATATATTAGCATTTGGAGATACTACTACTGTTGATAAAACAACTGTATCACCATATCTAACTAAAACTGCTCCATGAGCTTGTTTAGCATATTCTCCATTTTCAACAACTAATTTCTTTCCTCTAAAATCTAATTCAAACGTCTTCTTCATAAAATACTCCTTAACAATCTATATTGTATCATAAAATTACAAAAAAAGTACTATAAATAGTACTTATTTTCTTAAACCTAATCTCTTAATTAATTCACGATATCTGTTAACATCTGTTTTCTTTAAATATTCAAGTAAGCTTCTTCTTTTACCAACTTTCATTAAAAGACCTCTTTTTGAATGGAAGTCATGAATATTAACTTTTAAATGTTCAGTTAATATTTTGATTTCTTCAGTTAATAAAGCAACTTGAACTTCTACTGAACCAGTGTCACCATCTTTGATAGCGTATTCTTTAATTATTGCTTCTTTTTGTTCTCTTTTTAACATACTTTCCTCCTATAATATTTGCCTTTAACTTAGTAAGTGGTCGGAAAAATCCATCTCCCAAGTCAAGGTACGTTTATGATTATAAACTAAAAACACTTATTTTTCAAGTGTTTTTTTCATTTTTTTAGCTACTTTACCATGTCCTGCTTTACTTTGATCAAATTCACCAGTTTTAAAGCCAAAATCATTATCAGCAGTCTCATTATATTCATGTTTAATATTATAATAATTAATGAATAATAATGTCATTTGATAATATGCTTCAACAGCTTGATCATGTAACCCTGTTTCTACTAATTTAGCTATTGGAGTTAATAAATGATCATAAACAGTTTCAGCTATTTGTTCTCTATTTTCATCTTCTAGTAACTTACTTGCAATTATTGGGCCAACAACATCATAAGATTTTAATATTTCTTCATATTTTTCATCTTTTTGAAGAACTTCATCTCTAAATTTTCTAAGTCCATTCATAACTTCATTATCATCTTTTTTATCTAAAATATCACAAGTAACTGTTGTTATAAAACAACCACCTGAAGATTGACCGTATTGTTGATAAAAAGGACATTTAGAAGCCATATAATCATATTTACAATAATTTTCTAAATAACTACTAGGTATATCTACTTCTTGTCCTGAAATATTACATTTATAACAAGAAGAAAACCATCCTCCTCTATCAACACAATGTGAGCACCATGCCATAAAAAATCCCCCATTTCTGAGGACATATATTAACACCATTACCTTTTTTAGTCAATAAAAAAGACACATTGTGTCTTTATTTTACTTCGTTACCATCAATATCTATAAATCTAACAGTATATCCACCTATACCATTTTCTTCTATAGATAATACTGGTTTAACACTTACAATATTATTTTTTTCTACTTTTTTAAATTCAAACTTTTCTTTTCCTAGATATTCATCTAATGTAGTAACATATAATTCACCTTTAGAAGTTAAATAATATAATGAAAGATATCCACCATTTCCAACATAAGCAGTAAAGAAATCTATTACATCATCTGCTTCTTTTTTGTTTATTTTATTCATTTCATTAGTATCATATCCAATAGATAATTCTTTCTTATTATTAATACTAATAAAATAAGTAATATCATTTAATGTCTTTACAGTTACATCTTGACTATCTGTTGAATCTTCAACCGTCTTAGTTAAGTTTTTTAAATATTCCTTGTATCTTTCATCTGCTGTTTTTTCTTTAGTCACTTTCTTAGTTTCAATTTTAGTTTCACATTTAGTACTTGGTTTAAAGAAATTATCATATGTAATAAAACCTCCTAAACCTACTACTAATAATGCTAATACAATAATAAATATATTCTTTTTCATATAGACTCCTTTCTATTTTGATTATATCATATAGAGTAGTTTTAAATGTTAAAAAAAAAATAGTTGTTAACTATTTTTTGACACTACTTTCTTCTAACTAATATTCTAACTATATAGAATAAGAATATACAATAAAGTACAAATATTGCCCACTTAATAATAGTAAATAATATATTTTCTGTACCAATATAATTACCAAACATACCAAGTAAACTAACAGGTATATATTTATTTATTAAATTAGATAATTCTGGTACTGGAATATTATCTGCTATAAAATGTAATAATCTATAAAAAATATCCATTGCGCACATTAAATAAACAAATGAAGAAAATCTTCTAAAGAAATATATTACTAATACAAGTAATATTATTAATACTATTAAATCTATATACATACTATCACCTAATTATATTATAATTTATTAAAAAAAACATGTCCATATATTAAATGAACATGTGTAAAGGTCTTAGTAAAGTACTATCTTCATCTTTTTCATAAATTGCAACGATCTTATCACCTTTTATAAACATAAATTTATCATAATTAAAATTATTCTCTATTTTATTGCCATTAATAACTTTTTTATAAATATTATCTGGTATTTCTACTATTGGTAAATCAATTACTTCTTTTATATCTAATACTTTATAGTTACCTTGTTCTATATCTTTAAGTGTATAACAATCTTTAATATCAAATTTTCCTTGCTTAGTTCTATTTAATTTAGACATTACACCTACTGTGCCTAGTTCTTTTGATATATCTCTAACTAAACTCCTAATATATGTACCCTTTGATACTTTGCATCTAATACTAAATTTATTATCTTTAATATCGCTAGTTCTAACTAGTTCATATACTTTTACTTTATGAATAGGGATTTTTACTTCTTCATTATTTCTAGCATATTCATATAGTTTTTTACCATTAATTTTAATAGCACTATAAATAGGTACTTCCATGTCATAATCTCCAATAAAACTATTTAAAACTTTATCTATATCTTCATTAGTAACATTAACTTCTTTAGTAGATAATGTATTACCTGTTATATCAAGTGTATCTGTTTCTATACCTAGTGTTATTTCAGCTTCATATTCTTTATCAAGCGCTACTATTTCATTTACTATTTTTAACCCCTTGTTAATCGCAAGTACTAGAACACCAGTTGCCATAGGATCTAATGTACCAGTATGACCTACTTTTTTAGTATTAAGAAGATGACATACTTTATTAACAACATCTCTACTAGTCATATTTGGTTCTTTATTTATTAATAGAATTCCATCCATAATATCACCTAAAATGATTATACAAAAAAGATCTAAATTTGACAATATAATAGAAAAATGATATATTAAGGCTGTAATAAATCAATTAGTTATTCGCGTTTTATTACCGTTACACTTTTTATAAGTGAGGTTAATAATGATAAGAACCTAAGAATCTCATCATGAATGACAAAAATATATCGCAGAAAAAATTTGTGGTAGTTTTTTGCTGTTCATGAAAGGAGGTTCTTTTTTAATACCACACATATAGAAAGGAAAAGATAGTATGAAAAAAACAAATGAACTAGAATATTATGAAAAAAGAAAAAATTGGAGTTTTGACAAATATGGAATAGAAAGTGAGTATTTAACTGATTGGGACTTATATGAATTATTAAAAAAAGTATCAAATGAGAATTCAAGAATATTAGATTTAGGGACTGCTGGAGGAGAAAATGTTTTAAAAAATTTTCCAGATTGCAAAGAAATACTAGGAACTGATTTATCTCCTAATATGATAGAAACTGCTTATAAGAATTTAGAAGAAAGTGGAAGAAAAAACATACATTTTAAAGTAATGGACAATTTAAAAATGGATGTCCCAGATAATTACTTTGATGTAGTTGTTGCAAGACACACTGTAACAGATCCAAAACAAATCTACAAATGTCTAAAAACTGGTGGTTATTTATTAATAAGAGGTGTAGACAAAGCAGATTGCTTAAACTTAAAACTTATATTTGGAAGAGGACAAGGTGTTAGTGATAAGGAACCAATAAGCATAATAGATTACAAGAATGTTATAAATGCTGGTTTTAAAGATGCTGAACTTGTACCAATACATGTAAGAGAATACTTTTCTGATGAAGAAAAATTCAAAGAATTCTTAAAAGATGTTCCAATAATAGATGATTTTAGTGAAGAAGGAATGACACATCGAAAAGTACAATTCGATGGACATGATAATGAACTATTAGATAAGTACATAAAAGAAAACACTCATAATGGAAAAACTCTATTATTAAGAAGGTACTATGGAATAAGTGCCAGAAAGTAAAAAAAAAGAGCAATTAAGCTCTTTTTTTTTACCAATTTACATATAAATCTATTGTACCGTATGCACAACCTGTGTCATAAACCTTAGCTGGTCCCTTAGATGTCATTAAAGTTGAACCATATGGCATATAAGAATAGTTAGCTGCAACACAAATATAACCTTCTGCGTCCCTAACAGTACCATCATCTGCAACGTGTCTACCTGGTATTGCTAATGAACTACCTGGTAAAACTCTTTGAGAATAATATGTTTCTTTATGTCCATCGAAGTATAATGCACCTTTAGATACAGTTAATGGATTATCTGAGTAATGATATTCTGCTGAATATTGTAATATTACTCTATTATAAGATCCTACTGTAACATAATTAATTTTTGATAAATTAGCTTCTTTTAATAAAGAAGTATTTGAGTCTATTATATCTTCTTCAACTTTTTCTATTTTAGCATCTGCAATTGATGCGTTTAATCTATGATTATGTATATTAACTTGTGATAAAGTACAATATAAAACTAACAAGAATGTCATACAACATACAAATGTTGATATTACTCTTTTATTAGCTATTTGACCTAATTTCACTTGTTTTTCACCTCATTCGCCCTCTTTCAAAAGGCACATAAATTTTAACATAAAAAGAACCAAAAGTCAAATTTTCAGTGCTTTACTTGTAACATGAATATAAGTACTGCAGCTATTACAGTAAATAGTATCATACATATAATAACCGCATTAGTATAACCACTTTGAGCTGAACTAAAATTGTAATTATATTCGTTATACCTAGAATTAATTATATTTTGATAACCATCTAAACTCATAGGATTACCATCTATTTTATTCTTAACTAAATGTTCAAATTTTCTAAAAGCATTTACTATTCCTTCTATTTCTTCTTTTGACTCTAATAAAATAGGAACATCTACATTATTATCTATTACTAATGTTAATAATTGATTCAATAAAGGAATTGTATTTTCAATATTTTTAACTTTAATTATTTTTATATCATTATAAAACACTTTAAACCAATTTTCTAAATCAGACATTTCTTGATTATCCATCAAATTACCTACATTTAATGAAATACCAACTATTTTATTAGCAGCATCTCTAGTGAAATCAAATTGTTCTACTAATGTATTTCTGGTATATACTAATAAATCTGATATATTTGTAATAGTCTTTCCAAAAACAAAATTACCTTTATCTAGACTAGTGTTTTCTATTGCAACCGGTATATTATTAGATGCTATAGTTGCAATCGCTTTAGCAAAATTTTTTAAATAGTTTTGTTGTTCTTCAGTAGTTGACCAATCAAATGTTTCATATAATAGATCAGATGCATTAATAGTTAATAGTGATGGATTATTTTTCATTAATTCTAAGACTATGTCTTTAACTTCTTTAAGATTTGATTGACTAACATTAATTGTTGGTAAATGAAATATAATGTTTCCAGAATACAAATTAGAAACATTAGAAAAATCCATATCCTTACCATCTTTTCTTATAATAAACTCAGTATTATTCATATTTAACTGAGATGATTTTTTACTCTTATCATTAATGCTTCCTTGAGAAATGTAATCACCTTTGTAGCAGATACCTAAATTTTTAAGTAAATCCATACTAACACCCTCTTCTATTATTAATTACATTATAACGTAAAACTAGTAGATTTTGCAATAAAAAAAGAGAAATTACTATTTCTCTTCATGTATTTTTTCTATTATAGATTCAATCTTATTACCATATTCGATAGAATCATCATAAACAAATTTAAGTTCTGGCATTGTTCTTATTTCAATCTTTCTTCTCATAAGTTCTGATCTAATAAATCTACTTGCGCCATTTATATCTTTTATTATTTTATCTTTTTTACTTAAATCTAAACAAGTAAAATATACTTTTGCATATGATAAATCACTTGATAAATCTACTTTTGTAATAGTAATAAATTTTAAATCTTGATCTTTTACCTCAGTCATTAATATTTGACTTATTTCTTTATGTAAAACATTTCCTAATCTTTCTGTTTTAATACTCATATTAAACATCTCCTATCTTAAATGATAGTCTCTTTTTATATCTTAATTCATCTAATACATCATTGTCTGATACATCATCTAATAAACTAACTACTTCTATATTATCATCATCCATATACTTAGATATTATTATTTTTTCATTATCAGATAAAGATATAAATGTTCTATCATCACTATCAGATCTACCAATACTATAAAGCATATTAAAGCAATTAAGACTTAATTTACCATGGAATAATCTGGTATGTACTAAAGTTCTAATATTTTTATTTTTTCTTTTACTAAAATTAATATTATTTAAGTCAATATTTCCGATAAATCTATCATCTCTATATAGATAATATAGATTTCTTTCTTCTAAACCAATATTACCTACACCTTTATCTTTATAATATATGTTAGCTTTTCTATATTCTTCATTTTTAATGATTAAATCTTCTATTGGTAAATCTATATCATAACCTAAGGAATTAAGTAGATCTAAATGTTCCTTTAAAGTTAATAGTTTAATATCCATAAACCCCACTCCTAATAATTATCTCTTTATTTCAACAACTTCATATGCTTCAATTATATCTTGAGGTTTAATATCGTTGAATTTTTCCACAGTAATACCACATTCAAATCCTTTTTTAACTTCTTTAGCTTGATCTTTTTCTCTTTGTAAACTATTAATAGCACCATCATAAATAACAACGCCATCTCTAATTACTCTTGCTTTAGCATTATTCTTTATTACACCATCAGTAACCATACATCCAGCGATAGTACCAACTTTAGAAAATTTAAATAATTGTCTTACTTCAGCTTGTCCTAATACTTTTTCTTCAAATTCAGGATCTAACATACCTTTCATAGCATCTTCTAGATCTTCTACTAATTTATAGATAATATTATATAATCTTATATCTACACCATATTCTTTAGCAGTTTCTATAGTTTTTGCACTTGGTCTTACATTAAATCCAATTACAATTGCATTAGATGCTGATGCAAGAACTATATCACTTTCAGATACTGCTCCTACTGATGATCTAATAACTTTAACTCTAACATCTTCTACTGCTATTTTTTCTAATGCATTTTTAACAGCTTCTTCTGTTCCAGTAACATCTGTCTTAAGAACAACATTTATTTCTTTAGCACCTTCTTTAATTCTATTAAAGATATCATCAAGTGTTGGCGCTGTATTATTCTTATTTTTCTTTAATTTAGCTTGTTCTTTTCTATTTTCAGCAATAGTTCTAGCTTCTTTTTCATTTGAATAAGCCATAAATCTATCTCCTGCTTCTGGTACTTCATTTAAACCAGTTATTTCAACAGGTGTACTAGGTATTGCTTCAACAACTTCTTCTCCTAAATCATTTTTAAGGGTTCTAACTTTACCAAAAGTAGTACCTACAACTATAGGATCTCCTAGTCTTAATGTACCATTTTGAACAAGTAATGTTACTGTTGAACCCATAGATTTATCTAATTTAGATTCTATTACTGTTCCTAATGCATATCTATTCGGATTAGCTTTTAATTCAGCCATTTCTGATACCAATAAAATGCTTTCTAATAATTTATCTACACCTTCACCAGTTTTAGCGCTAATTTTAGCATAAATAGTATCTCCACCCCATTCTTCTGGGATTAAACCATGTTCTGCTACCTCTGCAATTACTCTTTCTGGATCTGCTCCTGGCTTATCTATTTTATTAACAGCTACAATTATAGGTACATTAGCTGCTTTAGCATGATCTATTGCTTCAATAGTTTGAGGCATAACACCATCATCTGCTGCAACTATAATAATAACTATATCTGTAATAGATGCTCCTCTTGCTCTCATTTCAGTAAAAGCAGCATGTCCTGGAGTATCTATAAATGTAATTTTTTTACCATTACATTCTGTTTGATAAGCACCAATATGTTGTGTAATTCCACCAAATTCTCCTTCAGTAACTCTACTATGTCTAATATAATCAAGTAAACTTGTTTTACCATGATCAACATGTCCCATAATAGTAACTACTGGTGCTCTTTCTACAAGATCTTTTGGATCATCATTTATTTCTAGTTTTTCAAAATTAGTTTTATCTTGAGTTTCAAAACTTTTTAATGTTTTATCGTAATCAATAACAACCATTTCTGCATCATCAAAAGAAATAGTATTATTTAAACTAGCCATAACTCCTAAGCTCATTAATTTCTTAATAATTTCAGTTGCTGGTACTTCTAATTTTTCAGCAAGTTTAGCTACAGTCATGCCTTCTTCATAAACAATTACATTTTTATCTTCTTCTACTGTATTTTCTTGTAATTGTTTCTTGTTCTTATACATTTCTTTCTTTTTAGCAGTTATATCTTCTTTTTCTACCTTTTTCTTAGGTGCTTGTTTAACTTTTACAGTATCTTTAAGATTTGATGCTGAAGCTAAGTTTTCTGCTTTTTCTTCTAATTCTGCTTCTAAATCATAATCCTTTTCTTCAGTTTCTTCATCCATATATACTGTATCATTTGATTCTTCTTGTACATTCATAGTAAGTGCAGTATCTAAGTCAATTATTGCATCTTCTGAAAGCATATCATCTTCAGAGTTAACATCATATCCTAGTTCCTTTGCTTTAGCAATAATTGCTTCTATACTTTGATTAATGTCTTCAGAGTATTCTCTAACACTCATCTCCATAATATCACCTCTATCTTTCTATAATTTTTCTAATTTCTTCATATACGTCATCACTAATAGTAGTTTCCAAATTTCTATCTAATATTTTAGTCTTAATAGCTTTATCTAGAACTTCAATATCTTTTTTAATATATGCTCCTCTACCATTAGCTTTTCCTGTTTCATCAACAAAAACTTGTCTTTCATTATTTTTTACTATTCTAAGTAAATCTTTTTTTTCATATTTTTCTCTAGTTACTATGCAAGTTCTCATTGGTACTTTCTTTTGTTTCATAAGTCCTCCTTATGCTTCGTAATATTTATAAATATTAATTCCTTCTTCTTGTACTTGTACTAATGTTTTTACATCTATCTTACACTTAGTTAATTTTGCTGCTAATTTAACATTTTGACCATTTTTACCAATTGCTAATGAAAGATTATCTCCTTCTGCAACAGCAATAGCATGTTTATCTTTTTGATCTATTATATAAACATCTACATCTTTAGCTGGACTTAAAGCATTCTTAATAAATGTAATTAAGTCTTTATCATATCTAACAACATCAATTTTTTCACCATTAAGTTCTTTAGAAATAGTATTAATTCTAACACCTTTTTCACCAATACAAGCTCCAACAGCATCTATCTTATCATTTTCTGAATAAACAGCTATTTTACTTCTACTTCCTGGATCTCTAGCAACACTATAAAGCATAACTATACCTTCAGCAAGTTCTGGTATTTCAGATTCTAATAATCTCTTTACAAAACCTACATGTGTTCTTGATAAGATTATTATTGGTCCACCTTTTTGTCCTTCTTCAATTTTAGTTACGTATACTTTTACTTGAGAACCCATTTCTAATTCTTCACCTGGAATTATATCTTTTTTAGGAAGAATACCACTTGCTCTACCAAAATCTACATAATAATTTTGTTTATCTTCTCTAGATAGAGTACCAATTAATAATTCTCCTTCCTTATCTTTAAATTCATCCATTATACTTGCTCTTTCAGCTTCTCTTACTTTTTGTACTAATACTTGTTTAGCAGTAGCAGCAGCTACTCTACCAAAGTCTTTTGGAGTTACTTCTTCTTCTATTGTATCTCCAACTTTTAAATCAGGATTAGTATCTTTTATTTCTTCTAATAATACTTGTGCATCCTCTTCTTCTTCCATATTAATTTCATCAACTATTACTTTATATGCTACAACTCTAATATCTCCTGTTTCTCTATTAATAGTTACTTTACTATTAGTTGCATTATAATTTCTTTTATATGCAGCATTTAAAGCAGCTTCTATATACTCAAATAAATCTTCTTCAGGTATATTTTTTTCTTCTGATAATATTTTGATTGCTCTAATAAATTCTTCACCTTTCATTATTCTTCAACTCCTTTCGAACAAACATTTAAAACATAACTATCTTCTATAAGATCAGCTTCATCAAGTATTGGATTAATAATATGAGTTGCTTGAACACATGTATCAAGATCAACATATGGCATTTTATCAATGATTATCATTAAATTTTTAACACCATCTTCTTCTTCAAAGTGAACATCTAACACCTCAATTTTTTCCTTCTTTAATGGTTCTTCAATTAATTCTTGAATTTTACTAAGCATAAAAATTCCTCCATTTATAACATAAAGAGTGTGGATCACCACACTCTTCGTTGTCAATGTAGATTATATCATAGAAATTGAAAGAATGTAAATGCTTTTTTTACAAAATATGGTATAATTATAAAGAGGATAGATTATTATGATGAAAATATTTAAAAATATATTTATTTTTATATCTTATTTTATTTATGAATACTTATTTTTAGCATTATTAGAAAAATATGGTATTAATTATAAAAATTTAAATTATAGTAATAAAGTTCTAATAGTATTTATAATTAACCTTATTTTTATGATATTTCTACTTATTATGTATAGAAAAGAAATAAAAAAAGATATATTAGATTTTAAAACTAACTATAAAACTTATTTAAGTAAAAATGTAGGCTTATATATACTCGGTGTATTTTTAATGGCAATTAGTAACATTCTTCTTCAACACTTCACACATTTAGAAATAAGTGGTAATGAAGAAAGCGTTAGATCATTAATCGATAAAATTCCATTATTCATGGCATTTTCATCAATTATATATGCCCCATTTACTGAGGAAATAATATTTAGAAAGACTATAAAAAATATAATAAAACATAAATATGTTTTTATAATTTTAAGTGGGGTCATTTTTGGCGTATTACATATCAGTGATTTTAAAGATATTAATCAAATACTAATGGGCATCCCATATATAATTATGGGTATAGATTTTGCTTATATATATCATAGAACAAATAATATTTTTACGACTATGACATTTCACCTTTGCCATAACTTATTATTATTTACGTTACAATTAATATAGGAGGATATATGGAAGATTTAGAACAAGAAATAGAAAAAGAATCTCATTTCTTTAGAACATTATTTTTTATATTAGTATTAATTGTAATACTATTAATAATTTATGGGAAATTCTTAGGAAATAAAGGACTCATCCTAAAAGAATATGAGATAAAAGATAATAAGATTCCAAATTCATTCAATAATCTTAAAATAGCACATTTTTCAGATATTTTATATGATAGTGAAGAAGATATAGATTTCTTTAATAATATAATAAAAAAGATAAATGATAAAAAAGTAGATATAATTATTTTTTCAGGAAATTTAACAAAAGGAAAATATAAATTTGAAGAAAAGGAATCAGACAGAATAATAAATGAATTAAGAAAATTAAATTCAACTTATGGGAAATATTATGTAACTGGACCTAATGATAAAGATGATCCAAGCTATGATAGTATTATGCAAAATAGTGGTTTTATAAATTTAAATGATAGTAAAGATATAATTTATAGTAAAAATAAAGAACAAATATTATTAGTAGGTATGAATACATCAGGATCATTTCTAAATGACTTATTAAAAGATAATAGTGTGGAATATAAGATCATAACTTTTAGTAAAAGTGATAACATAGAGGATGTAAAAGATTATAATTTTAATCTTGCACTATCATCTAATTCATTAAACGGACAAATAAATATACCTATAGTAAAAGATTTCTTTTTAAGAGAAGGAAGTAAAAAATATGTTAATCCATACTATAAAGTAAATAATACTGATCTATATATTAGTAGTGGTATAGGAACAGATAATATTGATTTTAGACTTTTCAATAAACCATCTGCAAATATATATATATTAAAAAAATAAAAATATGTAGTTCACTACATATTTTTATTTATTAATTTTTTTGTCATTCCATCTATAATACCATTAGATAATTTTATAGCAGTATCTGCTTCTGTCATATTAGTGGTATCAATTTTAAAAATATTATCACTATCTACTCTTATAAGTAAATTTTCCATTCCTTCTCTTAGTTTGGACACACTTTCTATAGTTGTCTTTTTCCTAGGCTCTAAAAATATTTGATCTTGATAGTCTCTTTTTACTATCACATTAGGATCTGCTGTCATTAAATATAATTGATCATCACCTTTTAATACTTCATTCATATTAGACATTTTATCTACATATGTATTAAAATCTATATCACCATTTTCGTACATCATTTGATACCATATATAATTATCAAATACTCCTCTATCCTGCAAAATTATATCTGGTTCTCTACTAATACATTCTTCTAACTGTTCTATTGATATTTCTAATGTTTTATCATTAAAATCAACATTACTTAACTTAGTGATATCATATCTTTCCTTAACTATTTGAGCAGGTTCCTTAGTTCTCAAGACTTTATAATTAGCCATTTTAAAAAACTCAAATATTCTTTCAGTGCTTACTGTTTTACCAGTTCTAGCCATTCCTGCTAACTCTACTATAAAAGGAGTCTTCTTTTGACTTTTATCAATAAGTTCCTTTAATCTATACTTTTTATTATGTAATTCCTCTAATTTCTTAATCAATTCATCATCTTTTATATAATTTCTATACATCAAAACTTCTCCTTACAACAAACTATTCAATTATACTAGAAACATGAAATACTTTAACATCTTTATTTTCTTTAACAACCATTTTAATAATTAAACTATCGTCATCAATTAAAATATTAACATGATCTTTATTAATATTATTTTTTAGATAGTTACTTTTTAATTCATTTGATTCAATACCAGGATTATCTTCTTTAGATAAGAATATAAGATCATCCTTTTTTAAAAATGGAACGTATTTATCAATCCAGTCATATTTTTCATCAACTATTTTATTATTTCTACATATACTTAATACTTTAACATTCATTCCATCTCTTCTTAAATTATTCATTATATTAATGACACTTTTAATTGGTCTAATAGTTGAATAATCAAAATTACCAATGTCATATTCAGCGAATACTCCATCCATATCAAAATAAATATCTATGTTTTTATCTCTATTATCTATCAAATATTTATCAAACTTCATATATCCTCCATTAAAAAATATGCATGATGCATATTATTTTTTTAAATCATCTATATATTTCTTTAATGTATTAGCATTTGGACCAAGTATAATCTTTAATTGATTATCTATTTCTACAATACCTTTTGCACCAAGTCTTTGTATAGCTTCTTTATTAACAATAGATACATCTTTTAAAGTTACTTTAAATCTAGACATATTAACTTCCATATTTAAAATATTATCTTTTCCACCTAAAAATTCAACTAATTTATTTGCTTCTATATGAAAATCTTTTTTATTAGCTTTTAAAACAATTAATAATATAAATACTAATACACCTATTATTATTAAATATTGATAATTAAAATTCATATTTATCACCTAATATAATTATACTATAAATAATTAAAAACTCAAGACTTACACCTACACTTTTTCCTTATAGAAGAATATCTTATATTAGAAATCATAAAGATAGGAGGATATAATTATGTGTAAGAATAACTGTAACTGTATTAGCGATATTCTAAATGTAATTTGTTTATTACAAAGAAATGCTGATGGAGATGATAGTTGTATAGAAAGTTGTGATAGACCATCATTAGGTCAATTTGCCTGTCTATACTATAATACTAGACCTGTAATCTTATATACATGTAATAGCAATGGAACAACTCCTTGGAGTGCACCTACTACTAGAGAAGCAGATCCTGAAACCAATTCATCTGTATTTAGAGTAGAAAAAATAGATGGATGTTGTGCAACATTTAGAGTATTAATTGCAAATGATGATGGAACATATACTGCTACTGAATCATTCTTTACTATGAATTTAGAATGCATATGCTCAATAAGATGTTTAGGTGACACTTTAATAGAAAATGTTTAAGCTAATTCAATTTTACTTATAGAAGATACTTCAATTAATTCATCATCTATAGTAATAAGACTATCATGGGTTTTACCTATTATAGTCTTTTTTAATACTTCACCATTATTTAATGTAATAATAGTATCAGCTTTATAAACAAAACTATTAGATTTAAATATATCTTTAATCTGATTATTTATACTTTTTTTGATAGTAGTATCTTCTTTTATAATACTACTTTCTTGATTAATATTCTTAGGAGCATGTCCCTTAAATATATTTGGTAATCTTTTTTCCATATTAACCTCCTTTTACTAAATTTTATGCATAATTATTAAAATAATACTAAATAATATAATAGAGGTTAATTATGAAGAATATAAAAATAATAATATGTTTAATTCTATTTTCTATTATAAGTGTTATATCTATTTATAGTAGTACTTATTTATTATCAAGTAATTATAAATATATTTATCTAAAACAAATATTATGGTATTTAATAGGATTTGTTGTTATTTATCTGATATATAAAAAGAAAAAGGAATTCTTTTTTAGATATGATCTAATATTATATATTTTTGGTAATTTATTGCTTTTGTTAGTATTATTTATTGGAACAAAGACTAATGGTGCAAGAGCATGGTTTTCTATCCCAGGAATAGGTTCATTTCAACCATCTGAATTTATGAAAATAGTACTAATAATAGTACTATCTAAACAACTAAATAATTATAAAAAAGATAAAAATTTTAAAAATGAATTATTAATAATAACTAAATGTTTTTTATTAGTATTAATACCATCTATACTAACTTTTTTAGAACCAGATACAGGTAATGTAATTATTTATTTCATAATATTAATTACAATGTTATTTGTATATGGTATAAGATATAGATGGTTTATAATTTCTTTTATTATTATAACTGTTTTAATATCAATATTCTTATATATATATTTCAAACAAAAAGATATATTTATAAGTATATTTGGAACTAACTTTTTTTATAGAATGGATAGATTACTAGATTGGAAAAATAAAGAAGGTATGCAGTTAGAAAATGCTTTAGCATCAACAGGATCATCACCTTTATTTGGATATGGAGTTGGAAAAACTCCAATATATTTTCCAGAGTCACAAAATGATTTTATATCTTCTATTATATTTAGTAATTTTGGATATGTTCTAAGTACTATTTTTATGCTAATTACTATATATTTTGATATATTATTAATATCTATAGGAATACGTCTAAAAGAGGTAAATAAATACCTAATAAGTGGTATTGTAGCAGTAATAATATTTCAACAAATTCAAAATATAGGTATGAATCTAGGTCTATTACCTATAACAGGTGTTACTTTACCATTTATTAGTTATGGAGGAAGTAGTTTAATAAGTTATATGATATTAATAGGACTAATTTTTAATGTAAACAAAAAGAAGACATAATGTCTTCTTATCTTTTTGTTTTAAATAAGGCACTAAATATTTTACTTAATATTCTAGTTGTTCCCATATTAACAGCTTTTTTACCAAGTTTATACATTGGATTATTTTTCTTTTCTCTTTCAGCTTTTCTTTTAGCCTTTTCTTCTTCCGCTAACTTTTTAGCAGCTTCTTTTTCAGCTTTTACTTTATCTTTTTCAGCTTGCACTTCAGCATCTTTTAAAGCTTTTTCCTCATTCTTTTTACTTATTTTTTCATAAGCAGATTCATCATCAACATTTTCATCATATTTTCCAACAAATGGACTATTATTAATAATTCTATTTCTAGTCATATCATCTATAACACCTATTTTACTTTGTGGTGGAAGAATCATAACTCTTTCTACTATTTCAGGTTCTCCCTTTTCATTTTGAAAACTAACTAATGCTTCCCCTGTACCTAATTCTAAAATAGTATCATATGTCTTAAACTTAGGATTAACTCTAAATGCTTCCGCAGCAGACTTAACAATTTTTTGATCAGCAGGTGTATATGCTCTTAGATTATGTTGAACTCTATTTCCTAATTGATCAAGAATAGTATTTGGAATATCTGTAGTATAATGGCTAATAAAATATAAACCAATTCCTTTAGATCTAATTAATCTAACTATTTTATCTACCTGTTTTAGTCTATAATTAGGCATTTCTCTAAATAAGAAATAAGATTCATCGAAGAAGAACACTATCTTTGGTTTATCTAAATCTCCAACTTCAGGCATAGAATGATATAAAGCAGTTAATAACCAAAGCATAACTGATGCATATAAATCTGGACTTTTATATAATTCAACAGCATCTAATATATTTATGATACCTTTACCATTATTATCAACAGATATAAAATCTTTAATATCTAGTTCTGGTTCTCCAAAAAATTTATCCGCACCTTGATTTTCAAGTGCCATTAAACTTCTAAGAATAACACCTATACTTTGAGTAGTAATATTACCATATGTAGTAATATATTCTTTTCTATTTTCACCAATATAATTTAAAGCACTCTTTAAATCTTTTAAATCATCTAAATCTAGATTTTCATCTTCTGCTATTTTAAATAAGATATTCAAAACACCCTCTTGTGCTTCAGATAATCCTAACATAATAGATAATATATCTGGACCTATATCTTTAATTCTAGCTCTTATTGGATGACCATTCTTTTGAAATACATCCCAAAATCTAACAGGAAAATCTTTTACATCAAATTCTGTTAATTTTAGATTTTCTACTCTCTTTGATATGTTATCATTCATTTCACCAGCACATGCTGTTCCAGCAAGATCACCTTTAACATCTGCCATAAATACTGGAACACCTGCATCAGAAAAACTTTCTGCCATTACCTTAGAAGTAACAGTTTTACCTGTACCTGATGCTCCAGTTATAAGACCATGTCTATTAGCTTTATCTAATAATAAATAGGTTTCTGTCTTATCATTTTTACCAATTAGTAGTTTATTGTTTATATACATACACTATATCCTCCATTAAATAAATTATATCATATTTATTATATTTATTGACTTTAATTTTTTAATAATTATAATAAGTCTCATGGTGATTATATGACAAAAGAAATAATAACTTCAATTAAAGAAAAAAAACTAATTGATGATGTAATATATCTAGATTATATAGAAGAACAAATTAATAAATACAACTTGCATGATTTTATAAATGGCGTATTACTAACAACTGATGATATATCTGGATTTGATAATAAATCTGGTATATTGTATTTTAATCCAGACATGATTACTTGGACTCTTATCAATAAAGATGTCCCTGATATTGATTTATTAGTATCAAATAAAGAAAGAAAAACAAATACAATAAAAGAGGCTAACTTAGCTAATTTATATAATTTATTTGTATTGAGACATGAAATCCAACATGTAATTCAAGATAAAATGATTAATACACCTACTGATAGTTTATTAAGAAATGTATTAATAAAAGATACTAATTCTTTAATGATTGATACAAAATTTTTTAAAAATTTTTATTATCAAAAATACCATGACAGATTTTACAATGAATACAATGCAAATATTATTGCATACAAAGAAGTTCTAGATAATATTGAAAAACTAAACGAAATAGAACTTGATCCATTAATAAAAAAAATTAATATTGTTGTTGCAAAATATTTATTATATTGTTATTCAGATATAAATAATGCTAAAAAATATTCTACTCCTATAAAAAATATGTATAAGTTAAATGAGCATTTAGTAAAAAGATCAAAAGAACATGATATAGAAATTGTTGATGAAGTACAATACTCAAAATTTAATAAAGATACTAAACCAAATAAAGATATAGATAGAATAATATATGGATTAACCATTAACTCAAGTACATATGATTATATTAAAAAGGTTTCTAAAGGAAAAATAAAAACTTTAAATTTATTTAAACAAATAAAAAACTAGGTTAATCCTAGTTTTTTTACATATCTACTTTATAATCTTTCTTTTCTTCTTCTACTTTAAAGAATTCTCTTTTTGTAGCATTTATTTTTTTAGCTATTACATTACCTGGAAAAGTAACTATTTTTTGATTATATTGTGAAACACTTGAATTATATAATCTTCTAGCTGCTTGTAAATGTTCTTCACAATCTAAAATTGCTTTTTGTAAAATCATAACATTTTTGTCTGCTTTTAATTCAGGATATCTTTCTATAACAATATTAATTTTTTTAGAAGATTCATCCATCTTTTTATTTACTATTTCTTTTTCTTCTAAAGACATACCTTTACGTATTTTTATTACTTCTAATAATGTTTCTTTTTCATGTTTCATATAACCTTTTACAACTGCAACCATTTGAGATAAAAGATCATATCTTTTAGCTAGAGCAACATCTATACCAGAAAATGTTTCATCTATTTTTATTGATAATCTATTTATACTATTATAATTTGAAATATAAATAATCAACAATGTCATAACTACAATAAATAATATAATTCCTAAAACTATTATACATGATATTCCTAATATACTCATATTAATCCACCTTCTTAAATAAATCATTATCAAGATTTAATTGATCAACAAAATCAGTTATTACCTTGATATCTGATAATATATTATTATTAATTTGTTCTTCGCTTAGATTTGATAATAAACTTGGTTCAAAAGAATCATTATTATTATCTAAACCAATATGTAACTTATTATCTATAAAACATAACAATAACTGTCCTGACACATTATTAGATACTTTTTTTATTTTATCCATAAAATGAGGTGTCAAAATATAAAATGCTTCTTCTTCATCTTGCGCATATACAGTAAAATACTTATTAAACTCTTCATCTTCTAATCTTACTCTTTTAAATTTTATATCTTTTCCCAAATTAATAATTTTAGAATTATCAAACCATTTACTTTTAACTTGCATATTTGCCTTAAATGGTTTATTAAAATCAAATATCATCCATTTTCCTTTAAATAAAGTAACCTCGTACTCTTCTTCCTCACCATCAGAATTCGTTCTTTCTCTTTCTTCAGTAATTTCAATATCTGCTTGTTCTATATTAATATTTTTATATTTTCCAGAAAAATAATCATTAGATTTATAATCATCACCCATATCCATCATTTCAGTATTCCTTATTACTGATTCATCAAAACCTTGATCAGATTTATATACTAAATCTGTAAATATAGATTCTAATGCTTTCTTAACATAATAGTCTTTATATATAACTTTATATTTACTATATGGTATAGAATAAAGAATAAGAGTAACTAGTAAAACAATTATAATTATAAATACTTCAAAAATTAATAATGGCAATAGTTTAGTAATAATAACAACAGCTAAAAGTAGTAATGTTAAACTAAATCCAATAATAAGACCAATTAATATAGTTCTTTTTGCTTGTTTCTTATATTTTTCTAATGCTTCTTTTTCCATTTTATACCTCACTATATATAATTATATATCATAACAAATAAAAAAACTAGGATAAACCTAGCTTATATTTACACTGGTGGACCCTAGGGGACTCGAACTCCTGACCTTCTCGGTGCACACGGGATCCTCTAGCCAACTGAGCTAAGGGCCCTTAATAAAAAAATACCAGCGACTTCCTATTTTTGCTTAACACTATCTTCGGCGTTAGAGTGCTTGACTTCTGTGTTCGGGATGGGAACAGGTATTTCCACTCTGCTAT
>Ga0129307_1001813_pt1 | contig 20221 bp, 29 predicted proteins | sample P1105metagenome_FD_94437 | JGI IMG/M metagenome (GOLD analysis project Ga0129307, IMG submission 94437) | Capybara group fecal microbial communities from Wisconsin, USA - P1105 metagenome | ecosystem: Host-associated > Mammals > Digestive system > Large intestine > Fecal | place: USA: Wisconsin... | reverse complement strand
GTCAACAAATGTAACAATTTGCAACAAATAATTGTAACGGCTGAAACCCTTATAAAATCAGCGTTTGGAGTACCTTGCAACAATTCAACAATTATTTCTAATAGACTATATGAATTAGGGAGAATAGGGAGTATATATACGCCCTAAATTCTCAAATTCTGCCAAAACCGAAATAGTCTATACGCGCGTGCGCGTGCGAGGGAAAAAGCGGTAAAAGAATTTTGACAATCCACAGTAAAACGTGGATGCGGTGGATAACCGGGAATCAGTGAAAAGCAACGTAAGCATAGTGAAAATAATATAACCGTGCGTAGTGTGGTAGTAGGATGATCGGCCGCCCCTCGAGTGCAGGATTTAGACACGCATACGCGCGACAACGGATTGGAGGCGTTTTTAAGTGCTTGAAAAGACGATAGAAAGCAAGCTACGGAAAGGCATTAAGGCGATAGGCGGGATGTGCCTTAAATGGGAAAGCCCCGGCTTTACTGGTGTGCCGGATCGGATGATCCTACTCCCCGGCGGTCATATTCTGCTTGCAGAAACGAAAGCCCCCGGAAAGAAGGAACGCAAAAGACAGGAACTTGTGCATAAGCAACTCCGGGCGTTGGGCTTTACCGTGTATTCGACGGTGGACTCCGAGGCGAAGGTGGCGAGGATCATCGAGGATGCTACACGCATCGTCGCCCATCAGGCGACGATCAGGGAGGAGGGATCCGATGGAGTTTAATCCGTATCCTTATCAGCAATATTGTGTGGATAGGATCATAACGGATAACAGCATAGGGCTGTTTCTTGATATGGGCCTGGGGAAAACCGTTATAACCCTGTCCGCAATAAACGAATTGAAATATAACCGCTGGAGCATCTGTAAGGTGCTTGTGATAGCCCCCAAAAAGGTAGCGGAGCAGACTTGGAGCAAAGAGGCGCAGAAATGGGAACACTTAAAGCATTTACGCATTCAGGTGTGCCTCGGAACATTACAGCAGCGGGTAAAAGCCCTCGAAACTCCGGCAGATGTTTATATTATCAACCGTGAAAACACAAAATGGCTTGTGGAATACTACGGTCACAAGTGGCCGTTTGATATGGTGGTGCTGGACGAGTCAAGCAGTTTTAAGAATCATCAGGCGATAAGGTTTAAGGCTATGAAAGCAGTACGACTGCGGATTAGCCGTCTTGTGGAACTGACAGGAACGCCCTCGCCCCACGGACTTACCGACCTATGGGCGCAGGTGTATTTGTTGGATGGTGGCAAAAGACTCGGCAGGACGATAAGCGTGTACAGGGAAATGTATTTTGTGCCGGATAAGCGGAATCGTACGACCATATTCAGTTATGCGCCCCGTGAAGGCGCAGAGGAGGAAATCTATAAGCAGATAAGCGATATATGCGTGTCTATGAAATCCGAGGACTATTTGCAGCTCCCGGATCTTGTGTATGAGGATATTCCCGTAATGCTGGATATGAAAGCGCGGCAGGCATATGACGCAATGGAAAGGGATATGCTTCTCGAGGTGGAGGAGGATGTTATCACGGCTACCACGGCGGCGACACTGACCGGGAAACTCTTGCAGTTATGTAACGGTGCAGTCTATGACGAGGACGGAACGGCGCAGGAGATCCACAGATGCAAGATCGAGGCGTTACTTGAAACCATAGAGCAATTAAATGGTCAGCACGCGATCATATATTACTACTATCGGCACGACTTGGAGCGGATCCTTGCGGCGTTGCCCGAAAACCTACACGCACGGGTATATCGCGGCGCACAGGATGAGGACGACTGGAACGCCGGAAAGATAGATCTGTTATTGGCGCAGCCGGCCTCGTGTGGTTATGGTTTGAACTTACAGCAGGGCGGTCATCACATAATATGGTTTGGGCTTACGTGGGCGCTCGAGGAATACCAGCAAGCAAATAAGCGACTTCACAGACAGGGACAGCCCTACCCAGTATTCGTGCATAGGCTCGTTGTACAGAACGGACAAGATGAGGATGTAGTGCGGTCACTGGAAAGTAAAGACGGAGCGCAGGAATCACTCCTTGCAGCTCTCAAAGCAAAGATACAAAAAGCAAGGGAGGCGATAGCGTGAAAGACCTTAACGGATTTTATAAGGCACTTGAAAAGGCAGAGGCGAAAAATAACGGATCTTTTTCCGTGTTCCGGGCAGATGCAACGGAATCAGGTGTGCATTGCAGACATTCAGAGAATTACAGGCCGTAGCGGATGCACTGAAAGCCGGACAGACGATAACAACTATCAATATGCAGGTTGTCAATGTGGTTACAGCCTACGAAATCCCGGTAAAGCCGGACGGTATCGGTTGGATCATCGGACAGTGACGGGAGGTGCATAGGGGAATGGATGAACTGTTAAACGCACAGCGGATTATGAAGATCGAAAAGGAATGTGTCAAACGCGCGGACACGTGCGGACGTGATTGTGCAAAATGCGAATTGGTGCAGGATACAGACGAACTTATAAAAGCATATGATTATGCGATTGCAGCATTAGGGGTAATCAGAGAATGGGAGGGTACGGAGAATGACGACGGAAAATAACGAACGGTGGCTATCAGACGGTAACTGCTTATTGTGCAGACGGGCGAAGTATTGTAAAAAGTCTTGCAAGGCTCAAAAGGAACGCAAGGCAGCCATCATAAAGGCTATGCAGGAACATCACGCAAAGCAAAAGGAGGATGCGGATAAATGACAGTAAAGGAACTATCACAACTGTATTATCTCAACCGGGAAATAGAGATGGATCAAAGACGGCTGGAGGAACTGGAGGCAAAGATAGGTCCGCAGGCGCAACGCTTAACGGGTATGCCCCACGGCTCGAATGTGGTTGACAGCCCGGAGGAACGGCTGATACTTGAAATCGTGGACTTACAGGCGATCATTAAGGCAAAGCAGATACAGTGTATTCACGAACGCAGCAGACTCGAGCGGTACATTGAAAGCATAGACGAAAGCAGATTGCGGATGACATTCACACTGCGGTTTATCAATGGCTTATCGTGGCATCAGGTGGCGGCGCACTTGGGCGATGCACGACTCGAGGACAGCATAAAGAAACAGGTGTACAGATACTTGAAAGCAGACAAAGGCGATCAGGAGCAGCTTGACAAGATGGACGAGGAATAGAGGGACCTGGGGGATAGCCCCCCTCCCCTATGCCCCGAACCCTGGCAGGGTGCAGAGTGTGAACCCCGCCGCGAGTGCGGAGGCGAGAACCTACACAGCGGGATGGCTGCCAGGTCCCGGACGGAGGATCCACGCAACGGATTATGTTTTGATCCGAGGCGTGGTCTTTTTTATGTAGTGAAAAAAATTTAACTAAAAGTGTTGACAAGTTAAAATTGTTTTGCTATTATACAATCACAAGTTAAAAATATTTGACTTAAACGCACACGAAACGGAGGTAAAACACTATGGCAAGACGAGGAAACAGAAATGTAAAGGTATTAAGGAACTGGGCGCACACTAATTTAGGAGTTGTGGTACACCTTACTCGCAAGACTACAATATCCGGCAAGATTATCTACGCCGTAGTTATCGATCACGAAATCGGCAGAGGTCAGTATAAGCATTTTGCAATCAACACATATGATCGCATTGTAGACGCTTGGACAGCATACAAGATCGCAGCTTTCAATCCGATGCCTTACCCGGCAGTCCTTTAATAACAATCCCGCCCCGGAGGTTACGAGGGCAGATACCATAATAGATCACGCACACGAAATGGAGGTAACAGTATGGACGCTATTTTAACCACAGCAATCAATTTTAACAGCAAAGAGGATGTAGAAATCTACAAGCAGTTTTCTCCCGAGGCGCTGCCGGACGGCGACCGTAGATACAGCGGAGTGTCAGCCTTTAAGATCGGGTTTGAAAACATCGTGCTTTTGGATCAGGGCGGTTATCTTATCGCCAAAAAGCCCCGCAGGGCATTCAAGAGCCTTGCAATCGACGGCGAACCTGTCAAGATTAACGGTCCCGAGTTTAAGCGGATCGGATGCGACGAGCCGAAAGATGATAAAGCGGCTCTTAACGACTTTTTACTGAAAGTCGGTGATACCGTACAGGAGGCTATCGACAACGGTATGCAGTTTAGGGTAGCGTGGATGTCTTACATTAAGGACGATGACGGAAATAACGTTATGGGATACGCCGATTTTGCAGACAGTCAGACCGCAGAGGATGAACTGGATGCAAGATTAAAGACCGAACAGGAGGCAATTATCATCGGACTTATAAATTAACCACATAGCAGATCACATAAAAGGGCTTGTCTACCACGGCAAGCCTTTTTCTTGCCCTTTTATGTGTGTATAGCAATTTTGTCCCGAATGTCACGGATATATGTGTTATTATGATAGCGTGGATTACGCGCCCGGATATGAGGGGCTATGCCTCCGCTCCGCGTGCGTGGTATTCAGGGCGCGAGCCACAAGAGAAAGGATTGTTTGCAGTATTGCAGGCGGTCCTTTTTCTATGCGCCAACGGAGGCAAATATGCAGTACAGAACGACACGCAATTATGAGAATCTGCAAAAGGCTATGTTTGACGGCGTGGGACGATATGACATCCCGCAGATACAGCCGGAACATCGCATTGCGGATAACTGGATAAGTTTTAATTACGCTAAAGGGTGCGAGGATCCCGAATTACACGGCATCCATTTCTTTGTTGACGATTACCAGTTTTTACGGTTATGGACGAACCCGGACACATACATCAATATGCTTTCACGTTTTCAGGTTGTATGCACGCCGGACTTTTCAACCTATACAGACTTTCCGAAGGCTGTACAGATATTCAATCATTACCGTAAGCATTGGCTCGGTGCATATTGGCAGGCAAGCGGTATCACGGTGATACCGACAATATCGTGGTCGGATGAGGACAGTTACGAATGGTGCTTTGACGGTGAGCCTGTCGGAGGTGTGGTCGCAGTATCAAGTGTGGGAACGCAAAACGATCCTGAATGCAGACGGTTGTTTAATGCCGGATTTGATGAAATGGTACGACGCTTGCAGCCCTCGCAGATAGTTATGTATGGCGACATCCCGGAAGTGTGCCTCGAGTACGGTATCGGGATTGAAACCGTGAGGGCATTCCACAAGAAATGGCGCGAGGATGAGGACGAAACGGATGTATAAGTTTTTGGCATATACGCTTGCAATGGTAGCGTATTTAATGCTCGTTACATATTGGATCCTTGCGTGGATCACTCACAAATGGAATAAGCGCAGATAACCCAGGCCCCCTATATCCCACCCCCCGGCGCATCGGTGGAGTGTGAACGCAGTTTTGAGTTTGCGGCGGCGATGCTACACAGCGCAGAGGTGGGTTACAAAAATTGGCGGGTAAAATTTATTTCACAAAATGGTTAAAATAATTTGACTTAAAATAAAAGGAGTGTTATACTATGGGTGGTAGAGGAAGTAATAGCCGAATACAGAGGCGAATACCGCAGCCTATACCCGCTCCTGCGCCTTTAATGCAACCGCAGTTACAGCCGGATGATGACGACAATGCACAACCGAACATAACTCCCACGGCGCAACAGGCACAGGCGGCAAATAATCAGGCATTTAGCGACACGGACAATGCTCCGTTTCACGATTTATACAACGGTCGGCAGTATTATCAACAGCAGTCTTTCGGTATTGATACCCGAATGGCTATTCAGGATTATTTGCACGATCAGCCGACGGCCGGCAGTATGTACTCGCCGTCACAGCAACTTAATTATGCTATGAAAACAGGGCAGCCACTCACAGCGAATCAGCAGTTTATGAAAGACGCTATGATGGATGGTATGCACAACCTCGGATATAATGTCAATCTGACAAGATTTGCAAGGGCTGACTTTATGACACGCCTCGGCTTGCCGAATTTCAGCAATATGTCAATAGCGCAGATACAGAAATCGTTGGTTGGTGCGACATTCAACGAGGATGGCTTTATAAGCACATCCTATAATCATTTTGCTACCGCTCCTAACGGCGGTTTACCGTTCACGGATAAAGCCGTTAAGATAAATTACAAAGCCCCGGCAAACACGCAGGCACTCATGCCGGGTAACGGTCCCGGTAGTGCGCTCGGTGAAATCGTACTTGCACCGAATCAGCGTTATACGATTACTGGCGTGCGTTTCACTGGCAAACCGGGACGCTCGGGCGCAAATTACTACAAGCAGATAGAATTAGATATTACTATCGGATAGGAGGCTATTATGGCAGCTACAAAGAAAAACACGAACACAGCGAATAAGGGCAAGGCGACTATGAACAATACGAATCGCTTTGATGATGACGGTTACGGTATCCGCAATCTGAAAAAGCCCGGCGATGATAAAAAGAAGAATACAGCGAGGAAAAAGTAATGGGCGGTAGAGGTAGTAATAGCAAAATACAAAGGCGAATACCTACCCCGACTCCACTCCCGCAACCTACTCCGCCACAAGTGAATCAGCCGATTACGCAACAGCCGCCCACGGATCAGAACACACCTGTCCAGCCTGCGGCTGTTACTAATTTATCGCAGATGACGGATGCACAGTTGGCGCAGCTCGCACAGCAGGCAAAAACAATAGATATGCCGAATTTCCTTAACGACGTTGCGGATCAGACGCAGCGTTTTGTTTTTGCGGCAGGTATCAATGAAAAGCCTACGGTGCTGGATGATAGCGATTTCGACCAGTATTTGATTGACAATAACATCCCTCGTTCACAGATACTCGCTCGTTCTGTCAGTCCTATAACCTATCGGAATAATGACGGTACGACGGTTAAAATGTCAGCGGATGATGTTATTGATATGATGAAATACAGCCGATTAAACTATATCGGAGGCAAGGTCAACGGTCAGGCGTATGGAGCAGGTACTTACTTCGATATGACGGGCGGTAGGAATACCGGGTACGGTGGCACGACCGCAACAGCGGTATTGAATCCGAACACGGCAAGGATTATCACTGACAGGCAGCTCGCATCACAGGCAAGAGCGTTTGCACAGTCACATCCGCAGTTTGCTCGAGCAGTCGGAGCGTATGATACATCATTCCATAATAACAATATGTCGATTTATGCCCTTGCTTTAGGGTATAATGTGATTAAGGACAGCACATCCGGCTATCACAATGTTATTGATCGTAGTGCATTGGTGTATAAAAAGAGTAACCATTAAGGAGGCAGGTTATGGCGTATAAGGAAAAGCAGTTAGACAGCAATGCGGCAAAGGCGCTTTCGCAGGCGTGGGGATCCACGAATGCAAATATGGCAAAAGGCAGCAAGAAAAAGCAGCCGGCCGCAAAGAAAAACACCGGGAATAAGGGCGGAGCAAAGAAAAAGTAAGCCCCCTATCCCACCGCCCCGGCTCGGTGCTGTGTGTGAACACAGTTTTGAGTGACGGGGCGAAGTGCTACACAACGGATCGTACCGTGAATACCTGCGAGGCTCACGGTCTTAAAGCCTATCCTACAGGATGGGCTTTTAATTTGCAAAGAAAGGAGGTTGTCCTATGGCAAGGCAGGGAGTATTGACTTACAAAACACCCGAAGAAATGCAGGTAAAAATAGATGCGTATTTTGAGGAGTGCAAAGGACATCCGCTCCTTGACGATAACGGCAAAGCCGTTACAGATAAATTCGGGTATCCGATCATTCTTGACGCAAAGCCCTTAACGATTACGGGACTTGCACTTGCGCTGGGCTTTACGACAAGACAAAGCCTGCTTAACTATCAGGCGAAGTCAAAGAAGTTTCAGGAGATCATCGAAAAGGCAAAGCTGCAAATCGAAAATTACGCCGAAATGCGCTTATACGACAAGGACGGCTCGAACGGCGCGAAATTCAATCTGCAAAACAATTTCAGACATTGGGATGCAGATAAGGGCAAGTCTGACGACGGCAAAGGTCCGGCAATCAATATTATCTGCGATATTCCGCGCGTCGTACCGCAGCCGAACGAGGACGGTGCGGAGCAGACGCAGACTGACGCATTCGATCCGCAGACGATCAACGAGGCGATAAAGGCTATCGAGGAGAAAGAAGGCGGTAAGGATGGCGATTGAGGGTGCAAGGCTATCCTCGATAATCGCTCCATCGTTCTACCCGGTTCATTGGGACATACAGGATGGTAAGCATACCTATTACGACCTTTACGGCGGTCGTGGTAGTACAAAATCATCCTTTATCGGTGCAGAAATGCCGCTCGGTATAATGCAGGATCCGGCGGCAAATGGTATTGTGTTCCGTAAAGTGGCATCCACTATCGGAACATCCGTATTTGAACAGGTATTATGGGGGATTGACGCACTCGGCGCTAATGACCTGTGGAAAGCCACCACAAGCCCTTACAAACTGACCTATAAGCCCACGGGGCAGGTGATATTATTCCGTGGACTGGATAAGGCTAAAAAGTTAAAGTCGATCAAGGTTGCTCGAGGGTATCTTAAATACCTGTGGTTTGAAGAATTGGACGAGTTTGCCGGGGAGGAGGAAATCCGATCCGTTCAGCAGTCCGTTATGCGTGGTGGCAGTAAGTTTGTAGTGTTTAAGTCGTTCAATCCTCCGATCAGTCGGCAGAATTGGGCGAATGAATATGTTATGACACCGAGGCGCAATGCGCTCCGGCATAAGTCGTGTTATACGGATGTATCCCCCGAATGGCTCGGGGAGCAGTTCTTTGATGATGCGGAATCGCTGAAAGAAACGAATTTGCGAGCCTACACGCACGAATACCTCGGGATCCCGGTCGGGACCGGCGGCGAGGTGTTCGACAATCTCGACATCCGAGAAATCTCGGACAGCGAAAAATCGCACTTTGATAACATTTATATGGGGATTGACTGGGGCTGGTATCCTGATCCTTACCACTGGGGCAAGATGCACTATGACAGCGCACGGAAAACCCTGTATATCTATGATGAAATGCGCTGCAATAAGACAAGCAACCTCGAAACTTGGAATATGCTTGTTATGCTTAAAGGCGTTACCGGGCAAGACCTGATAACCGCAGATAGCGCAGAGCCGAAATCCGTAGGCGACTATAAGGATTATGGATCACTTTGCAGAGGGGCGATAAAAGGCCCGGACAGTGTGCGGTACGGTATCAAGTGGTTGCAGTCGCTTAAATCCATCGTGATCGATCCTGTCCGCTGCCCTCATACAGCACGGGAGTTTCAGAACTACGAATACGAGCGTACAGACGACGGCGAAATCATATCCGGCTATCCCGATTGTGACAATCACAGTATAGATTGCGTCCGTTATGCGATGGAGCGAGTTTGGAAACGCAAAGGACAATAATATTGACTTTGCCTCCGCTATGTAGTAAAATAAATTTAACTACAAAGCAAAGGAGGCGGTTATATGGCATACACAAACAGCGTTTGTCCTATGTGCGGATGCAAGGATATAAAGTTTCAGGTCAGGCATACCGGGACGCGTGGCGGTGCTGGTTACTATCGAACGGGTGTAAAAAGCAGTTGGATCATACCCGCAGGGTATAAGACAACGCACAGCAACAAACGGCAGGAAACAATATGCCTTTGTCCGAAATGCGGTTACTCGTGGACCTGGCTGCATCCGGCGGTTTATGCCTTTTGGATCAATATTTTTCCGAAAATCCTGTTTGTCCTGCTTTACATCGGCAATATAGCAGCTATCGGAAAGGTCAACCCGGTATTCAGCCTTACAGTATTTATCGTAATGACCGCAGGCCTGGTACTGTGGATCCGAAAGAAATATAAGGACAAAAAGCAGTCCATCGAGTTTGACAAGGCGATGGATGAGATCGAAAAAGACTTGCAGAACATTGATACGAAGTAGAAAAGCGGTGCAGAAATGTACCGCTTTTTAGGTGTTACAATTACCGTTACAATTCTGTTACAATCGAAAAATTGTAACAGCAGAAATCAACAAATGCAACAATTTGTTACAAATAATTGTTACGCACGAAAGCCCCTGAAAATGGGGCTTTTTAAGTGGTTGTTACAAATAAACAATTATTCCTAATAGACTTATGAAATAGGCAGATTAGGCATATACCTATACTCCCTATTTTCTCAAATTCTCCCTAATCGCGAGTAGTCTATACACGCGCGCGGGAAATGTTGCAAGGGAGGCAGAGGGAATTGTTTTCAAGATTACTAAATCTGATAAGGAGCGTGATACATAAAATGATACCATACAGAGATATTGAAAGTGTCGAGCGCATTGAAACACCGTTATCGGTTGATATGATAAATGCCCTTGACGACTGGTATAATATGTATCTTAATCAGGCCCCGTGGCTTACCGATGAAGATAACGACGGTGAGGTGGTTAAGTCGTTAAACCTTCCGGCATTCATAGCATCCGAAATTGCAAGGCAGGTTATTATCGAGTTGAATTGGGATATAACAGGCAAGACGGATGACAGCGAAAACGGCGAGGAGGAAACAAACCCGCGTGCGAAATACTTAAAAGAGGAATTTGCAAAGGTTTTTGACGATCTCCGGCAGAAACTCGAGCAGGGATGCGCAGCGGGTGGAATGACGCTCCGCCCTTACCCAAAGGATGGACACATACACTTTGCTTGGACTTGTGACTGGTCCCTATACCCCGTAGCGTTCGGCAGTGACGGGGAATTGGTGGATGTGATTTTCAGGGATACCTACACGGAAGGGAAAACGATCTATACAAGACTGGAGCGGCATCAGACCGAGGGCGACAATGTGCTTATCACACAGAGAGCCTTTAAGTCAACGAACCGGGAAAGCATCGGCGTGGAGATACCGCTTTCCAGTGTTCCGCAGTGGGAAAATCTGCCGGAAAGTGCCGTTGTTAAAAACTCCGAGGGGCAGATGTTCGGGTGGTTTAAGGTGGCAACGGCAAACAGTGTTGATGTTGAAAGTCCGATGGGCGCAAGTGTTTATGCAAAAGCGGTTGACCTTATCAAAGAGGCAGACCATCAGTATTCGCGCCTGTTATGGGAATATGAGGGATCCGAACTTGCTATTGACGTGGATCCTACCGTGCTGCGCCCGAAAAAGACCGAGGGCGGCGGTGTGGAAATGCCGAAATTGAATAAGAGGCTTTTCCGCGCGGTTGATGCAGATAAGGGCGAAAGAGATTTGTACGAGGTATTCAGCCCACCTATCCGTGATGCAAACCTTGTAAACGGACTTAATCAGTTGCTTATGCGTATTGAGGATCAATGCGGATTGTCCCGTGGTACGATTGCGGATGCAAACGCAGCGGAGGCTCGTACCGCTACCGAAATGCGTATCCTTAAACAGCGCAGCTATACCACGATTGCAGACAATCAGAAAGCCCTTGAAACCTGTTTCCGTGATGTTATCCGGGCGATGGATAAGTTTGCAACGATTTATAACCTTGCCCCGGAGGGTGAATACGATGTATCTTTTGACTGGGACGATTCAATCCTTGTCGATAAGTCGCAGGAGATGAACGAGGATTTATCCCTTGTGGCATCCGGGCTTATGAGCAAGACCGAGTTTAGGCAGAGGCATTTCGGTGAAACGAAAGCACAGGCACAAGCCGCGCTGGAGGAAATTCAGACCGAACAGATTGAAACTATGCAGTCACTTATGCCCCGGCTTGATACGAGCAGCCTAAACAACGCTCCGACAAAAGACGATACAGATGATGAAGGGATGGGGAACGGAATTAAGGGCGTAAGTCCGGCAGACGGAACGCAGCCCACTCCTCCGACAAAACCGACATCATAAAGGAGTGATACCATATGCGTGATGAACTGAATGCGCAGACAATAACCTTATCACAGGCGATCGAAAAGGTTATGTCGAACTTTGAGGAAATAAACGCATATTTCATAAGCAAGATTGCGGAACAGATAAAGAAAATCGGGGAATTAAAGCCCACGGATGTAAACCGCATTATTCTTATGACGGAATGGGGCGCAGATATAAACGACATTAACCGCAGGCTTGCGGATGCGACACAGACCTCCATACAACAGCTTATGGTTGTCTATCAGAAAGTGCTTGACGACACATATTCGGATCCGCGATTTGCGCAAGCATTACAGCATACGCAGCTTACTCCCCGGGATGTGGCAAGGCTTAACCAGTATGCACAGGCACAGAGCAGACAGACCGCAGAACAGATCGTAAATCTGTCAAACACTACGGCGGTACAACAGCAATACCGGGATGCAGTGGATAAGGCGGTGCTGGCAGTCAGTAGCGGATTGACTGACTATAAATCCGCTACACGGGACATAATACATAATCTCGGATACAACGGGATGCAGGTACAGTATGAAAGCGGCTATCACAGACGGCTTGATACAGCACTGCGGCAGAACATAGTGGACGGAACAAACCAACTCGCACAGCAGGCATCGGATATGATGGGCGAGGCGTTAGGGTATGACGCATACGAGATAAGCGCACACGCTATGAGCGCACCCGACCACGAACCCGTGCAGGGGCGTGTGTTCCTGAAAGCGGAATTTGAAAAGCTGCAATCCGGGCTTGCTTTTACGGACATAGACGGCCGGCAGTATGAACCGATTAAACGACCTATCGGCGAATGGAACTGTAAGCACTTTGCAATGTCCTTTTCTACGCAGTACAGTAAGCGGAAATGGACCAACGAGCAGCTTGACGATTTTGCAAAGCAGAATGAAGAAGGATGCGACATAGACGGAAAGCATTATACCAAATACGGCGCATCGCAGCTTATGAGGGAACTTGAAACCGAAATACGCCGGGAAAAGGACGCAGCGGTAGCGGCACAGAAAGCCGGGGACGATACCCTCCGCAAACAGTGTCAGGAACGCATAAACGCATTGACAGCGAAATATCACAGCATAGCAAAACAGGCTGGATTAAGACCGAAACCCGACAGATTACGGGTTGAGGGATTTAGAGCGGTCAAGTTGAACTGAAAAATACAAAAATAGAACTTTTAGAGCGATTTTTGCAGAATATCCGCAAAAATCGCTTTTATATTGCAAAAAAAAGGAGGCAAATGCAGATGAAAGCAATGTTATCACAGCCGATGAACGGCAAGACAAAGGAAGAAATAAGGGCTACCCGTGAAAAAGCGATAGCTGCACTGGAAGAAAAAGGCTACGAGGTAGTCAATACCCTTTTCACCGACGAATGGTACAACCCGGAAAACATGAAAGCAAGGGGCGTTGTGCAGATTCCTCTTTGTTTTCTTGCAAAGTCGCTTGAAAATATGAGCCTTTGTCACGCAGCTTATTTCTGCAAAGGCTGGGAAAATGCCCGCGGATGCGTGATCGAACACGCCGCAGCAGAGGCATACGGGCTTGACATCATTTATGAGGAGTAAATCGGTTACACGCTTGTAGCCGTTTACATATTGCCGTGGGATGTCGGCGTAAAACTATCCCAAATACCAACAATCAGGCAAGATATAGCCGTAAAAAATCGTAGAAAGGTGGTAAGTAACAATGAAACGAGCATTTTTGGAGGAGTTTGGACTGGATAAGGACGCGGTAGATAAGATCATCGCCGAGAACGGATCCGACATTGAGAACGCAAAGCAGTCAGCGGCAAAGAAGTTTGACACCGAGAGGGAAACCTTGCAGGGGCAGATTACCGACTTGCAGGCGCAGGTAAAGCAGCGTGATACTGATTTATCTGATATTCAGAAGAAGTTGAACGCAGCGCAGGAAAACGCAGACAAGTTGACCGAGGCGCAGGAGGCTTTGACGGGCTTACAGTCCAAATACGACACCGAGCGGCAGGCGTGGGAGGCAAAGAACGCGCAGCAGGCATACGAGTTTGCAGTGCGTGAGCGTGCAAATGCGCTTGAATTTTCCTCATCCGCAGCCAAAAAGGAATTTATCCGTGAGGCAATCGGTAAGGGATTCAAGATGGAAAAGGATACCCTGTTAGGCTTTGACGACTATGTAAAGGTCTATAAGGAGAACGATCCGGGAGCGTTTGTGGCAGAACAGCCTAAACAGCCCGAAACACCGCCCGAGGATCCCAAAAAGCCGGACATTGTTTTACCGGGTAATTCCGGCATACAGGGTAAAGGTAAGTCTTTATCAGATATGATGAAGGCTAAAAACTCTAATCCTGATATGGTTGTCAGTTTTGACAAGTAACATAGTAAACCCATTCCAATAATAAACAGGAGGACAAAAGATTATGGGACTTTTTGATGCAAAGAATTTCAACGGTGAGGTGTTTCAGAAATATGTTGAAACCATCCCTAACACAAAGCGTAACGAACTGATTAAGTCGCGTGCAATCCGTCAGCGTCCCGACTTGGCGCAGGCTATGAGCGATCAGACGGGCGGTAACTACATTACTACCCCTCTGCTTGGCCTTATCAGTGGTAGCGCACCTACCAACTATGACGGCAGCACAAATATCAGCCCGAAGGGAACGGAAACCTACACACATTCGAGAGTGGTTGTCGGTCGTTCTAACGGCTGGACTGAAAAGGATTTCTCCTATGACGTTACAGGTGGCACAGACTTTATGGAGAATGTGGCTCGTCAGATTTCCGAATACTGGGACGAGATCGATCAGGCTACCCTTGTTCACATCCTTAACGGTGTGTTCAATATGAACGACACCGAGGGCGCAAAGTTTGTTGCATCTCACACCAACGATGTAACAGAAAAGCAGAACTCCGAGGGTGTAACCGGGAACATGGACGGAACTACTCTTAACACCACTATGCAGCGTGCTTGTGGCGATAACAAGAGCCGTTTCAGCCTTGCCATTATGCACTCCGTAGTAGCAACCAACCTCGAGAACCTGAAACTCCTCGTGTACTTAAAGTACAACGACGAGAACGGTATGGAGCGTGATCTCGCGATCGGTACTCTTAACGGTCGTATGGTCCTTGTTGACGACTCTATGCCTACTATCAATGTAAAGGCAAGAGCAGGCGTTTACACCGTTACTATCGGTGGAACTTGGGCGAAGGATGACACCGTTACTGTTGCAGGTGAAACTTACACCGTAGCACAGGATGACACCACAGCCCTTATCGCATCCGGCATTGCAGCTCTGTTTGCAAGCGATGATGATTACACCGTAGCAGCCGGAACAGGTGCAACGGCAAGTGTTGTAACCTTTACGGAGAAGTCCGGGGCATACGGCACAGGCGCTCCTATCGTTACAAAGTCCACTACGGCAGGTACGGCAGTTGTCGCAACTACCACTGCTCCTATTGCCGCTGATTATGTTAAGTACGTTACCTATGTACTTGGCGACGGCGCAATCGAGTTTACGGACTGTGGTGCGAAAGTGCCTTACGAGATGGATCGTGATCCCAAAACCAACGGCGGTGAGGACACTCTTTACAGCCGTCAGAGAAAGTGCTTTGCACCTTATGGTATCAACTTCACAAAGGCCTCTATGGCTACCCTCTCTCCTACCGATGCGGAACTGGAGATGGGCGCTAACTGGGAACTGGTAAACAACGGCCAGTCCAGCACAGCGAGAAAGTATATCGACAGCAAAGCAATCGCTATCGCGCGTATCATTTCGCTGGGCTAATCTGCGGAGGTAGTCGCCTATGGAAAGATATTTGACCTATGCCGAGTATCAATCCTACGGCGGTACACTTTCCGAGGCAGATTTCAACCTATCCGAATTTCGGGCGCAAAAGCGGATCGATTACCTTACGGACAGTAGGGTTGCGGGTATGGCGGTAGTGCCGGAGGAAGTCAAACTTTGCATAATGTCGCTTATCAAGGTAGATAGCAAGGTAGGTGTGGATGCGCAAGCGGATAATCCGCTTGTCGCATCCTTTAATACCGACGGCTACTCGGAGTCCTACGGTAGCGCGGCAGAGCAGACAGCGGCTTTGCAAAAGGCAATGAACCAAACTATCCGGGAAATGCTTTACGGCGTGACGAATGACGAGGGCGTACCCTTGCTGTACAGGGGGTTGGACTTATGAAACTATGCAATGAAACGATAACCGTATTTAATAAACGGCAAGCGCCGGATACGGGCTATGATGTGTACATTCCTACCGTGATTGTAGGCGTTTCGTGGTTTTGTGAGATTGCCTCGACCGTGGATGCGTCAGGATTGAAAGCGGCGAACAAATTTACAATTCGTATCCCCACGGATGCGTATTTTTCAGGAAAGAACTATGTAATACCTGCGGATTATGCCGCAAGTGATGAAAATACATCATTCACATTAGGCAATGGCGACATCATCGTGAAAGCTGCTATTACGGAATCGGGATTAAAACCATCCGACTTGCAGGCAAGATACGGTGAGGTTGTCACCGTTTTGGGCGTGACGGATAACCGCAGGACGAATAACGCTCCACATTGGAAGGTGGTCGGTGCTTAATGCTATCGTTCAAAACGAAAGTCTTTATGCCGTCAAATGTTGCAGATATGCTCGCAAAATTCAACCTTGAAAAAGGTGGGCTTGTGCAGCAGGCGATTGATAAACTGGTTATTGACTATTGCCTCCCATATTGCCCTATGGACTCGGGAGTGCTGGCGAAATCAGCGTACACCGCTACACAGATTGGATCGGGTGAGGTGATCTATCCCGGACCGTATGCGCATTATATGTACTACGGCGAGGTGTATGGTCCGAATATTCCGATTTTCGATGATGACAGCGGAGAACCTACCGGGTTTTTCAGCCCTCCGGGGAAAAAGAAAAGCCCTACCGGGCGGCAGTTGCAGTACAACACAGACCTTAACCCGCTTGCGGGATCGTTTTGGTTTGAACGCATGAAAGCGGATCACTTGGACGACATAGTAAGGGAGGCGCAGGATGTCGCAACAGGTAAACAACATTGAGGAATTAAGGGCGTGGTTTAGGACTTGTCCGGCGATCGTCGCAAACAACCGTTTCGGCGTAAACCACGTATCCGAAAAGCCTACGGAGTATGCCTTATATTCTGTGCCGTCAACTTTACTGTACCGCGAGAATGTATTAGGCGAGCGTGTCCTTCAGGACATTCAGACCGAAAACTACATTTTTGCATCCAAAGAAAACTACGGCGCAGACATAGAGCAGAATATAGCGGTATTAGGTTGGTATCAGGCGATTGTGGCTTGGATCATCGAGCAGAACAACGCCGGGAACTTTCCGACTATCGCAGACGGTACGGTACGGTCAATCCTACCGACACTATCAGCATATCCGGCAGAGGTCGGCAGCTCCGTAGCAAAGTATCAAATTCAACTGTCCGTGTCATACAGGCGCGGCGAATAGAAACAAGGAGGATAAAGTATTATGGCAAAACTTGACCGTAATAGGCTTATGTTTTTCGCGTCCTTCAATGGCACGGATTGGGAGGCACTCGGTAAGGATAACGACGACTTATCCAAAGAGTTAAATCCCGATACCGAAACCTCGAAGAACGTACTCGGCGAATCCACTTTCCAGCATTCCGGCTATGAGCCTGAAATCGAGGTGGATCCGTATTACGCAGATCCCACATCTGTACTCTATGAGAAGTTGCAGACGGCAGCCATGCAGGAATTGTACGGCGACGATGCAATCAAGGGCTACTTTGTAGAGGTTATCTTTGACACCGTTGCACAGGACGGCTCTACAATGAGCGGAACAGGTTACAAGCGCGAGGCATACATCGTACCGCAGTCTACGGGCGGTGATACCGCAGGGCTTGGTATTCCTTTTACCATCAACCCCGTAGGGGCGCAGACAAGCGTATCTGTAACGTACACAAAGGCAACGCGCGGCGTTGTTATTTCGTAAGGAGGGCGTAGAACATGGCAAAACTTGATCGTAACAGACTTATGTTTTTTGCGTCCTTTGACGGTACGAACTGGGAGGCACTCGGCAAGGATAATGACGATTTATCCAAAGAGTTGAACCCGGACACCGAAACATCAAAGAACGTGCTGGGCGAGTCAACTTTCCAGCATTCCGGCTATGAGCCTGAAATCGAAACGGATCCTTACTACGCTGATCCTACATCGGTGCTGTATGAGAAACTTTCGGCGGCTGCTATGCAGGAGAAATACGGCGACAGTGACATCAAGGGCTATTTCCTCGAGGTCATTTTTGATACCGTTAATCAGAGCGCAGGTACAATGAGCGGTACAGGTTACAAGCGTGAGGCTTATATCGTACCGCAGTCTACAGGTGGTGACACCGCAGGGCTTGGTATCCCGTTTACGGTAAATCCCGTCGGAGCGCAGACAAATCAGAATGTGGTTTACACGAAGGCTACACGCGCGGTAACGGTTTCGGCCGCAGTGACATATACCTATACCGCTGTTACCCCGGAGTCTACTGACAATCCGGCAAGCGAGGGATGGTATGAGAAGTACGGCACAGTAACTTATGTACAGTCTACCGACACATCCGTTGTCGCAGGTAAGACTTACTATGAGCGTAGTGCAGGCTGATCGTAAGACACGCACAGTTAGGGGCTGGCACAAAAGGTGTCAGCCCTTTTTATTTAAGGAGGTAAAGAAAAATGGCAGAATACGCAAAAGTAGTGAAATTTGATAACGGCGCACAGGTAAAGGGCGTTGTTGATGACGGTACAAAGGCAATCCCGATTGAAAACAAATTTGGGAAAAAGATATGCACTATCTATGTGCGCCCGGGCGACTTATCGATCATTGACAGATACAACGAGGTCATTAAGACGCTCCCCGGTATCGTTGAGCCGTTACAGGATATGGATATTAAGAACGATGGTACAGCAAAGTTTGATGAGGACTGGGCGAAGTTAAAGCAGGTGGAGGAGGCTTTATATCAGCAGCTTAATTTCCTGTTTGATATGGACGAGGCAGCGGATATTTTCAAGACTCGCAATCCTTTTTCATCTGTCAACGGTCGTTTTTTCTGTGAAACAATCATCGTTGTTATCGGCGACATTATCTCCGAGGGTATTACCGAGGAGGCAGTAAAGACACAGCGCAGAACACAGAAGTATCTTGACGACCTGAAAGCAATCGAGGCACAGCCGGAAGAAACTACGGAGGTGGATAACGGAAATGCTGGGGAGTCTACCGCAAACACTTAATGTGAATAACAGAGAATACAACATCAATACAGATTATCGGAGCATCCTGCGTATCATAAGTGCTTATTCGGATCCCGAATTACAGGACAGTGAAAAAGCGTATGTGTGCTTGCGCCGGGTGTTCGGTGATGATTTTTATAAAATCCCCTCCTCGGACTACGAGGCCGCAATCAAAGCCGCAAATGAATTTATCGAATGCGGCGAGCGTGATGACAGACCGAGTCCGAGGGTGGTGAATTGGGAAAAGGACGAGCAGCTCCTTTTCCCGGCTGTCAATAAGGTAGCAGGAACGGAGGTACGTGCGCTCCCCTATCTTCATTGGTGGACTTTTCTCGGATACTTTCAAAATGTGGATCCCGAGGGGACCTGGGGTTTTGTCCTTACCCTCCGGCAGAAAAAAGCGAAAGGAAAGAAACTCGAGAAATACGAAAAAGAATTTTGGAATGCCAACAGGCTTTTATGTGCTATCGACCGACCAAAGGATGTAAAGTCCGGGAAAAATCGGCTTGATAGCATTTTTGATGATCTATTAGAAGAACAAAAGGAAGGAGGGCAGAGCGATGGCGAATAGTGCAGACGGCTCAATCCGCATTGATACAGAACTGGATAACAGCGGTTTTGAGCAGGGGACGGACAAATTGCTTGCTGCCCTCAAAAGTTTACAGGAATCGGTGGACGCAATCGGCGACACCCTCGGAAACGGACTTGACTCCGTTATCAAGCAGCTCCGCACGCTTTCCTCACAGGCTACGGCTACAAATCAGCAGGTTACACAGTCTGCGGATCAGGCGGCGGCAGCAAATCAGAATGTGGCACAGTCAGCACAGCAGGCAGCGCAGGCGACACAGCAGGCCGGACAGGCAGCCGCGCAGTCGAACCAGCAGATAGCACAGACCGCACAGGAGGCGGCGAGTGCTACACAGCAGATGACGGGAACGCCGCAGAAACTCATCACAGAATACAACAGCATAGGGAAAGCCGCACAGTCATTACACGATCAACTTGTAAGACTGTCAACCACGGCAGAAATCGGTTTTAAGAATGATGCGCAGATACTCCGTTTCCGTGACAGTGTAGATGTCGTTGCCCGTAAGATACAGGAACTCCGGGATCGTATGAATGCGCTCGGAAACACTAAAATTCCGACGGAGGATTACAAGTGGTTACAGGCTGAAATCGCAAAGGCTGAAAGACAACTTGCAATGC
>Ga0129307_1001812_pt1 | contig 20237 bp, 21 predicted proteins | sample P1105metagenome_FD_94437 | JGI IMG/M metagenome (GOLD analysis project Ga0129307, IMG submission 94437) | Capybara group fecal microbial communities from Wisconsin, USA - P1105 metagenome | ecosystem: Host-associated > Mammals > Digestive system > Large intestine > Fecal | place: USA: Wisconsin... | reverse complement strand
TTCTCTCAAGTCAATTTTACCAAAAAGGGGCTCCGCTTTCTATATCAATGGAGTGATTTTCGGCTTCAGCCATGGCTGGGAACCATTGCAATTACTGCGTTTCTTGCGTTTTGCTCATGGCTGTTATTAAAATCCAAAGGAGTTTAAGCTACTTGTAAAATATGGAGGGGTTTTCAATTTTTGCCTTGCAGTCGGTTCTGGGACATGATAGAATTTTTCCGATAGAAGGAGAGTATGCCTATGTACCATTATATTTTGTTTGATCTGGATGGGACCCTGACCGACTCCAAAGAGGGAATCTTCAACTGTATCCGTTATGCACTGACCAAAATGGAAAGACCGGTACCGGAGGAGACAGTATTGCTTCGTTTTATCGGTCCGCCTCTGCAGGATTCTTTTATAGAGTACTGCGGCTTCAGCAAGGAGGAGGCCGTCCGGGCTGTGGAGCTGTTCCGGGAACGGTACACCACCTTGGGAAAGTTTGAAAATGCCGCCGCTCCTGGCCTGCCGGAGCTGTGCGCACGGCTGAAAGAAATGGGCTATGTGCTGGCGCTGTCCTCCTCCAAGCCGGAGGAGATGTGCGTCCCCATCTGCCAAAAATTCGGATATACCCCATCTCTGACTGTCATTACCGGCAGCCCTCCGGTGGAGGACCTGCAGAAAGCGGACGTTATCCGGGAGACGTTCCGCCGCCTGGGCCTGACTGATGCCGACAAACCGCGGGTTCTCATGGTGGGAGACCGGAAGTTCGATGTGCTGGGGGCCAAGGAGGTCGGCGTTGACTGCGTGGGCGTGGAGTTCTTTGGCTATGCCGCTCCGGGGGAGCTGAAAGACGCCGGTGCCGTGGCGGTGGTGAAAAGCGCACAGGAACTGGAACAATTTATCCTGAGCCATTGATAAAAACAGGACGGCGGCAGCCGTCCTGTTGGCGTTTTTATAGGGAGTCTGTCCGACGTTTTCGGCCTTGGCCAGTTCCGTGGCGGCGATCTCACCTGTAGTCCAGACTTCACAGGGCGGATCGGCGGTCGTGGCAGAATCGACAGGGACGGCCGATATATGCTGATGCCATATGCACAGGAACCGGAGATGGTATCGAGACCTGGGTGTAGGCGTCCGGCAGAGCGGTCTCCCCCCCAAATGCCAATTTATTTAGAGCGGTCGAGTGATTGTGGCATCGGATTTTCCGTTATACAAGAGTTCGTCCACTGGACAGTTCCAGCAGATTCTGCTAAGATGAAAGTAACTTTGGAAAGGAATCACGCTATGGCTGAGAGAATCGGCGAGAACCTCTATCGTTTGGACATCCCCTTGGTGGGGAACCCATTGAAAAATCTGAACAGTTATCTGATCACCGGGGAGAGGAATCTGCTCATCGACACCGGCTTCCGGCAGGGGCCCTGTCGGGAGGCTATGGAACGCCAGTTGGAAGAGCTGGGCGTGGAGCTGGAGCGGACGGACATCTTCCTGACCCATCTCCACAGCGACCACACGGGCCTGTCCACGGAGCTTCACCGGTCAGGCTGTAAACTCTTCATCAGCCGGGAGGATGGAGAGGAACTGGTGCATCGGTGCACCGACGTTTTCTGGCGCCATCGGAATGAGCTCTATATCAGGGATGGATTTTCCCGGGAGGAGATGGACGAGCTGTGGGGCGCTAATCCTGCCAGGCAGGCCGCCCCGCAGATTGCCTCCCATTACGACCATTTGGAGGACGGGGATGTGCTGGAATACGGGGGTTACCGCCTTAGGTGCCTGTCCACGCCAGGGCATTCGCCGGGCCATTTGTGCCTGTATGATGAGGCACGGCGGGTGTTTTTCGCCGGTGACCACGTCCTGTTCCATATCACGCCCAACATCTGCCGCTGGGAGTGTATGCCAGACGCCCTGGGCAGCTACCTGAACAGTCTGAACCGGGTAAAGGATCTGCCGGTGGAGATACTGCTGCCCGCACACCGGGAGGAGACCGGGGAGCTGAAGGCCAGGTCCGAGGAGCTGCTGGCCCATCATCGCCGCCGCCTCCGGGACACGCTGACCGTGGTGACGGCCCAGCCGGGAATGACGGCCTATGAGATCGCCGGGGCTATGCGCTGGCAGATCCGATGCCGGAGCTGGGTGGATTTCCCCTTGACCCAGAAGTTCTTCGCCGTGGGTGAGGCTCTGTCCCATCTGGACCACCTGCGCCTCCAGGGGCTGCTGCGCATGGAGGAGGAGCGGAACAAGCTGACCTGGTACCCGGAGAGGCAGATCCAGTCTATCGAATAAAGGAGAGGTCTGAAATGGAATTGAAAGAGATTCTGGAGAAGGTGGATCACACTCTGCTGGCTCAGACAGCTACCTGGGAGGAGATCCGGGCCATCTGCGACGACGGCGTGAAGTACGGCTGTGCCAGCGTGTGCATCCCCGCCGCCTATGTGAAGCAGGCGGCGGAATATGTGGCGGGAAAAATTCCCGTCTGCACGGTTATTGGCTTCCCCAACGGTTATTCCACCACGAAGACAAAGTGCTTTGAGGCGGCGGACGCCGTGGAAAACGGCGCGGCGGAGATCGATATGGTCATCAACGTGGGCTGGGCGAAGGATCGGCGCTGGGACGACCTTCTGGCGGAGATCAAGGCTGTCAAAGCCGCTTGCAACGGCCGGCTGCTGAAGGTCATTATCGAGACCTGCTTTTTGACCGAGGAGGAGAAAATCAAGCTGTGTGAGATCGTTACCGCCTCCGGCGCCGACTATATCAAGACCTCTACCGGTTTCGGCGGAGGCGGGGCCACCCGGGAGGATGTGGCCCTGTTCGCCAAACACATCGGACCCGGTATGAAGATCAAGGCCGCCGGCGGTATCGCCGACCTGAAGGACGCCGAGGACTTCATCCGCCTGGGCGCCAGCCGCCTGGGTACCAGCCGTATTGTAAAGGCCGTCAAGGCCATGGAGCAGCAGTAAATCCACAGAGCGCATCCAAGCTTGCCATATCAAACTTCAAAAGGAGGAATTCTGTATGTCCACTCCCCACAACACCGCTGCACAAAGCGATTTCGCCAAAACCGTCCTGATGCCCGGCGATCCCCTGCGGGCCAAATTCATCGCCGATACCTTCCTCACCGATGCCAAGCTGGTGAACAATGTCCGGGGCATCCAGGGCTATACTGGCACCTATCAGGGTACCCCGGTGTCTGTCATGGCCTCCGGTATGGGTATGCCCAGCATGGGAATCTACTCCTATGAGCTGTTCAAGTTCTACGATGTGGACAATATCATTCGCATCGGCTCCGCCGGCGCCATGTCCAAGGAACTGAAACTGCGGGATATCGTGGCTGCCCAGGCTGCCTGCACCGACTCCAATTTTATGCACCAGTACCAGCTGCCCGGCGCCTTCGCTCCCATTGCCAATTACGAGCTGCTGGAAACCGCCGTGTCCATCGCCCGCCGCATGGGTGTCCGGATGCCCGTGGGCAACGTGGTGTCCTCTGACGTGTTCTACGACGCCTCCGGCGCCGGAATGGAATGGGCCAAAATGGGCGTCCTGTGCGCTGAGATGGAGGCCGCCGCCCTGTACTGCAACGCCGCCTATACTGGCAAGCGAGCTCTGGCCCTGCTGACCATCTCCGACAGCATTGTCACCGGCGAGGAGTTGCCCGCCGAGGACCGCCAGACTACCTTCACTCAGATGATGGAGATTGCCCTGAACGTGGCAGTGGAGATGGCGAAAAAAGACTAAAACTGATACGATTTGTCATAAATAAGCAAGAAAATACCCTCTGTTGTCAAGCGCGGACAACAGAGGGTATTTTCTTGCTTTGTCAGCAAAACACATAGGGATACAGTGTCATGGCCAGCAGGGCGGAGAACAGGCCCTGGAGGGCTTTTCCGGCCACGCAGGGGATGGAGGACAGACCACTGTCCCCCAGTACCGCCATAGTCTGGCAGTGGACGGAGAGACCGCCCCAGCCGGACAATCCCGCTGCCAGCACAAAGCCCGCGGCGTCGGCGGTGAGCCGCGGTGTGGTGGAGAATAGCTCCAGCACCCCCGCCAGGATGGTGCCCGCCGTGCCGCCGATCCGCCGCAAGGGAAGGGCCATCACATAGAAGAGCACTACGAAAGCACAAATACTTGCCATAGCCCGCAGAGCGGACTGGACCGCCTCCACAAAGGCGGTGGAAAGCCGTGCCGCCCGGAAAGGCGGAGAGGGAGGCGCCGTCCGCGGGGCGGGTGTCTGCCGCCTATGTCCCCGGCACAGCAGCAGACCTGCCAGCAGGGCTGAGAGGATATGGATCAGCCACAGCCAGACGCCAGCCCGGGTGCTGCCAAACACCCCCAGCCCGAGGACATTGATAAGAAAGGCCGGGTTGGAGTTGTTGCAGAAGGTCAGCAGCCGCTCCCCCTCCTCCCGGGACAGCAATCCGTCCCGCGCCAGGGTTGCGGCGGTGCGGGCACCTACGGGATAGCCCCCTATCAGGCCCAGAATCAGCGCGGAGGCCCCGGCCCCGTCCACTTGATACAGGCGCATCAGCCCGGACAGCGGCTGGGCAATCCACTCGCCGAACCCCAGGGACATGAGCAGAGTGGAAACCGCCAGAAAGGGGAACAGGGAGGGAATTACGGATTTGACACACAGGGCCAGACTCTCCAGCACCGCCTGCCGGACGTCGGCCGCGTCCAGCAGCAGCCAGAACAGGCCCGTGACCAGCAGCAGCATCACCGGCGGCTGCCATCGGATTTTCAAAGACACCACACATCACCCAGAGCCATTCTATGCGTCCGGATGAAGGAAAAGTACAGGCTGTTTCGGTGATGACGGGCAAGTTTTCCGGCGGCCCGTCATAAACTCCTGTGAGGTGAGGCGGATCATGGATCGGGGAAGAAAAGGCGACGGAGTGCTGTCGGCGGTGGCGGAGCTGTTTGATCTGCCGGGAGATGTGGTGGCGGGACTACCCCATCTGGAGATGATTGGAGACCGGCAGCTGTTTCTGGAGCATCACCAGGGGATCCTTTCCTACAGCGATACGGTCATCGACATCAATACGGACCGGGGTGTCCTGCGCGTCAGGGGCACGGGGCTGAACCTGCTGGCCATGACGGCGGAGGAGCTGCGGGTGGGCGGAGTCATTGCCTCGGCGGAGTGGGTGAAGTGAGATGCTGCTGAAAAAAATTGTCAACCGACTCCAGGGAGAGGTGCGTATCCGGGTGGTGTCCGGCTTTCCGGAGCGGGTTCTGAATCTCTGCGGCGCCCGGAAGCTCACTTTCTGGGACGTGTGCTGGGTGTCCCCCACGGAGTTTGTCTGCTCCATGTCCCGGCAGGATTACCGTTCTTTACGGCAGGCGGCGAAAAACCTGGACTGCACCCTGACGGCGGAGCGCAAAGCGGGAGCACCCTATTTCCTGCGGCGGTTCCGTCGGCGGTATGTGCTGGTATATGGGCTGATTCTCTGCGTCATTGCGCTGATTTTCGGCTCCTTTTTCATCTGGAATTTTCAGATCGAGGGCAATGAGTCCGTTACGGACGAAGAGATTCTGCGCTGCCTGGCGACCCATGGAGTGAAGCTGGGAACTTTCGGCTTCGGGATCGACTCTGAGGACCTGCGGAACCACGTCCTGCTGGAAATGCCGGAGCTGGTCTGGATCACGGTGAATGTCTCCGGCTGTCAGGCCCAGGTGCAGGTGCGGGAGCGGCTGCCAACCCAGGAGCGTGTGGATAAGCGGGCACCCCAGAATGTGGTGGCCCGGAGGGATGGCCTGGTGCTGAAGATTACCGCCCTGGGCGGGGAGAAGCGGGTGCTGGCCGGTACCACCGTGGAACAGGGCCAGCTGCTGATCTCCGGCGTGGAGGACACCGGCACCTTCGGGGCCCGGTTGAAGGCCGGTATGGGCAGCGTCACCGCCCGTACCTGGTATACCCTGCGGACCAAAATCCCTCTGACGGAACAGAAAAAGACCTATACGGGAGAGGAAAAGACGAGATGGTCCCTGATTTTTGGGACCCACCGGATAAAATTATACGGAAGCGGTAGCTATTCCCTGGCAGAATGTGATAAAATAAGCACCAGGAAACAGCTCTACCTCTTTGGCATCGCCCTTCCCATCACTGTGGAGCGGGAGACCAGGCGATATTTTACCTTGGAGACGGTATCCATTTTGCCGGAGACGGTGAGAGAACAGGGGGAGACCCTGCTGACGGAGTACCTCCATACCCTGGTGGACCCCTATGGTGCGATTTCCTCCGCCCTCTGCACCGTGAAGCAGGACGGGGACACCGTGGCAGTCACTCTGACAGCGGAGTGCGTGGAGCAGATTGGCGAGACCGTGCCCATCTACACAGAGACGCCGGAAGAATAGTTTGGTTTGTACAAAGGAGAGACGCAACTTGGAGCAGAGAATCAGCATCGAGCGCCTGGAACAGGCGGTCAATATCTTTGGTTCCTTTGACGGGAACATCCGTCTGCTGGAGCAGGAATTCAACGTCACGGTGGTGAACCGGGACGGGGAGCTGCGGGTGGACGGCGAGGCGGAGAACACCATGCTGGCCGTCAAGGCCATTCAGGCCCTGCTGACCCTGTCCTCCCGGGGCGAGTCCATCGGGGAGCAGAACGTGCGCTATGTCATCGGCCTGGTGCGCGCCGGCAAGGAGGACCAGATCGCCGAGCTGACCCAGGACGTCCTCTGCATCACGGCCAAGGGACGTCCGGTGAAGCCCAAAACCATCGGCCAAAAGCAGTATATCCAGTCCGTGCTGAAAAACACGGTCACCATCGGCGTGGGCCCGGCAGGTACCGGCAAAACCTATCTTGCCGTGGCCGCCGCCGTCCAGGCCTTCCGGGACAAGCAGGTAAACCGCATCATTCTGACCCGCCCGGCGGTGGAGGCCGGAGAGCGGCTGGGCTTCCTGCCCGGCGACCTGCAGTCGAAGGTGGACCCCTACCTGCGTCCCCTGTACGACGCCCTGTTCGATATGCTGGGGGCGGAGACATACCAGAAATACTTGGAGCGGGGCAACATTGAGGTAGCCCCTCTGGCCTATATGCGGGGCCGGACCCTGGACGACAGCTTCATCATTCTGGATGAGGCTCAGAACACCTCCCGGGAGCAGATGAAGATGTTCCTGACCCGTCTGGGTTTTGGATCTAAGATCGTCATCACCGGCGACGTGACTCAGATTGACCTGCCCGACGGCAAGCCTTCCGGCCTGCGGGAGGCCATGCGGGTACTGAAGAACGTGGAGGGCGTCGGCATCTGCGAGCTGACCAACGCCGATGTGGTGCGCCACGTCATGGTCCAGCGCATCGTGGAGGCATACGAGCGGGACGCCAATCGAAAAAGCGAGAAAGGGACAAGATAATGTCAAAAAAACACTATATACCGGTCACTTCTGATGTGCCGGGGGCAGACAGCGAGAGCCGACGGACCTTTATCCGGAAGGTCATCCGCACGGCCCTGGCGTCGGAGGGGGTCACCTTTCCCTGCGAGGTGGACGTGCTGCTGACCGATGATGCGAATATTCATGCCATTAACAAGGACATGCGGGATGTGGACCGGGCAACGGATGTGCTGAGCTTCCCGGAGTTTGATCTGACTCCCGGGGAACTGCCCTCGGAGGAGGACGCGGACCCCGGCACTGGTCTGGTGCCCCTGGGGGACATGGTGATCTCCATGGAGCATGTGGCGACCCAGGCGAAGGAGTACGGACACTCCCCGCGCCGGGAGCTGGCGTACTTGGTGACCCATTCCGTGCTGCATCTGCTGGGCTATGACCACCTGGACGAGGGGGCGCAAAAGAAGCAGATGCGGGAGCGGGAGGAGGCCATCCTGGCGGAACTGGGGATCACCCGGTAAAAGATGTCAGGGGCTGGAAGTTTCACAAAGGGACGTGCAAGATATGAAAACCTTTTTGGCGGCATGGTTCGGTACATTGATTTTAGGGTGGGTTGCTCTCAGTATTTTTGGAGCACTCTTTGATTCCATGGGCTTCCTGCTGCTCGGCGTGACAGTCATTGCTCTGCTGATCACCGTGATCGCATCCCTGTCCGAAGAGGTTGACAGTCTGCGAAAACGGGTGAAGCGGCTGGAAGACCGTCTTTCCCCTGAGGTTCGGGAACCGCAGACAGACCAATCCGGCCAGATGGAATAATCCGCACTCCGACGGCGGAATTTACATAGACTATCCCGAGGTGAATTGGGATGGAACTATTGGAAGACGGCCTGATCGCGTTTTTCTCCGCCGTGGGCTTGACCAGCTGCATCTGGCTCATCGCCGGGGCCATTTTGGGCACAGGGAAGTGCCATAACCGGGAGATCCGCATTGTACTTCCGGTGCGGGACAGCGCCCCGGCCATGGAGTCGGACCTGCGGGACCTGCTGCGGGTACGGCGGCAGATCCCCCACGCGGACATCGTGCTGGAGGACCAGGGGCTGACGCCGGAGTGCCGCCGTCTGGCGGAGTATTTCTGTCAGAGATACGACGGTGTGTTCCTGACGGAGGCGAATCATTCTCAGAAGTGACAAAGGAGACAGCATGGAGGAGCTTTGCACAAAAGAGGGCACCGTTCACAGCCTGATTTTTCAGAACCCGGAGAATGGCTATACCGTCCTGCGCCTGGTGACGGAGGAGGGAGAGGTCATCACCGTGGTGGGCTGCATCCCCTGCGTGGCACCGGGTGAGCAATTGGCGGTGGACGGCGTATGGGAGCAGCATCCCCAGCATGGGGAGCAGCTCCGGGCCGTGGAGCTGGAGCGGCGGCTGCCGGAGGACGAGGAGGAGATCATCAACTACTTGGGCTCCGGCATTATCAAGGGCCTGGGGCCCGCCACCGCCCAGCGTATCGTGGAGCGATTCGGGCGGGACACCCTGCTGATTCTGGAGCAGGAGCCGGAGAAGCTGTCGCTGCTGAAGGGCATCACCGCCAAGCGGGCCCAGGAGATTGCCGCCAGCTTCCGGCAGCACATGGGTCTGCGGCGGCTGATGGCGTTCCTGGCCCAATATGAGCTGCCGCCGGTACTGGCCATGAATCTCCGTCAGCGGTATGGAGACGGGGCGTTGGAGGCGGTGCGGAACAACCCATACTTGCTCAGCGGTGACGACTGCGGCGTGGAGTTCGCCACCGCTGACCAGATCGCCATGTCCATGGGCATCTCTGCCGACAGCAGCTGCCGGGTGGAGGCGGCGGTGACCTTTGAACTCAGTCACAATGAGAACAACGGCCATGTGTTTCTGCCCCGGGAGAAGCTGATTGCCGCCACAGCCCAGCTGCTGGGCTGCGAGCCAGAGCTGGCGGAAAAGGCCCTGGATGACCTGACAGACCGGGGTGCCGTGGTGCGGGAGACAGTGGCCAATGTGGAGGGCTGCTATCTCCGGCGGCTGTGGGAGGCGGAGGCCTACGCCTGCGCCAAGCTGAACCTGCTGCTGGCGGCGGAGCCGGACCGGAGTCGACAGGCGTCCAGAACCGTAGAGGAGATCCAGCGGGAGCAGGGGATTACATACGCGCCTCAGCAGCGGAAGGCGGTGGAGATGGCGGCCCAAAAGGGCGTTCTGATCCTCACCGGCGGCCCCGGCACCGGCAAAACCACCACCGTCCGGGGTATCGTGGCCCTGTTTCGGAAGATGGGGCTGGACATTCTGCTGGCAGCGCCCACAGGCCGGGCGGCCAAGCGCATGAGCGAGCTGACGGGCGTGGAGGCCCAGACCATCCACCGGCTGCTGGGCATGAGCTGGAACGAGGCCAGCCGCCAGGTGGCTTTCACCAAGGGGGAAAAGGAGCCGCTGGAGGCGGATGCCGTCATTTTGGACGAGATGTCCATGGTGGATGTCACTCTATTTTCGGCGCTGCTGCGGGCCCTGCGCCCCGGCACCCGGCTGGTGATGGTGGGGGACGCAGATCAGCTGCCCTCCGTGGGGGCGGGGAATGTGTTCTCCGATCTGATTCGCTCCGGCCGCATTGAGACGGTGTTTCTGCGGGAGGTGTTCCGGCAGGCGGAGCAGTCCGCCATCATCCGAAACGCCCACGCCGTGAATCTGGGGCAGCCGCCTCAGCTGGCCAACAACCAGGGGGATTTCTTCTTCCTTTGCCGCCGGGACGGGGAACGGGCGGTGTCCACGGTGGTGGAGCTGTGCCAGACCCGACTGCCCAAGAATATGAACATTCCGGCGGATCAGATCCAGGTGCTGACACCCACCCGGAAGGGCACGGCGGGCACCATCCATCTGAACCGGCTGCTGCATGCGGCGCTGAATCCCCCGGGTCCGGACAAGCAGGAGATTCTGTGGGGAGACCGCCTCTTCCGGGTGGGAGACCGGGTCATGCAGACGAAAAACGACTACGATGTGGTATGGGAGAAGTCAGACGGCACCGTAGGTACCGGAATGTTCAACGGCGATGTGGGGAAAATCCTCCAGATCGACCCTTCCGGGGAGCTGCTGGAGCTGCAGTTCGAGGACCGGACGGCCACCTATACCGCCGAGATGCTGGGAGAGCTTGATCTGGCCTACGCTCAGACCATCCACAAGGCCCAGGGCAGCGAGTACCGGGCCGTGGTGCTGGCGCTGATGCCCTCAGCGCCGTCCCTCATGGTTCGGGGTGTGCTGTATACGGCTATTACACGGGCCCGGGAGTTGCTGGTGGTTGTGGGCGACGACGCGGCGGTACGGGCCATGGCAGAGAATGACCGCCGTCAGCGGCGGTACTCCGGCCTGCGCTGGCGGCTGGCCCACAGCGGGGAGAAATAGGGGACTCCCAATATTTGCGCCGGGTTTCCCGGCGTGGGGGAACCGGGGGGATATTCTCTTTTGAAAAGAGAATGTCCCCCCAACCCCCTAAAGAGAAACGTGGGGGGATTCCGAATTTCCCCCCACGCCCCCTTGAAACGGCCAAAAGAAGGGGCCTGCGGGCCCCTCTTTTGGAATTCTCCCCGGGGTGTTCCTTCGTCCCCCGTCCCCGGGGGTGGTTCGTCCACTGGAGGGGGCCGCAGCCCCCTCCAACCTTGTGTCGTTTTAAGGGGTGGTTTGGAGGGGGAAATCGAAATCCCCCTCCAACGTCTCTTTTGGACCGGGCGCGGCCCGTTTTCTCCACGCGGAGAAAATGGGGGGCGCAATTCCCGCACGGCAAAGCCGCGCATCACACGATGGAATTACCGCAGGCAGAACGGGCAACCCGTTCTGCCTTTTTTAGCGGATTCTCCCAAATAGGACTTAAATGAGTCCCTTTTGAATATGCTACTCTCCGTAGAATAAAACAAAATGAACCGAAATGGGTTCTTTTGTGGAGGGTGGCATGACGGAACAGAAAATCAAGCAGGATATTTGCATCGGGGCAAATATCCGTAAAATTCGCAAACAGCAGAAAATTGGGCAGACGGAGCTGGTTCGTCTGCTGCAGCTGAATGGAATCTCCATGACGCGGGAGTCACTGGTCAAAATTGAGCGGGGCGCACAGCATATTCAGGCGTCTCAGCTCCGTGGAATTCGGGACGCGCTGCATACCACTTATGATGAGCTGCTGGCGGAGAGCTGAACGATGAAGCTTCTGGAATCCATTTTAGATCTCCTATTTCCGCCCAAGTGCCCCTTCTGCGGCACCATCCAGAACCACCCCGGCATCTGCCCGGAGTGCCGCAGAGAGCTGCCTTGGACGGAGGAGCCGGACCAGATACGGGAACTGCCGGGAAAGCTTCGCTGCGCGGTGCCGCTGTGGTATGAGGATCGGGCACGGGAGGGCTTACTGCGGCTGAAGTTCGGCGGCATATCCGCCGCCGCAGACCCCATGGGAGAGCTGATTGCCGCCTGCGCGGCTGAGCGGCTCTCGGGGGAGTTCGATATGGTCACCTGGGTGCCTGTGAGTAAAAAGCGGCTGCGGAAACGGGGCTATGACCAGGCCCGGTTGCTGGCGGAGGCGGCCTGCCGTTGTTGGGACACCAAACCCATCCGGATGTTGCGCAAGATTACCGACAATCCCGCTCAATCTGGCCTGAGCGACGCCGCGGCCCGCCGGGCCAATGTGCTGGGAGTCTATGAGGCGGACGCGGAGGCTGTTCGGGGACATCGGGTGCTGCTGGTGGACGACATCGTCACCACCGGATCCACCCTCTGCGAGTGCGCCCGGGTTCTGAAGGATGCCGGGGCGGAGAGCGTGGTCTGCGCGGCTGTGGCTCGTACCCATCAAAAAGCCGGGGAACCAACAGCAAAAAGTAGTCAGAATACATAAAATCCGGCAAAACACAGAGAATGTTCTTGCAAAAGCCGGGAACCGTCGGTATAATCAAACTGTATGATTATGTGCGGCATTTGGCCGTATGACATATAGAGATTATCATAATGAGGTGGAAATATGCCCATGGCAAAGGATATCGGCATTGATTTGGGAACCGCGTCGGTTCTTGTTTACGTAAAAGGCAAGGGGATTGTTCTCAACGAGCCCTCCGTGGTGGCAATGGATAAGAACACCGGCAAGCTGCTGAAGGTGGGTTCTGAGGCCCAGGCCATGCTGGGCCGTACCCCCGGCAACATCATCGCCATCCGGCCCCTGCGGGAGGGCGTCATCTCCGACTACGACATGACGGAGCGGATGCTGAAGGAGTTTATCCACAAGGTGGCGGGCTTCCAGCTGTTCAAGCCCCGTGTCATCATCTGCGTCCCCTCCGGTATCACGGAGGTTGAGGAGCGCGCCGTCATCGACGCCGGCATCCAGGCCGGCGCTCGGAAGGTGTTCCTGATCGAGGAGCCTGTGGCGGCGGCCATCGGCGCCGGCATCGACATCACCAAGCCCGACGGACACATGGTGGTGGACATCGGCGGCGGCACGGCGGACATCGCCGTCATCTCCCTCAGCGGTGTGGTGGAGTCCGCATCCATCAAGATCGCCGGCGACCAGCTGAACGAGTCCATTGTCAAGTATATGCGCCGCAAGCACAACCTGCTCATCGGCGAGCGCACCGCTGAGGACATGAAGATCAAGATTGGCTGTGTCTTCCCGAAAGAGGAGGAGGCCACCATGGACGTAAAGGGCCGCTGCCTGCTGACCGGCCTGCCCAAAGTGGTCACCGTCAGCTCCACGGAGATGATGGACGCCTTCGAGGAGCCTGTGGAGCGCATCGTGGAGGCTATCCACTCTGTGCTGGAGCGCACGCCCCCCGAACTGGTGGCGGATATCTCCACCAACGGCATCGTCATGACCGGCGGCGGAAGCTTGGTGGACGGCTTTGACAAGCTGGTCACCGCCCGCACCGGCATCCACACCATGATTGCCGAGGATGCCATCAGTTGCGTGGCCTTGGGCACCGGCAAGAGCCTGGACGAGTTGAACAACATGCAGGACGGCACCATGAATCTGAGCCGCCGTAAGCAGATGAACTGAAGATTGCGTAAAACAAGGCCTGGACCGTATGGTCCGGGCCTTGTTTTACACGGTTTATAAATTACGATTTAACGTCCTCGCCGGTGAAGATGGACAGCAGCTCGGCGGAGCAGTCCCGGGCGAAGCGGTCATAGCAGGGCTGGGCGGCTTCCCGGAAAACGGCGGCCTGTTCCTCGGTCAGCTCCGTGATAGACACCTTGCTCTTCCTCCAGCTGGAGAGGATCTCCTCCTCTGTTTGCCGGTTGCTGTCCCGCTGAAATTCCATGGCGTCCTGTCCGCACTGGTCCACGATTTCCCGCAGGGCCGAAGAGAGGGAGTCATACAGCGCCTGATTCATGCAGAAGTACAGACAGCCATAGATGCCGGTCCAATGGGTCAGATATTTCTGCACACTCTGGACGGACGCGGCGTCAGCGGTGATGAGAGGCACCTCCTGCCCGTCATATTTGCCGGTGCGGAGGGCTGTATACACCAGGGGCCAGTCGGCGGTGATGCAGTGGGCGCCCCACAGGCGGTAGGCCTCCTGAATGATCTCACTGTCTGTCACCCGGATGTTCAGCCCCTCCAGATCCGCCGGGGAGGTGATGGGACGCTGGCTGTTGGTGGGGCAGTGAAAGCCGGTCTCCCCAATGGCGGCACAGTAGAGGCCATGTTCAGAGAGTATCTCCCCCAGAACTTCACCGCCGCTGCCGTCCAGCATGACGTCCGCCGCTTCAGCGGAGGAAAACAGGAAGGGCAGGGACACAATGCCCAGACGGGGATCCAGACCCTCACAGGTGAGGCTGCTGTACATTCCAATGGAAATGGTACCGTCAGCCACGTCCTGCAGTCCCGTCCAGGCGTCGCCGCCGCTGTTTTCGTAACAGGGAATCAGCTCCACTGTCACGGCACCGTTGGTGGCCTCATACACACCGCCGGCGAAGCGGCTTGCCGCCAGTCCCTCCGGGGACTGCCTGCCGCCGGAAAAGGTCAGTGTCCAGGTCTGGGCTTCAAATTCGATGATTTCGGAGCTGCCGCTGGACCTCCCATTTTCTCCGCAGCCTGACAAGAGAGTCAGCGGCAGGGACAGGGCCAGCAGCAGGGAGAGCAATTTTCTCATGGGACAGCGTTCTCCTCAGATTGGATCATTCAGCGCCACAGGCTGGGCCTCCATGGAACGGCGGAAAACAGTGCCTTGCGCGTTGTATGCTTTTTTAATCAGACATTATTATAGTCTGCGTTCTCAGACTTGACAAGAGGACAAATCGTGAAGAAATTGTAACAAATTTGAAGGAAAACCGGCATTTCACCCGATATATGCGAAAATACAGACATACAAAACATTCAGGCGGAGACAACCCGTTCTCCGCCTGAATGTGTGTTACTGAAGTCTGGCTACCGTGGCAAAGCTGAAGAAGCCCCGGGCATCCCGGCACACGCCGGTTAAACCCTCCCGCAGCGTGTAGTCCGTCCCTTCAAAGAACAGGGGGGACAGGGGACTGTCCTCCAACAGCAGGACCTCCGCGTCGTGAAGGCAGCCCCGACGGGCGGTTTCGTCGATGGCGCTGCCAATGATGGTCAGCAGAGTGTCAAAGGCACTGTTGTAATATCCCACGATATTGCGAGTGCTGTCGGATTTCCAGGGGGCGAGAAAGCTCTCGGCGTCGTTGGCGTAGCCGGAGAAATCGACAGCCGCCATAGTATATTCTCCGGACGTGAGAGCCGCCTCCATCTCCTCCTCCGGTACGGCCTTGGGCGTAATGGTGACGCCCAGGGCCTGGGACCACATCTCCGCCATGGCGGAGACCACCGTGGCATGGGTGCCTCTATCCACATAAAGGCACTCCACTCCGGAAAACCGATAGTCGGCGCCGTAACCCGCCGCGTCCAGCAGCTTAGCGGCGTTCTGACAGTTGGCCGCATAGTTCTCCGGATTACAGTCCATCAGATTGCCGCCGTGGGTACGGAAGTCCTCATCCTCGGAATCCGGCACACCATAGGGAATCAGCCCGGTGGCGGGTCGGGTCTCCACGCCGCCGATCTGACTGAGGGCCGTCCGGTTCAGAGAGAGGGAGAAGGCCTGCCGCACTGACTGGTCGCTGAAAGCTTCGGCCGCCGTGTTAAACAGAAGTGTGTAGGTGGTCAGCGTCTGAACGGGCTCCCAGGATTCCTCCTGGGCCTCTTCCTCCAGCTGATCCGCCGGCAGGGGGGAGACAAAATCCACCGTTTCGGACTGATACAGCGCCCAACCGTCCTCCGGCGTGTCGGCGTAGTGGAAGGTGATGGAATCCGGGCCGCCCACAGAGCCGGTATAGGAGGCGTTCCGCCGCAGGGTCAGGGAGTCGTTGTTATAGCTCTCCACGCAGTAGGGCCCGTTGGTGACCAGCTTGGTATAGTCGGAGCACCAGGTGGCGGTGGCCACGCCGCCTGCCTCCATGACCTTCTGGTTTTCCTCCAGCGCCGCCAGCTTCAGAGACTGTACCACGTCCTCCCGCAGGGGGACGGTAGCGGGAGAGGTGCAGACGTCTGTCAGAAACCATTGGCAGGCACTGATGAGTGTAACCACCAGGGTGGAGTCGTTCCTGGCCTCCACGGCCAGGGCGGTGGGGTCGCCGGTGGCCTGTACCTCATCGTAGCCCTTGACAATGGCCAGCAGGGAGGTGTGGGGGGATTTGGTGGCCGGGTCCGCAAGCCGCTGCCAGGCGTAGACGAAGTCCTGGGCCTTTACGGCCGTGCCATCGGACCACTTGGCGTTGCGGAGATGAAATGTGTAGATCACGGTGCCGTCATCTTGGGATTCCACATCATAGCTTTTGGCCAGACCGTTGGTGACGGTGGTGCCGCCGGAGTTGTCCGCCGAGATCTTTATCAGATTCTCGTACAGGTGGTTCAGTACCGTCATATCCCGCTCCTCCGTGGCCCGGATGGGATCCAGGCTCTCAGGCGCCCTACCCAGACATACGGACAGGGCCAGACCGGAGGACTCCTCACTCTGCTGACCGCATCCGGAGAGCAGGCCCAGGCACAGCGCCGCCGCCAGCGCGGCGGCAGCCACGCATTTCCATATCTTCATGCAACGTATCTCCTCTCGGGAAAGTAAAAAGCCATCAAGACCTTCATACAACTCATTTTTCTTTCGCAAAACCGCGGATAACAGGTATTATTATACGGAAAAACCGCCGGATTGTAAAGGCGGTCAGCGAAAAAAGTAACAAATGATTACAGAAATTCGGGGGTCGTTCATAATTCTTCCAGTAGGACGGCAAAAAATGCCTGACCAAATGGTCAGGCATTTTGCTCAGGGGGCTTTGGGGGCTGTTTGTGAAAGTGGTCATATACCGCCTGGGCGGTGGAGCGGGGAACCACGGCGGCCAGCTCCTCCAGCCCGGCGGAGCGGATGGCCTTGATGGTGCCGAAGTGCTTCCGCAGGACCTCCCGACGCTTGGGTCCAATGCCGGGGATGTCGTCCAGAACAGAGTGGAGGGCGCTCTTTCCGTGACTCTCATGGTGATAGGTGATGGCAAAGCGGTGCGTCTCCTCCTGAATTTGGCCGATGAGGGTGAACACCGCCTGCTGGCCAGCGATGCCGATCTCCCGCCCCTCCGGCGTCACCAGGGCGCGGGTGCGGTGGCGGTCGTCCTTGACCATGCCGAAGATGGGGACGCCGCAGCCGAATTCCTCCGCCACACGGGCAGCGGCTTGGGCGTGGGTGACGCCTCCGTCGATGAGAAAGGCGTCCGGCAAGGGGAGAAACTTTTCATCCCCGTCTGCCGCCCGCTGCAGACGACGCCGCAGCACCTCCTGCATGGAGGCGTAGTCGTCGGGATGCCCCTCCAGAGACTGGATGCGGAACCGGCGGTAGGCGGATTTCAGGGGCTTTACGCCGCTGTATACCACCATGGAGGCTACGATGTCGCTGGCCCCGGTATTGGAGATATCGAAGGACTCCAGCCGCCGGGGGAGCTGAGGGAGATCTGTCATCTTTGCCAGCAGAGCCAGGGTGTGGTTTTCCCGTTCCTCCTTGGTGGTGGCCCGCTCAGCCTCCTCGGCGGCGTTGCGCCGGGCCATGGACAAAAGTTCCGCCTTTTCTCCCCTCTGGGGCACATGAACCCAGACCTTGCGGCCTGCCCGCTTTGTCAGCACCTGGGACAGGTTTTCGCAGTGGTCCTCCGCCTCAAAGGGCAGCAAAATCTCGTGGGGCAGGATGGAACGGGGCAGGTAGTACTGAGCCGTCAGGGCGGAGAGCATCTCCGTCTCCGGCTCCTCAATGGGGGCGGAGAACAGCTCCGTCTCCCGTCCGGTCAGGTTGCCCTCCTCCATATGGAGAATGGCGTAGCAGCACTTTCCGGCGCCCCGGTACAGGCCCCAGACGTCGGTATCGGCACAGAGGCCGGCGATAACGGTCTGCTTTTTGCTCAGGGCGCTGATAGCGTTAATCCGGTCCCGGAGCATGGCCGCCTTTTCAAAGCGTAATTCCTCCGCCTCCGCCTCCATCTCCCGGGTCATTTCCCGCAGCAGCAGCTTTCCCTTGCCCTCCAGCAGCTGGGCGGCCTGATCCATCCGGCGCCGGTATTCTTCAGCGCTCATGCGGGACTGGCAGAAGCCGTCGCAGCGGCCCATATGGTAGTTCAGACAGGGGCGATCGGCGTCCAGATCCCGGGGAAACTGCCTGTGGCAGGTGGGCAGCTTCAGGGCGGCGCACACCGCGTCGATGGCCTGCCGGGTTTCGAACCGGCCGCCGAAGGGGCCAAAGTACCGGGCACCGTCGTCCGCCCACTTATGGACCATAGAAAACCGGGGATAGGCCTCCTTGGACAGCCGGACAAAGGGATAGCCCTTATCGTCCTTCAGCAGAATATTGTAGCGGGGCATATGCCGCTTGATCAGGGAGTTCTCCAGAATCAAAGCCTCAAATTCACTGGTGACGAAGATGGTGTCAAAGTGATCCACCTGGCTGACCATCTGCCGGGTCTTGGCGGTGTGGGAGGCACTGTCCTGAAAGTACTGGCTCACCCGGTTTTTCAGCTTTTTTGCCTTGCCCACATAGATGACCTTTCCGGTCTTGTCCATCATCAGATAGACGCCGGGGGCCAGGGGCAGGTCGTTTGCCTTTTCCTTCAGTTCCTCCCGTGTCACGGCGCTTCCTCCTTTGTGGCTGGAATATTCAGTACTGTCAGTATAACAAAAGAGACGGCTCCGCGCAACGCGAAGCCGTCGAAAAGAATCTGTATCGTATCGTTTATTCGCCAAAATTGTCCTTAACCAGTTCCACAAGGGCCCCCACGGCCTCTTTTTCATCGGAACCGTCGGCGATCAGGGTGATGGTAGTTCCCTTTACAATGCCCAGAGACAGAACACCCAGCAGGCTCTTGGCATTGACACGGCGATCTTCTTTTTCCACCCAGATGCCGCTCTTAAACTCGTTAGCCTTCTGGATGAAAAACGTAGCAGGACGGGCGTGCAGACCGACCTCGTTATTTACGGTGATCTCCTGAGTATACATGATACAGCTCTCCTTTTTCCTATGCGTTTTGTATTCTCTCGCATAATAGAGTCATACATCTATGATTATATTAGCTAATTTTCCTGAAACAGTCAACAGCGAATTTCACAAACATTTGAAAAAATTCTCCCCCAGAAGGAACGGTTTTCGGCAGTTACACCAGTCTGGGGTGATTTCCGGCGGTGGCACTGTCGACTTTTTCGCCGAAGGTATTCAAATGCGGAAAGGACGTCCCCAAAGGGGACGCCCTTGCACCGGTATGAGCCGTATGAATTAATAGTTCTGGGCCTTGACCTGGAAGTAAGCCTGGGGATGCTTGCAGACGGGGCAGACCAGGGGAGCGCTCTCCGCAATCTCCACATGGCCGCAGTTACGGCAGAACCACATGACCTTGTCGCCCTTCTTGAAGACCTCTCCCTTCTTCAGGTTTTCCAGCAGCTTCAGATAGCGCTCCTCGTGGGTCTTCTCAATCTTTCCCACGCCCTCGAACTGGGCGGCCAGAGCCAGGAAGCCCTCCTCCTCGGCGGTCTTGGCCATTTCGGCGTACATCTGGGTCCACTCCTCGTTCTCACCGGCAGCGGCGGCCACCAGGTTTTCCTCAGTGGAGCCAATGCCGTCTAGAGCTTTGAACCATAGCTTGGCGTGCTCCTTCTCGTTCAGAGCGGTCTCCTGGAAGATAGCCGCGATCTGCTCGTAGCCCTCTTTCTTAGCCTTGCTGGCGTAGTAGTCATACTTGTTGCGGGCCTGGGACTCCCCGGCGAATGCTTTCCACAGATTGGCCTCAGTTTTGCTTCCCTTCAGTTCCATATGTTGTTTCCCCTTTCAAAAATCTAATTGTTATCTTCTCCCAAACAAGTGGGACAAATACCAAAAAAGGTCAGACTGTGCCCCTGCACCATGTATCCGCCCTGTTCCGCCTGATGATCCAGTTCCAAATCGTAGGGCAGATCTACATCCAAGACACCGCCACACTCCCGGCAGCAAAAATGGGCGTGAGGGGCAGTGACAGCATCAAAACGCACCGTTGTCCCGGAGATCTCCGTCAGACGGCCCTCCTCCACCATCTGGTGCAGGTTCCGATATACTGTGCCCAGGCTTAGCCTGGGATTGTCTGGCTTCAGGCGGCTATAGACCATGTCCGCCGAGGGGTGCTCGCCGGATTGCAGGACGGCCTGATAGATCTGTTCCCGCTGCTGGGAAAAGCGCCGTGAGCCGGTCATATCGCGCCTCCAAATCAATAATAATTATTTTTATCATTTATACCATAAAATTGCAGAAAAGGCAAGTTGAATTTCAAAAATATTTGGTTAATTGTAAAATCAAGTTGGACACTTGAAAAAATCCATAGTGATTTTTTCTCCCTGTGGTAAAATGGAGTTACCACACAACATTTGCCAAGGGAGGGCAATCACTATGGACTGCCA